>JAABUJ010004472.1_pt1 | contig 14683 bp, 19 predicted proteins | sample 5559131 | NCBI WGS metagenome assembly JAABUJ01 (sample SAMN10711875, study PRJNA513366) | rock metagenome | isolation source: Antarctica rocks | place: Antarctica: Victoria Land, Mt New Zealand nord | collected 2016-01-07 | reverse complement strand
CGAGCACGGCACCGACACGCCGCCCTCTGCCTCGCCACCACCATCCTCATCATCGGCAAGCTCCTCACCCACCGAGACCGCTGGAGCCCGAAGTCGGCACCTATCCGCTGAAGTCCTAAGGGAGTCGGGGGCAAATAATCCTCCCAGGAGCGATACTTGCCAAGTAGTTTCGGCGTTGCCCACGCGGGAGGGGAGATGGAACTGACTGACGCGCTCACGGTGGTGTTGCGGTCGGCGGCGGACGCGCTCACTGGCAGCGCCCGCCGCGTATTCATGGCGCGGACCGTCGCGGAACTCGGCCCCGGCGGGCAGCGGCGGGCCGAGCGCGCGCTGGGCTGGGACCGGGGGACGATCCGCAAGGGCGCGCGTGAGTTGGCGAGCGGCTTCGCCGTCGTCGACGCCTTCGCCCTGCGGGGGCGTAAGCCGGCGGAGGCGCGGCTGCCCAGCTTGCTGGCCGACATCGCCGCGCTCGTGGACGGGCAGAGCCAGACCGACCCCTCCTGCCGCACGACCCGCCTGTACACGCGGCTGACCGCCGCCGAGGTGCGCCGCCAGCTCATCGCGCAGCGGGGCTACACCGCCGAGGCGCTGCCCACGGTGCAGACGATCGGGGCGAAGCTAAATGCGTTGGGCTACCGCCCCCAGCGGGTGGCGAAGAGCCAGCCCCAAAAAAGATTCCCGCGACCGACGCCATCTTCGAGCAAGTGAGCCGGGTCAACCGGGCCGCCGATGCGGCGGGCGATGTACTGCGGGTGTCGATGGATGCGAAAGCGACCGTCAGGGTCGGCCCGTTCTCGCGCCGGGGGCGCAGTCGCGTGCCGACCGCCGCCGCCGACCACGACTTCCAGCCGGAGGCGACCGTCACGCCGGTCGGGCTGCTGCTGCCCGAACTGGACGAACTCTTCCTCTACGGCGTGACAAGCCGGGTGACGAGCGACTGCCTGGTCGATTGCCTGACCGCGTGGTGGGAGCGCGTGCGCGAGCGCTTCGCGCAGGTCACCACCCTCGTCCTCAACCTGGATAACGGCCCGGAGAACCATAGCCATCGTACCCAGTTCATGCACCGGCTCGTGCAGTTCGCCCGACACTACCGGCTGACGGTGCGGCTGGCCTACTACCCGCCGTACCACAGCACATACCACCCGGTCGAGCGCTGCTGGGGCATCCTGGAGCAGCACTGGAACGGTGCCCTGCTCGACGCGCTCGACACGGTCATGGGCTTCGCCGCGACGATGACGTGGAAGGGTCAGCACCCCACCGTGGTCCTGGTGACGACGACCTATCAGACCGGCACCACCCTGACCAAGGCGGCGATGGCGCTGGTGGAAACGCACCTCACCCGGCTGCCGCAACTCGAAAAGTGGTTCGTCGACATCCGCCCGGTGACCCCGACCGAACGGGAGGCATAATTATTCACGCGTCCCTAACTCCTTCGCCCGTGCGTTCGCCGACGCGAACCGCTGCTGATGGTTAAGCATGTGGACGACGCCCGCCGCGCGGGCGGCGTCGCGCAGCGCGTGCGCCTCGCCCAGCGTCGCGGCCAGCGGCTTCTCGCACAGGACATGCTTGCCGGCCGCGATCGCCGCGAGGCCCATCGGGGCGTGGAGTGGTGGCGGCGTGGCGATGACGACCGCGTCGATATCGGCCGCCAGCAATTCGCGGTAGTCATCCGTGGCGCGGGGGATCGCGAAGCGCGCGGCCACCTCGGCGGCGCGCGCCGCCCGTGCCGAGCAGACCGCCACGATCGCGGCCCCCGGCACCCGGCGCAAGGCCTCGATGTGCGCCACGCCGATGCCTGTGCCGATGACCCCGACGCGCACTTCCCCGGTCATGGCACCCTCCTGGCATGGCAACACGGTCGTCGCTGGGCAGCCCGCGGTCGACCAGCGTTCGATCTACGGGTCAGCCCTTCCGGGCGTATCAGGCATCGCCACGTCGTGCAGTCCGCCCGAAGGCGACGTCCTCGGCGACGTAGTCGAAGGCGGCCGGGTCGACATCCGCCGGCGGGTGGGCGCGCTGCCAGGCGACCGTTCGGCGCAGCGCCTCGTCGCGCGGGACCGGCTCGGCGTAGCCGAGTTCGTGTCGGATGCGGCGCGTGTCCGTCACTATCGGCTGCGCGGTGTCGAAGCGCGGCACCAGCGCCTCCGGCAGGCGGTCGCGCGGGAGCGCCACGATCTCGCCGTCCCAGCCGGCTGCCTGGCCAACCAGGCGTGCCCACTCGGCCTCGGTGGGCGCGTCCGGCGGGCGACCGAAGAGGACGACCGGCCGCAGCAGCTCGTAGGCCCGCTGCTCGGGGAAGGGCGCGAGCAATTGCAGCTGCTGCCAGTCATCGGTCGGCGCGACGTGCGGGCGTTTCACCACCGGCATGCTATGCTCCTCCATTCCGCATGGACCGGCGCGCGACGACGCGGTCGCATTGTATGCCAACAGGCGCGGGAGCGGTAAGGGAAGGCCGGTGTCGGCAACGTCGCACGAAGAGGCGTCGGCGAGGCAATCGTCCGAACCCCCGGTGGTATCGGACGCGATCGCGCGACAGATCGCCGCACGGCATGGCCTTGGCGCGCGCTCGTGCTCGCGCCTGCCGTCGATCGGCGTGTTCAACGCGGTCTATGGTCTGGGCGACGACCTGATCCTCCGGGTCCCGCGGGCGCAGCCACGGGTCGTGGCGATGGCCGCGAAGGAGGCTGTCGCCGTCCCGGCGGCGCGCGCCGCCGGGGTGCGGACGCCGCGGCTCGTCGCGTTCGACGACTCGCTCGCGCTGCTGCCGGTCCCCTACGCGGTGTACGAGCGCGTCCATGGCGAGCCGCTCGAACTGCTCGGCCTGGACCCGGCGGCGACGCCAACCGCGTATCGCGCCCTCGGGCGCGACCTCGCGCGCCTGCATTCCGGGGTCGCGCCCGACGGTCCGGTCGGCGACCTCGGCGTCCCGAATCTCCCCCAGGGCGACCCCCGCCCGCTCCCTTGGGAACTGGCGGCGGCGGGCTATTGCTCCACCGTCGAGGCGCGGTGGCTGGACCGCTGGCTCGCGCGCCTGCCACCGCTCCTCCACGCGCCCGACACCCGGCGCTTCTTGCACGGCGATACCCAGGCGACGAATATCCTCGTGCGGCCCGGGTCGCACGAGTATCTCGCGCTCATCGACTGGGGCGGCTGCGGCTGGGGCGATCCGGCACTCGACTTCTCGGGGATGCCGCTGGCGGCCGTCCCGACGGTCCTCGCCGGCTATCGCGAACTCGCCACGCTCCCCGAGGACGCGACCGCCGAGGCGCGTATCCTCCGTTACCACCTGCATTTCGCGCTGATTAGCGTACGCGGTGCGCCGCAACCGCGGCGCTCCTGGGCCGAGCGTCCCCTCGGCTACCTCCTCGCCGTCATGCGCTTCCTGCTGGATCCGCCGAGCCCACGGTGGGTGGCGCTGTATCCATGAGGACCCCCTCATGGTGCGACCGGGCCACGGCTGCCGGCAGTCGCTCGAGGTCTACTCGCGGCTGGCCATCGGCGAGGCGCAGGCGCAGTACGAGGAGGTGATCGGGCGCTTCCCCGTCTAGCGAGCGGCTACGCGGCTACTTTGCCCCTGGTCGCACGTTCTCTAGCTCAGGGCCAACGAAAGAGGAGGGCGTCTCCATGCGTTACCTAGCTACACTGCTCATGGCATTACTGGTGCCCATCCTACTGGCGCGCCCGGCGTCGACTGCCGCTGCGCCCAGCCTCGCGGTTTCCCCGGCTGCCGGGCCACCAGGGACACCCTTCACCGTGACCGGCCACGGGCTGAATGGCACCACCACCATCCATGTGATTGTCTTCTATCTGGCTCGGACCGCGAGTGGCGGCCATGGCCAGGCGGATGTACTGGAGCAGCTCGTGTCGGTCGGTGCCGACGGCAGGTTTGCACTTCAGGTCGACTCCACGAGCTACACGCCGGAGACCTATCATGTCGTCGTACCCGAAGCCGGGAGTATGGTTGGGGCGAGCTTTGTCGTCACAAGCGGCACTGGGACACTCCCCGGCATGCCGAACACCGGCGGTGGAGGGATGCGAACCGGCACGCCTGTGGCGTCAGCGGGAGCGGGAGCGGCGGGTTGTGTTGCGATGAAGGCACGGTGCCTTTCGCCAGCTTTTGCAACTGGGGCGCGGTTGTTGGCCGCGTGCGTGCACCTGGCCTGCCTGCCCGGGTCCTCTTTCGTGCAACTGGGGCGCAGGGGCCGAGGGTGCCGGTGAATACAACCATGATTCCGGGGCGATAGTGGGCCTCGATTGCACCGGGGCGGCGAATTGCGCCGCAGTTGCCAAAGCTGGTGAAAGGCTCACCAGTCCCACGAAGCAGGTGGGGCTGAGCCCCAGTCCCAGAGACTGCTGCAAGGCACCGCCACCGGGCGGCGGTGGCGAGCGTGGTGTCGGGGGTGGCCCATGACGGAATCGGCGCGGGTGCGGGCCGCGATGCGGCGGGGACAGGACTGGTGGCGGCGCGTCGGGGTCACGACCCCGCTGCTCGTCCCGACCGATCTGGCGGGGCTCGCCTTCGGCGGGATGACGGACGAGCGGGGCGGCCCCCGGCACCTGGGGCCCCGCCGCAGCCTGACCCTCGCCTTGATCGTGGTGCCGGTCGATTGGGACCGCCAGGAGCGCCTCATCGTGCGCCAGGAACCCGCCGTCGAGGTGCAGGGGATCCTGGCACAGGTCCCAGACCTGCGGGAGGAGCGGGACGTGCCCCTGCACGGCGTGACGACGCGCCTGAGCGTCGGCGGGGCCGATCCTCCGGCGGGCTATCGCCGGTTCCATGGTGACCGCACCTTGCCCCACGTCCCGCTGTCGCGCCTGCGGTGGCACGCCGCCGGGATCGCCTACCTGGTCCAGGCCTGGGGACTCGAGGAGGAACGCCTGCTGCGCGTCGCGGCGTCGCTCCGCCCGCTCGACTGACACAGCACCGATCCGGCGGTCGCCCTGGCGCTCGGCCTGTGACAGACCCGGCGCGGCGGTCGTGTCGCATGCGGCCGCCGCGCCGGTCGGGGATCCTGCCCGTGGCGGCCCGATCGGGCGGTACCGGCCTAAGGAGTGGGGAGGGGGCGATGCGCGGCGGTTGGATTCAGGCGCTCCTGACGCTCCCCCTCGCCGTTGCCCTGGTCGCCTGTGGCGGCGCGGCCGCGCCGCAGGGCTGCCAGCCCGACGAGATGACCCGGCGTGTCGCCGCCTTCCTCGACACGTTCAACCGCGGCGAGCCGGCCCCGTTGGTGCCGTTTTTCCCCGAGCGGGGCTTCAAGTGGTATGTCGTGAGCGACGCGGGGCCCGACGGGCGACCGCGGCACTTCGCGGGGCGCGACCGCGCCGCGACCCTGACCTATCTCGCCGAGCGGCAACGGCAGCACGAGCGGCTCCAACTGCGCCAGCTGCGCGCGGCCCCGGACGACGGCGACGGCAGCTTCGGCTTCGGCTTCACCCTGGAGCGGCGGGCCGACGACCTCTCCCCCGGGCTCGGGGGGCACCTGGCGACGGGCAAGGGGAGCGTCGTGTGCGCCACCGGGGCGATCACCGTGTGGAGCATGGGGCAGAGCCCCGAGGGTGCCCCAACAGGCCCGGGGCAAGGGGCGCAAACAAATGCCGGGATACCCGGATCGGCCGCCGGGCGGGGAGGGCACTGAGACGACTTTCCCCCTCCTCGCGGTCGTGCCCCTCGCGAGCGCCAGGGGGATGCGCTCAGTGACCCCAGCGCGCCCTGGCCCCGCGCCAGATGAACCAGGCGATGCCGACGAGCACGACCGCCGCGATCGGATAGTCGAACGGGCGCAGCGCCGCGCGCAGCGTCTCCCAGCGCGCGCCGAGGACGAAGCCGCCGTAGGCGAGCGCCCAGCACCACGGCAGGGAGCCGAGGAAGGAGTAGATCAGGAACTTCGGCAGGTGCATCCGCGCCACCCCGGCGGGGAAGGAGATGAAGGTGCGGACGACCGGCAGCAGGCGGGAGAGGAAGGCGGTCGCCTCGCCGTAGCGCGTGAACCAGCGGTCGGCGAGGTCGAGGTGATGCGGGGAGAGGAGGATGTAGCGGCCATACTTGAGCACGAACGGGCGCCCGCCGAGCGCGCCGACCCGGTAGGCGATGTACGAGCCGATCGTGCAGCCGACCGCGCCGAGGAAGCCCGCCCAGAGGGTGTAGCTCCACGGATCGCCCTGCGCCTGCACGAGGAACCAGCCGGCGAGCGGCATGGTCACCTCGCTCGGCAGGGGGATGCAGGCGCTCTCGATCGCCAGCGCGATCACCACGCCGAGCCAGCCGACGGTGTCGTACAGCCGCTCGACGGCATGGATAATTGCCTGCTCCATCGTGACGCCCCCACCGCTCGGCCCAACGCCGGATAGCCCCATCTATTCTACCCGCACCCGGCTACGTCATGGGCATGTCGGTCCCATCGAGGTTGTAGCGACTGTCGCCGCCCGTATCGGGAAGCCCGGAGAAGCGGAGGGAATCGACCGTGTTCCCCGATGCCCCGAACACGCGCGCCCTCGACATGGTCGTAACCTCGCTGACGCACATCGTTGACATCGCGCTTGACGCCGATGCCCGCCTCGGTGATCTTCACCGGCTTCGCGGTCCGCAGACCATGCACCCGGTCGTACATCTTCCAGGGGTTCGGGTTCCCCGCCGCAGGGTCCCGGCAGAGGTCGTAGTCGCCGTAGCAATGCGTGGTCGCGTACTCGGCGGCATCCGGCACGCCCTGCGCATTGAAGGCGTTGAATGCACCCCACGATAGCGCGTCGACGGGCGCGGCGGTATCCCCCGCATGGGCGAGCGGCGGGCGATGCCCGCCAGGGAACGTGACGAGGCGCGGGCGACATCTTGGGATGACCGCCCGGGGACACCACGACCCGGCCGCCCTCCGCCGGTCAGGCCCCTCGCCCGTGCGCGGGTCGGCGGCCGTGGCCGACGAGGGCTTGACGGGCGCGTCGCCCCGATGCTGCCCTGTCGCCCCCGAAATGTGGGCATTTCGGGGGACGCCCCTGCGGCGAGCAGATCGCGGGATCCGGGGGGGTACCACCGGAAACCTCGCCAATACATAGGGGCTCTTACGCAATCTCGCTGATCGTCATCAACACCGAGCGCCAAGTGGGGAAGAAGGGTCGGAATAGCGGCCGAACGAGGTGTGAAGAGGAGCGTAAACAGCGTGATTTGACGGTCCTGTCCCCACGCGCCGCTCGTGATCAGCGAGATTGATACCACTGGCGAATTCAGTACCAGCGCCCCGCTACACGATCGCGACACGGAAACGATCGATCGCGACATAGTACGTACGCAGCTTGCGAAACGGCTGACTGACCATAACGAATTCGCCAGTGGTATCGAGATTGCGTAAGAACCGACATCGGGGGGCACATTCCGGTCGCATCACTGGCCGAGCCAACCGTGGTCGGCGGGGACGTCGGCGACCCATGCAATCGGACGTGCACACGCTGGTACACTGCGTCCTGCGGCTTGTCCACTCAGGAAAGGAGCTGGTATGCAGCAGGATATGGTCACGCGCCCGGCTCGCTCCCCGACGTGGCCCAGATCGGCACGCGCTGGGTGCCGCTCGGCGCGTTGTCGGCCGTCACCATGTGGCCCGAGACCGTGCAGCAGTTGCTCGTCGGCTGGGGCGAGGGCGGCCGCCCGCTCGTTCCTGCCTATCTCGGAGATTGTCCGTAGCGGCGGGGTCGCCGCCCCGGCCCGCGTCAGCGGGCAGCACACGTGAAGAGGACCACGATGGCCGAGGTGCTGGAGAAAGTGACCGCCTTTGTCCTGAGGTCGTCCGCCGTCGGCCAGGATCTGCTGCTCTTCGAACATCCCACGGCAGGCATCCAGATCCCGGCAGGAACGGTGGAGATCGACGAAGCGCCCCGCGACGCCGTGCTGCGCGAAACCCGCGAGGAAACCGGCCTCACGACGGTCGCCATTCAGCAGGATCTCGGCGGCGTGGACACCCAACTCCCGGATGATGAGCGTGCGATCCGGGCCACGACCGCCGTCTATGCCCGCCCGACTGTGGAGAGCTTCGACTGGGCGCGGTTGCCCCGCGGCCTCCGGGTCCGCCAGGAGCGCCAGCGCGAGGGCTTCGCCCATATCACCTACGCGGAGTGGGATCAGGTCGAGGACCCCACCTACATCTCCTACCGGATCACCGGGTGGGTCCCCGCACAGACGCTGGCCACCGTCGAACGCCGCCACTTCTTCCTCCTGCGGTGCTCGGGCGCATCACCGGAGCGGTGGACGGTCGTCGACACCCCCCATCGGTTCACCCTCTTCTGGGCACCGCTCACCGCGCTACCGGCGATCGTGCGACCACAGGCCGCCTGGCTGACGATGCTGCCAGAAGCATTGCGGGGCAGGCTATAGCAGCGGTTTTGGCGACATACGAATGCAGTGGCGCGTCGGCCAGTTGTTCCACCAGGGATCGGATCAGCGAGAGTGCGTCAGAACCCCGATGTCATGGCCGGGCGTGGAGATGGCAGCAAAACGAGCCATTTCAGATTAGCCGGAAGTACTATATTCCTGCCACGCTGATGACACGTCGGAGTCATATACCATGAGGTTTGGCCCCTCTTCAGCGGAGGACACCAGGCGAACGCCGGGTGGCAGACATTGATACCCTCGATACACAGCGGGGTAATTACATGCGCTGGCACCAACGATGGCTTCGACACCTCTTGCTCACCTTCACGCTCCTTGCGGGTGTGGCCTGTACTGGCGATACCACGCCCGCGCCGCACGACACCGCCACAGGGCGTACACCAGCCACGCCTTCGCCGGCGCGCCTGCCACCCACTGCTGGCGCGGCCTCGCCCACGGTGCCGACCTCCGGCGGCAGCCGCCTCTTCGCGTTGCTCGCGGATAATCACTTGCTCATGATGGACGCGACGAACGGCGTGATCCTCGCCACCCGGATCCTCGCCCCGCCGCCTGCCAGCGTCACGGCCACCGGCCACCTCCTCGCCTTCGGCGGGGATGGGCAACGCCTCTTCGTCCTCCTCCCCGGCACGCCCGGCCTGCTCGCCGTCCTGGACGCGGCCACGGCGGCGGTGCGCGCGACCTACCGGCCCGACACGCCGGGCATCGCCTACAGTGGCCTCGCCGTCGGCCCCGTCAGCGGGCGGCTCTACCTCTTCGGGGAGCGCGACGGCGCGGCGCTGGTCGTCCGTCTGGATCCCGACAGCGGGCGGGTCACCGCCACCTGGACCGCGCGGCCCGCGGACGGGCGCACCTGGTCCGTCTTCCAGGGGGCGGTGACCCCCGACGAGCGCGCGCTCTACCTCAGCTACCACGGGCCGGACACCACCGGGATCGACCGCTTCGACCTGGACGAAGCGGGCCTCCGCGCGTGCGCGGACCGCACCCCGCCGCAGGTCGCCTGCATCGGCGCGCACGGCGGCTTCGCCCTCGACGGCGATGGGCTCTTGACCGCGACCGGCGACTCCCCGGTCCTCCTCACCCTGGACGAGGCGGGCGAGATTCGCGGCGGGGTGGATACGGGCCTGGACGGCAACCACATGCTCGCCTTCGCGGTCGATGCACCGGCCCGGCGCGTGTACAGCGTCGGGAGCTGCGGATACGTCCCCGGCTTCAGCGTGGTCGATCTCGCGCGGCCCGGCCTGCCGGCCCGCTCCGCCACGCCGGGGGTCTGGTCGTGGCGGGCGACCCCCGCCCCGCCGACGGTGTTGCTGCGCTTCGGGGAGGTCTGCGGCGAGCGCTTGGCCCTGGGGCCGCGCGGGCTCGTGGCGGTGGGCAAGGTGAACACGGTGGTGCCGGATCCGCACCTCCAGGGCACGGTCCTCGTCGTCGAGGGGTCCACCGGGGAGATCCACCGCGCCATCAGACGCCTCGCCGTATGATGTGTGACGCCGGCGTGTAGTCAGCATGGCAGGAAAATCACCTTCGGGCGGGCGCGAAACGGCTTTCCAGCGCCAAATCTGCCTTTCTACCCGCCAGTTATGCTGCCATCTCAGGTGCACACCGGCATCACCGATGATGTGGCGGGGCGTCGCCCACCGCGCCATCATGACCTCCGCCGATCCCCTCGACGTCATCTTCGCGCCCATCCCCTAGTGAGGTTACCCCGCTGACGCGGACAGATTACTGCTAGGCGGCTTGATCCTGCAACAACAACAAATGCCGCTCCTCGTGGGCGATGGGTGCCCGGTAAGCGAGCGCCGAGTGGCGGCGCTGGCGGTTGTACCAGACCTCGATCCATTCGAAGATGGCCAGTCGCGCCGCAGCACGCGTCGGCCAGGTCCTGGTGTCGATCAATTCGGCTTTCAAGGTGGCGAAGAAGCTCTCCGCCATGGCGTTATCGAGGCACGCGCCCGCCCGGCTCATCGACACGGTCACGCCCCGCGCGGCGAGAGCGGCGCGATAGCTGGCGGCGGTGTATTGGCTCCCCCGATCGGTGTGGTGGACCAAGGCCGCGCCGGGGCGACGCGCGCGGAGCGCCATGCGGAGCGCGTCGAGCGCCAGTTCGGTACGGAGGTGGTCGGCCATCGCCCAGCCGACGACGCGCCGCGAGTAGACGTCCACCAGGACCGCCAGGTAGAGCCAACCCTCCGCCGTGGCGACATACGTGATATCGCCGATCCAGAGCCGGTCCGGTGCCGACGCCCGGAAGTCGCGCGCGACGAGATTGGGTGCCGGCGTGTGGGCCGGTTCGGCGACGGTGGTGCGGACCTGCCGCCGCGTCGGCAAGGACGAGCCCCTGGCGCAGTACCGGGTCGCCTACCAGCCCGACAAGCGCCACCTGAAAACGGTCACCGAGGCGCACCGCTACGAGACGCCGTACCGCTCGCCGCAGCCGCCCCTGTGGGCCTGGGGCGACGACGAGTGGCTGCGGGTCATCCGGCTGTCGGCCTATGCCTCGCGTCGGCCGCGAGCGGGCAGCAGCGTGCAATTAGCCCTCTTCCCGGTCGAGGGCGTTCACTGAGGAGGTACCGATGGCGGCCCCGGAGATCCTGCGGCGGATGGCGAGCCCGGCACCCGACTTCCCCGCCTGGGCGGCCCAGTTCATCCTGGATGGCACCCGCGCGGAGGTCCTGATGGTCGCCCGGGACGCGCAGGGCGCGGTGTGGCTCCAGCATAAGGGGGAATGGCGGCTCCCGAGCGGCACCCTCAAGCCGGGGGAGGACGCCCGCGCCGGCCTGGCGCGCGAGGTGGCGGAGGAGTTCGGGCGGCCACTGCCCGTCGTTCGCGCGCTGGGGATCCTGCGACTGGAGATGAATGTGCCGGCGGTGCGCGGCGCGTTCCGGTCGCACCTCTTCCTGCTCGATGCGGGCGAGCAGGTGCCCGCGACGGCGGACGCGGGCGAGGGCATCGACGGCTGGCGGGCGGTCCCGGTCACCCGGCTGCGCGCGGAGGCCGCGCGGCTGCGGGCGCTGCGCCCGACGGACGGGACGCACGGCTGGCGCCAGCCATTCTGGGGCGCGTTCCGCGCGCTGGAGCACGAGCTCGTCGCCGATCTCCTGTCGGTGCCCCCGGCGAGATGAACGCGCGTGGGGGTAAAGACGGCACCATGGGCTGCCCGGCACCCACCCCTCGTGTCGCGCTGCCCGCTCCGCGCGCCCGCTGCGTCTTGTCGTCCGAAAAAGCCCCGCCCCCGTCATCGCCGATGCTGTTGGACGCATCATACAGGCTGCGACCACTTTCCACGTAGCCTACTGGTGGGCTACTCCATCTGCCAAGGATGGATGCAAACATGTGTCAAGTAAGCCCTGGCGGGGTGCAGGGGCACACCTCGCCGCATGATGTCGGACACATAGCGATCCTGCGACTGGCAAGAATTCCCGCTGCGCCGTTGTGTTTGATAGCGCTATCACTTGTAGCGCAGCCCCAATTCTTGCTACCGTCGGTGCAAGCATACAGCGTGTTGAAAAACCCTCCTGACCTGGCGTGCCAGTCTGTGGTCTACGGTAGCCCTGTCCCCAGAAACGCCAAACCGTCCCTCGGAGTACCTCACCCATGCGCATAAGGGCTGCGATGGTGGGCGCTGACGCGACAGTGGCGAACGCCTGTGGCCCAGACGGTCATGCACCAGCAAGCCGGAGTAGACAGCCAAGGGTTTTTCAACAGGCTGCATATCTGGTCATTTAAGCATGGTGAAGCGCGCGACAGTATCGTTGCGCCCGGAAGGTTATTGGTTCCGGCTGTGGCTGGCGGTCAGGCTGCCTTCTTCACCACGGGGTAACGCGGCGCGCGCCCCGATAACCGGCCTTGTGGCCGACCGGGCGAGCGCCCGCAGGGTTTTGGCGCATCGGCCGGGGTGCCGAGCGCGAGCAGCAGTGCTGAAAAACCGCGCTGGACGCGCGCCGGGGTGAGCCATGGCGGCGGTTGGGGGCGCTGCCACGGGAGGCGCAGGTCCGCCACCAGGGCGCGCGCCAGGCGCAGTTGGGTATACGCCGCCACCAGCAGCCACGTCCAGCGGTCGGCCTGCGCCGGTGTGCGGATCTGCGGCGTGGTCCAGTTGAGCGTCTGCTTCAGGAACCGGAACAGCTGCTCGATATCATACCGGCGCAGATAGGCTCGCCACAGCCAGTCGAGGTCGGGCGTCCCCCGCCCTTGCCACCACAGCCAGAGCTCGAGCGCGGTGCGCGCGCGGCCGGCGTGGCGGGTGACGGTCACCCGCAGCACCGTCCCGGTGACATGGGGCCGGGGGCCGTAGGTCCGTTCGGCGAGCGGGCTGCGGACGACCGTGTGCAGGTCGCCCCACGCTTGGACCGTCACGGTCCCGTACTGCGCATCCACGCAGGTGTGTTCGGCGGTCGGCGTCGGCCAGGTCGCCGGGTCGTCGCAGCGGAACTTGGCGCCGTTGCGGCGCGGGCGGCCCGTGGGCGCCTTGTCCGGCGGCGGCGGGCCGTAGAAGCAGCGATCGCGGCGCAGACGGACGAGCAGGGCGACCGGTTCGTCGACCAGCGCGTGGGTGAGGGCGGTGACATCGTAGCCCGCGTCGAAGACGAACAGCGGCGTGGGTGCCGGTGGGAGCCGACGGCGCAGGGCCTTGACCTGGTCCGCCGCGACGGTGGCGGCGCTCTCCGTCGGCAGCAGGCGCCGGACATCGGCCGGCGCGGTCCAGCTATCCCGCGCGAAGCCGAGCTGGGCGACCCACTGGTACGCCCACCCCTTGACGATCGGCTGGCCGTCGAGGTGCCGCGATGGATGGTAGTAGTAGCCCCGCTCGGCGCTCGTCTCGGCCTCGGCGCGCGGCCAGACGCTGACATCGACCGCGAACACCGGCGGCCCGGCGGCGGGCAGGGTCCCGCCGCGCAGCGCCTGGAGCCGCTCGACAGCGATCCGGCCGTGCTGCAAGGCGGCGTAGAGGCTGCCCCAGCCGCGCCGGTGTGACCCGGCCAAGCTGAGATGGGCGAGCGAGGGCCGTGGCCCGGCCGTGAGCGCGGCATCCGTCAGTTCGAAGAGCGCGTCGGCACGCCGGTCGAGGCAGGCATAGAAGCGGTCGCGGAAGTCACGCAGCGCGGTGTGTGGCGGGAACTGATTATCCATGGGGGAAGTGTGCCACGCGCGACCAACGCGCGACCAGCACACCGGCGACTGTTAGGCTGGCGGGTTAAATGACCAGGCATATGTCAGGGATCACAAGGCGAGGTGTGTGAGCAGGGTCGCGGGTTGTGCGGACGCGGGCATGATCTCTCTCCGGCCTTGTCGCTACTGTTGAATGGCAACAGCACCTTCCAAGGTCGGAGAGCGGTAAAAATGGTGCGCTACGTCGGTGTCTTAACTATCGGCAGGTTCAATCGGCTATCGTCTGGCGAGCCCGGTCCAGCGCCTGCAACAACGGCTGGCAGTGCGCCTCATAATCCGGAGACCACTGACTGGACAGTTCGTCGAAGGCAATCGCCGCCTTTTCGATCATCGACAGGATGCCGGACGCGGTGAAAGGCTGGCTGGCGCTGGCGAGCCGAGCGACGAAAGCCTGCCCGAGGGCGCTCTCGCGATGGATAACCGCGCCCGTCTTTCGGTCGCGCAGGAGCATGGCTAGCACACAGCAATCGCGCAACAAATCGAGCGCCAGGTGCAGCGCGATGAGCAAATCTCCGCGCACTACTTTGGCCGTTGCCGCAACCCCACCGAACCAGAAACGCTGGTGCATCTGCCGAAATTGTTCGCTGGTGAAGGCCCCTGGATGTGGCCGCTCATGCATCCGCGCAAGGATCTCCGTGACGGCGTCCGAGCGTGAGAACAGCAGTTGCGTACCACTCCAGAAGGGGACCTGGGGCCACTCCGTGAGCCGAAGCAGCGCGGCCTCGGTGGTGATGACACAATCGAGTCGGCGAAAATCCTCGAAGCACACGCGCGTGACGCTGGCGAAGGGCGATGATGATTGCTCGCACGCGAAGACGCCGCCGAACGGCTGCAACCACGCTAAGGTCGGGTAGAAGCGGTCCCGCACCGATTCCTCGACCACGATAAGCAGATCGAGGTCGCTCCACGCATCCTGACGTTCCTGTATGAGTGACCCCATCATCGCTATGGCGATAACAGCAGCATCCGCCTGAAGATGTTGCTGCATTTGGTTGGCGAGTTGCTGAAGTGCCTGGTTCTCGGAAGCCATAGTGATTTCCTTTTCTTGTATTAATGCTACAACGACGGTTCGCGGCCGCGATGCCGTTCGGCGTGTGAGCGCTTCGCTCGTGCATTGCGGCGCTGGGTGTCGGTGAGCCAGGTCAG
>JAABUJ010004467.1_pt1 | contig 14696 bp, 10 predicted proteins | sample 5559131 | NCBI WGS metagenome assembly JAABUJ01 (sample SAMN10711875, study PRJNA513366) | rock metagenome | isolation source: Antarctica rocks | place: Antarctica: Victoria Land, Mt New Zealand nord | collected 2016-01-07 | reverse complement strand
AGGCGTGCGCGGTCAGCGTCTGCATGTCGAAGCCGACCGAGACGAGCAGGCCACGGTAGAGGCACAGCCCGAAGGCCAGGAACGCCACGGGGTAAAAGCAGGCCCACATGGCCTTCGGGCCATACAGATAGGCGATCACGCCCAGCGCCGTGACCACGAACGAGGCGCCGGCAACGACATGCACGCCACTGCGTGCGCTCGCCAGCAGCGTCAGCAGCCCGGCGGCCAGGATAAGCAGGCCCAGGTTCGAGCCCGCGCCGAGCGAACGGCGGATCGTGTCACGCCGCAGCCAGGCCAGCCCCAGCGCGAGCGGCGGCACCAGGAAAGCAAACGAGAACTCCTCGTCGAGGCTCCACACCTCGACCGCGTGCGCGAACGTCGGCAGATACACCACCAGTAGCGCGACCAGCACGACCACTGCCGCGACCAGCTGCCCGCGTCCCCACGTCCGCGCCGGCCCCGCCCCGGCCGGCCCACCCTGTACACTGTTGTCCATCAACGCCCTGCTCCCCTACTATAAACCCTGACGCCCCACATCACGTATCGTTGGCCTGCGACTGCGGTCGCATGGCAGACCACCGCCGACTGCGGTCGGGTGTCGCCCTTCGACGTGGCGCTCCGACGCATTCGCCCTGACACCGCACTGTCCGTCGTCTGCCATCGAAGTTCCCACCGCAGTGGGGAGGCAGTCGCAGGTTGTATTCTTATACGATAGCAGATGGAGGTTAAGATCTGGTTACGGTCGTGGTTACGATCCGGTTAAGATCGCGTCCGCTCGCTCGACTTCGCCCTCCCGCTGCGTGCGCACCCAGCGGCTATCCTTGATGCCAACGGCGGCCGCGACGTAGACGGACAGCTTCCATACAATATATATCGGCGCGAGCAGCAGCGCGGCGTAGGCGCGCGGCGCGGCCCCCGCCAGACGCAGGCCGGTCACGACGTACCCCAGCTGGCCCAGCAGCACTGCCAGCGACAGGCCGCGCGCGCCGCGCACGCGCAGCGCCATGGTCAGGGCGAAAAAGAAAGCCGTCAGCCCGGTCAGCGCCGAGAGCGGCGGTACCAGCTGCTCGGCCAGCGCATCGAGCCGCGCCGGGTCGCGCCGACACAGCCCGGCGGCGAGCAGACGCGGGCCATGCGCGCGCAACAACTGTAACCGGCCGCGCTCCCAGCGCACGTTCTGGCTACGTGAGCCACGTAGTGAGGCCGGCATTGCGGCCAGGACCGTCGCCTCGGGCGCGTAGGCCACCCTGACGCCCGCCTCGACGAGTTGCAGATGGAACTCGGCGTCCTCGGCCAGCGTGAACGCGCCCCATCCGAAGCGCGCGATCACCGACGCCGCGAAGCACATGCCATTGCCACGCAGGCCCGCCGAGAGGCCCAGCCCGTCGCGTCCCTGTGGACGCAGCCCGTTGAACAGCACGAACGCCACGTAGCGCAGCGTGGCCGGCCACGAGTCGTCCTTGTTGAGGACGCCGTAGTAGCACTGCACCGCCGCGTCGCCGCGCACGAGGTGCCGGTTCATTACGGCGAGGAAATTGGGCGACACCGTCGAGTCCGCGTCGACGACGACATAGGCGTCGTACCTCGTAGCGGCGCCGCCTCCGTTCAAGCGATCGAGCAGCGCCCCCAGGGCATAGCCCTTGCCGCGCTGCGACTCGTCGTGGCGCTCGAAGACGATCGCCCCACCCTCCCGCGCCACCGCCGCCGTACGGTCGCTGCAGTTGTCGGCCACGACGTACACGTCATACAATACGCGGGGATAGTCCAGGCGGTTGAGGCTGTCCAGCAGCGCGGGGAGCAGCAACTCCTCGTCGTGCGCCGGGACCAGCACGGCGAAACGCGTCCGCGGCGCGGCCGCCGCCGGCCGCCGCCGCCACAGCAGCGCGGCCACACTCAACAGGTCGAGATAAAGCACCATCGCCGCGCCGGGCAGCTGCAGCAGGATGAACAACGGACGCACTATAGTCTTCATACTCCGTATTATCGGCTAAAGGGGCTTAAAGCCTGCGACTGCGGTCGCATGGCAGGCCACGGACACTGCGGGGTCAAGACAATCTCGTAGGGGCGTATGCAATACGCCCCTACGAACACGCCAACCGACCGCAGTCGGCGTTGGTTTGCCATGCGACTGCGGTCGCAGGCCCCATAGCAGTCGCAGGCCCACGGTGTCATGGCGCGACATCAAGCAGCATCAACGAGTACGGCGCCACGCGCACCTGTGTATGGACCCCGATCGTGATGGGCGTGCCCTCGATGATGCGGCTCGACTGCGCCGCGTCGTAGCGGTAGACCCGCGCGCTCTTGCCCCCGAAGCCGCGCAGGTCCAGCGTCGTCACGGCCGTTGTCGACGGCATCTTGTTGACGAGCAGCACCAGCAGATGATCGTCGCGACGGCGCGTGCTGGCGTAGACGGACAGGCGGCTTTGGTTGCTCGACACCGCGGACACACTCGTCTCGCCGAAGGCCGCGCCGTGGCCGTCATAGTTGCGGAACATCTGGAACGCCAGCGCCGCCGGGCAGCCCGGCGGGGGGTAGGCCCAGTACGACGCCATGTAGAGCCCCTGCTGGCCGTAGATGCCAAGCACATCGGCGACGGCCAGCGCCCCGTCCATGCGGCCCTCATCGCCCCAGTTCCACTCGCTAATGCCCAGGCGCGTACCGGGGTACCAGTAAGAGATCAAGTCGTCCATGCGCGGGATCAGCCGCACGGGTTCGTTGATGTAGGAGTGGTCAACGTAGTTAGGATCCCACAGTGAGCGTGTTTCTTGGAGGCGCCACGCCGCCGTCACCGCGTCGCCGTTGCTGTTGTAGGCTCCCTCAGGGTAGTAGTGAATGTCGAGCACATCGAGCGTGCGCTGGTGGCGCCCACGGTCGTAGTTATGAATGCTTTGCAAGAACCACGGTAGGAAGCCCAAGCCGTCATGACGCAGGCGGTCGGCATCGCCCAGCATGGAGTGGTAGTACTGGTACCAGCAGCACGTCACCGGACCCGTCACCATGGCATGCGGCGCGACCGCCTTGACCGCGCTGGCGTAGGTCGTGAACTCGTGATAGATCTCGTCGTAGCCCGTGCAGGTGGGGTGGACATCGTAGTGCGTCACGCCCCACAGTTCGGGCTCGTTGTCCATCGCGAAGAAGCGCACGTCGAAATGCTTCTCGTCCAGCAGGTGGCGCACCCAGGCCTGCATGAAGCTCGGCCCGACGGGGATGCTGGTGCGGCGTGGGTCGGACCTGACGAGAGGGTTCGTACACGACGAGCCCTGTCCGTCGGTGGGCTGCCCGTGCGGACCTGGGAACGAGAATGACGTCGTGTCCTTGGCGACCCAGCCGATCGTGGGGATGGTGAACAGCATCGTGGCGCCGGCCGCGTTAGCCTGCGCGGCCATGGCGTCCGCGGCCGAGCCAGTGTGGACGCCGAAGTTGGTGTTGTGGTAGAAGTAGTCGCTCCCGGTGTTCCAAGCGTGGCCGATGCGCCAGTTGTAGCGCGTGGTCTGGTTGCCGCCCCAGCGGATCAGCGTCGGTCGCAGCGCGCGCGTATAGGCGGCGCCATACGTGCCGGCCAGCCCGTAGATATAGGGGCTGATGGCATGGCGCCCTGCGGACGCATTGACCGACACAGTCAGCGGGACGGCGTCGCCCAACGCGCGCGCCAACGGGATGGCCTGCAGCGTGATGGCCCCAATGTAGAGGGGCGGCTGGTGGAGGCCCACGTCCTCGCGCAGCAGGACACCGTCGACCCGCGTGCCGGGCGGCACGAGATTCTGCACGGGGACCTGTATCGTCTGCCACTGCTCCCGCGCGGCGCCGTGTGGCAACACAATCGACGACGGAATCTCGCGCGCCAGCTGGCCGCCATCGTACGTGAGCGCCACCGAGAGGCGCTGGCCGCCGATCGAGCCGCCGTTCAGCGTCACCGTCAAGTACCCGCCGCCGCGCGCGTCGATCCGCGCCGGCGCGCGCAACTCGATCCGCGCATGCGGTGCCAGCGTGACCCGTAGCGCCCGGCCCCCCCAGCCCGAGGGCGGCGCGACCGAGAACGCAAGCGCGGTCGATGACAGGTTACGCCAGCCCGCCGCGAGCCGTCCATCTCGATAGACAGTAGTCGTCCGAGGATGCCCAAAGCGGCTCGGCGACGGGCCGTACAACAGCGGGTCGTCGGGGGCATACACGGCCGTCGTGCCCCCGTCCTGTGCGAGGGAAAGGGGAGCCGCCCGACCCACGGACGACGGGATCAACGCGAGCAGGAGCAGCAAGGCGGCGGTGACAGGGCCTACGCGGCCCGCGACTGCCTGCCACGCCCGGCCTGCGACCGCGGTCGCATGGCACACTAACGCCGACTGCGGTCGGGTGGCCCTGACGCCGCAGTGTCCGTGGTCTGCCATACGACCGCAGTCGCAGGCCCCAGCGTTTGCCACGCGGCCGCAGTCGCAGGCCCCAGCGTTTGCCATACGACCGCAGTCGCAGGCCCATTTACGCATCAGCGGGCCTCCACGGCTACGGCGGCCGGCCGCTCGCCCGCGATCACCGCCGCCATGCGCCGCGTGAACAGATCCAGGCCCATCGTCTCCTCGATCACGCGACGGCCATTCGCGCCCATCGCGCGCGCCTCATCGGGGTGCTCCAGCAGATACACGATCGCCCGCCGCAGTTCGTCTGAGTCGCCGGGCCGCACGTAGATGCCCGTGTGCCCGCGCGCCGTGTCGGCCGTCGCGCCGAGCCGTTGCGCCCAGTCCGGCTGCGACGAGCGTTCGGGGAAGGCGCGGCTTTGACTGCGGCGGTCGCGGATCACATCCGTCTGCCCGCGCGTGTGCGACACCACCACCGCCTTGCCCATCGCCATCGCCTCCAGGATCGTCGTGATGCCGGCCTGATTGTCCACATCGTGCAGCGGCGCCACCACGAAGAGCGACGACGCATATAGGTCGCGCAGACCGGCGTAGTCGAACGAATCGACGCGGATATGCGCGGGCAGCGCGCGCTCATCGCCCTCGAACGTAAAGGTCGACCACGGACTAGCCGCCGCGATCACCACTGCGACAGGCAAGTCAGTCACGGCCTGGATCATCGTACTATAGTCGCGATATTCCAGCCCCGCGCTGCATATTTGCTGCTCAACGGGCGCATCGCGCGGCGCCCAGAAGCGCTCGTCAGTCTGATACGGCGCCAACTCCACCTGATCGGGGCGCAGGCCGAGGGTACGCGCGGCCAGGCGCGCCTGCAACGACGAGTGCACGACCACGGCGTCGATCGTCTCGCGCAGACGCAGCCCCCGGAACAGCGCCTGCTTACCGCGCGGCGAGAGCAAGTGTCCGATCATCGTCAGGCGCGGCCGGCCCTCACCCCCCCGACCCCTCTCCCTGTGCGCGGGAGAGAGGGAGCGGCCCTCACCCCCGACCCCTCTCCCTATGCGCGGAAGAGGGGAGTCACCCAGGGTCCGCGAATCGTTGGCTGTGGCCGCGCCCGTCGATCCCCAAACCCCATGGTTGGCGGGGGTCTGGGGGGAGGCATCTCCCCAGGCTCCCCCGGAGGGGGCGGGGGGGGCGAGAGAAGGTTCCTTAATGGGGGCGGGGGGGGCGAAAGGCCAGGAAGGGCGGCCACGAAAGAACGGCAGCTTATAGAGCGCGGCCAGCGCGAACCCCGTCGACTCCTGGTCAGCGAAGACCGCGTCATAGTCGCGTGACATCGACCAGGCTAGCAGCGCCTGCGCCAGGGCCGGGCCCACCACGCGCCGCGCCAGCCGCGTCCAGTGCCGCTCATCGAGCGCGGCCAGATCAAGAATATCGGCCCCCAGCGCGTCGCGCAACTCATAGTAATCCTTACGAGGGTACGCCCCCACCGCGATCTGCCGCTCCCGCGCCGGATCGAGCGCCGCGTTAATCACCAGCAGTATGCGCATCATTGCTCCTGCTGAACGTCCCGATTCCACATTACGTGACAGGAGACACCTCGGCTTGTTGCTTGAGGCGCCGCAGCCTCAGGACAAAAGGAGGAGGGTTGAGGGCCTGCGCGCGGCGCTGTGCGCGTCCCCACTCCAGCCAATGAGTCAGATAAGCCGACACGGTGTCCCTATTGTGCAGATAATAGAGGATAGTCGCGTACACCTGCTCCAACGAGAGGGAGGGATAGGTAGCAGCGATAGCCTCCGGCTCCTGCCCACGATGAATATAATCGTAGAGTATCGTCTCGATCCCGACCCGCGTTCCCTTGAGACGGATGTCGCCGGGAGCTAAAAAGTCGAAGTAGTCTTCGAGTTGCATGGAATCCCTCACAACCTGTCAGCATGGTGTCCTAAGTCCGCACCTATTTTACCCTCCTACGTCTGATGCCGCCATAGCACAACTGGCGCGCCCCCCTAAACATTAGGTAGGGGCCGTAGACGGCAGTGGTTCGAGGACGGCGGGCGTCCCAGTCTCCCATCCCAGGACTTCCGCCGCTAACGACAATTCACGAGCCCTAAGAGCAGGACTAAGGCTGGACCAGATCGGGAGGACGAGAGGGATGAGAATGCCCTGAGGGAGGGATGGGAGGCGCGGCGCGGTGCGAAAAAGTGGCGCGCCTCCCACCGTGCGGTACAGGTCACCGCGGAGATCGTGAGCGTTACCGTGTATCCGGATCAGAACGACGTGTCTACGGGCGGATGGTCATGCGCGTGTCATTCGTCGCGCTGCCTTGCCGCGTGGACGCGGTGACCATGAGCGAACCGGGCAGCGTCCGGTCCAGTTCGCGCGTCACGCGCAGGCGCCCGACGAACCGTCCGCGCTTATCCGCGCGCCCATGCAGCGTCGTCCTGAAGACCACGGTCATATGGACAACGGTCGTCCGCCGTTTTCCCGTGCCGGTCGACGTCGTGCGCGTCGAGAGCGCCCGCAAGTCGGCCGTGATGAAGGCGTACGGCAGCGTGCGCGCATTGACCACGACGACGTGGTCGAAACGGACGGTCCTGGGGGTCACACCGACCGCCAAAGGCAGCGCCTGTATCCGCAACCGGGCGACGCGCGTGGCCGCGCCGTGAGCTTGCGTCGCCGTGACGGCAAGGTTGCCCCGCACCGGCGCCGCTGGTTGATAGGCGATCTTTAGGAGGGCGGTGACCTGCCCGTGACCATTCGCGCGGACGTCGCGCTGTATCCCATAGAGGACGACAGTGCGCTCCGTCCCGATACGGTGCTTCTTCCTAGTGATGAAAATCAGGCGGCTCGTCGTCACCTGCATCCTAATGCGCAGCCGCGCCCCCGGTACCGTGTGGGCGCGCACAGTCACCATACCGTCGCTATACACACTCCGAGGCGACACGACGATAGTGAGCGGCGGTGCCACGCCCGCGCGCCGTGGCGACCCGGACAGCCTCCCGGTCTTGCGTACGGCGGCCCTGCGTGCGGCGGCTGTGGCGCGCGCCCGCGCTACCGTGCGCGCCCGCACCATGGCCGTGGCGCTCGCCCGCGCCATGGCGGTCGCGCTTGCCCGCGCTAGCGTAGCGGAGGACGGCGCGGCCGTGGCGACCGGAGGAACCGGCATGGCCGTGTTGTCCGGTGGAACTGGGGTATTGGCCGGTGGGACCGCGGTATTGGCCGGTGGAACCGGGGTATTAGCTAGTGGGGCCGCGGTATTGGCTGGTAGGGCCAGCGGGACGGGGGTGTTCGTGGCGGTCGGGGCCGGGGTGTTCGTGGGGGTATCAGTCGGCGTGGCCGTCGGCGGCGGGGGTACCGATGTCTCCAGGGTTAGGGCGAGTTGGTTGCCGTTGGACTCCGTGTAGTCCATTTCGAACGGGTACGTCCCAGCGGCGGGGAAGTTCACGGTGATCGTGCGCCGGTCCGGGGCTTCACCATAGTTGTACGCGCCGACGACGGGATACCCGGTGAAGGGGCCGGCGGGGGGCGCATTGTACAGCGAGTCGGCGGAGCCATCGACGCGCGCCGGCTGCGCGCCGCCAGGCCCCGGCCCGATCGACATGATCCAGCCGTCGTCAGCCAGGATGCCGAACACGACCGGGCCGGCGCTGGCGACCGTGAGCGTGGAGGTGTAGACGGCGTGGAAGTTGTAGAGATCGCCGACGCCCGCCGCCGGCCCGCCCGACCTCGCTTGCGTCACGATGACACTGCACGTTCCGTCGGGGTTGGGGCTGACGTCGGCGAATGGGCGCGTGTTATCCGTGACGCCGGTGGCGTTCGAGCAGGGGTAGTTCGCATCCGCGGGCGGGTTGAAGTTGATGATGGGGAAGTCTTGCGTGAAGACGGGCGGGGTCGTCGGCGTGATGGTGAAATACGACGAGTTGTCGGGGTTCGGGAAGAAACTGCCGTGGACCGTGCCGATGGTGGGGATGAGAGACGCCGTGGCGGCGAACGATCGCTGTCGCGGCGCCACGAGTGAGTGGGCAGGGAGCGTCTCAAGGCGGGATGCGCGCGCGGCGATGGGACGCGCGAAGATGGCGATAGGTCCGGCGCCGCCGATGAGTGAGACCGCCACGACGAGAGCGGCGGCGCGCGCGAGGGCGCGCGGAGAGCGGAGAGGAGAGATGCGGATGATACAAACCCTTACCGTCCTTACTGACTATGCACGCGTGATATGGGACGATGGCAACCTGGCGACGAGCGGTCGTCACCCCCAACGGGCTGTAATCGGGTAAGAAGTCGTTAATTAATACTAACTCATAGTAGTGGGACACGTCAATGCGCCGATACGTTGTGCCGATACGTTAAAAGTAGCGACTATTCACTGGGATCGCTGGCGCTCCCCGTAGAGACGACGCGCACCCCAGTCGAGGCGTCTTAACACAATCTTAACCAGGATTGTTATGCTGGAGATAAGGACTGGCGTAAAGGCGTGATCACCGCCGATGGGTCTATTGGTGATCTCTTATGAATTGGTCTATGATAGTACAGCAGTGTCGTAGGGAAAGGAAGCAGGACGGAGTGACGAGCGGTAACATTGTAATCTTGGGCGCGGGGCCAACAGGGCTCGGCGCCGCCTATCGCCTGGCCGAGCTGGGCTACCCGCCGGAGCGGTGGGACATCTACGAGCGCGCCGGCCACGTCGGCGGCCTCGCCGCGAGCTACCGCGATCCTCAGGGCTTCATCTGGGACCACGGCGGCCACGTCATGTTCAGCCACTACACCTACTTCGACGACCTCGTCGAGAAAATGCTGCACGGAGACTACGACCAGCACCTGCGCGAAGCCTGGGTCTGGATCGCCGGCCGCTTCGTGCCCTACCCCTTCCAGAACAACATCCACCGCCTGCCCAAGGACGCCTTCTTGGAATGCGTCATGGGCATCGTCGAGGTGCAGAAGCGGACCCTCCCGTGCGCCACCTTCAAGCAGTGGATCAATGCCATCTTCGGCGCGGGCATCGCCGCGCACTTCATGCTGCCCTACAACTTCAAGGTCTGGGCGCACCCCCTCGAGATGATGGGGACGGAGTGGCAGGGCGACCGCGTCCCTACCGTCGACCTGCGCCGCATCCTCCAGAACCACCTCGACGACCGCGACGACGTTAGCTGGGGTCCCAACAACAAGTTCAAGTTCCCGCTGCTCGGCACCGGCATGCTCTACGAGCGCATCGCCGCGGCGTTGCCCAAAGAGGTCACTCTTGACGCCGACGCTGTCGCGATCGACGCCGAGCGGTGCGTCGTGACCTTCGCCGACGGCCGGACCGCGGCCTACGACACGCTCGTCACCACGCTCCCGCTGACCGAACTGGTCACGCTCATCCCCAGTTGCCCCCCCGAGGTGCGCGCGGCTACGCGCGACCTGCACCACACCGAGGGCTACTTCATCGGCATCGGCGTCGCCGACCCCTGCCCCAGCAGCAAGTGCTGGATGTACTTCCCCGAGTCCGATTCGCCCTTCTACCGCGTCACCTACCTCTCCAACTACTCGCCCCAGATGACGCCAGGGCCAGGCCACTTCTCGCTGCTGGCCGAGGTCTCGTCCTCGCCCTACAAGCGGGAGGACGCGGCCAGCGTCGTGGAGCGCACCATCGAGGGCATGGTTAGCTCCCAGCTGCTCACGCGCGAGCAAGCCGACACCAAGATCGTGAGCCGCGCGTTGATGCATGTGCCCTACTCGTACCCGGTGCCGACGATCGGGCGCGACGCCGCGCTCGCCGTGATCCAGCCGTGGCTGATGGCGCGGGGCATCTACTCGCGCGGGCGCTTCGGGGCCTGGCGCTACGAGCTCGGCAACACCGACCACTCCGTGATGCAGGGCGTCGAGCTGGCCGACCTGTTCGTCACTGGCAAACCCGAGACAACGTGGTCGCTCCCGCCCGGCGAGGAGGCCAGGGCAACGATCGCTTAATACGACAACGTGACCTTGACCTGCGACTAAAGTCGCATGGCAAACAACGGACACTGAAGTGTCTCTGGCGTGACGCCTCTACGCGACTTTAGTCGCCGTAGTCTGCCATGCGACTTCAGTCGCAGGCCGCGTCTACTATTTTAAGGTGCACCCCATGCGACTTTAGTCGCAGGCGCATACTAACGAAGTGAAGTAAGAATTGGTGAGAGATGGAACCCAGCAAGACCTGGCCGCGCGACAGAATGCGGACGCACATACAGGAGAGCATGGAGGTCGCGCGACAGCTCGTCGAGAGCTGCGGCGATGACACCCTGCGCGCCGCCGACGTCCTGACCGAGACGTTCCGCGCCGGCGGGAAGCTGCTGCTCTGCGGGAACGGCGGCAGCGCCGCCGACTGCCAGCACATGGCGACGGAGCTTGTCAGCCGCCTGACCATCGACTTCGAGCGCCCCGGCCTCCCGGCGATTGCACTCCCCGCCGACTCGTCGTACCTGACCGCCTATGCCAACGACTGCGGCTACGATGGCGTCTTCGCGCGCCAGGTACAGGCCCTCGGCAAACCCGGCGACATCCTCATCGGCATCAGCACCAGCGGCGGCTCGGCCAACGTCGTCCACGCCGTGCGCGCGGCGCGGGGGGCGGGCATACGCACGATCGCCCTTATCGGCGGCGGGGGTATCCTGCAAGAGTTGGCCGACATCGCCATCGCGGTCCCCAGCGCGTTCACGCAGTACATACAGGAGGCGCACCTCGTGATCGAGCACATCCTATGCGACATCGTCGAGCGCCAGCTGTTCGGCCTACCGGGCGGGGCGACGGACCAAGGGCGACGGACGACGGGCGACGCACAGGGGGGGACACAGGCATGATCATCAGCCGCACCCCCTTCCGCATCTCGTTCTTCGGCGGAGGCACCGACTACCCGGCCTGGTACCGCGAGCACGGCGGGGCCGTCCTGGCCACGACGATCGACAAGTACTGCTACCTGACCTGCCGCCGCCTCCCGCCCTTCTTCGAGCACCGCTACCGCATCGTCTACTCGCAGATGGAGAATACGCGGACGGTCGACGAAATCGTCCACCCCGGCGTGCGCGAGACGCTGCGCCACCTGGGCATCGACTACGGGCTGGAGCTCCACCACGACGCCGATCTGCCGGCGCGCAGCGGCCTGGGATCGAGCAGTTCGTTCACGGTCGGCCTGCTGCACGCGCTCTATGGCCTTGAAGGGCGCATGCCCAGCAAGCGGCAGTTGGCCGCGGAGGCCATCCACATCGAGCAGACCCGCATCGGCGACACCGTGGGGGCGCAGGACCAGGTGCTGGCCGCGCACGGCGGCTTCAACCACGTCCGCTTCGGGCGCGACGGCGACATCACGGTGATGCCGCTGACGCTCCCCGCGCGGCGGGTCGCCGAGTTGGACGACCACCTGATGCTGTTCTACACCGGCATCCAGCGCACGGCCTCGGTCGTCGCACAGACCTACGTACAGGACGTCGCGAGCAAAGAACGCCAACTGCGGATACTGGGCGGCCTAGTGGACCAGGGCATCGTCGCCTTGAGCGGGACCGGCGACATCAGGGGCTTCGGCGAATTGCTGCACGAGGCCTGGCAGACCAAGCGCAGCCTGAGCGCGAGCGTCTCCAACGATCATATCGAGGAGATTTACGCGGCGGCGCGGGCGGCCGGCGCCAGCGGGGGCAAAGTGCTCGGGGCCGGCGGCGGCGGCTTCATGGTCTTCTTCGCGCCGCCGGCCAAGCAGGCGGCGGTGCGCGAGAGCCTTCGCGGGCTCATCCATGTGCCGTTCCACTTCGAGTCGTCGGGTAGCCAGATCGTGTTCTTCGACCCGCAAGAGGAGTACAGCGCCGAGGAGAAGGACCGTTCCACGCGCGATATCGAGAGCTTCCGAGAGGCTCACTAACGACAGGTGGAGAACTCATATTGTGAGCAAAAAACGTAAGAAGCTGCTTATCCTGATGATGGGCCACGGCATCGCGGGGGTGGAGCGCACCGCCACCGACCTGGCCCGCGAGTTTAAGGCGCGCGATTGGAGGGTGCGACTGGTGTTCGCGGAGCCGGTGAACGATGCCCTACGCGCAGCCGAGGGGAGGTGGACGGCCGAGGAGGAGCGAGCAGCCCTGCTAGAGTGGTCCCGCAACCAGGGCGTCGAGGCTGAGACCCATTCCGCGCTCCACGGCGCTTTCGCCACTATCTCATGGAAAAACGTCCCGAGCTTGCGCCGTCTCGTCGCCGCGCACAAGCCGGACATCGTTAACATACAGTGCGGCAGCAACCATGTGGCGCTCAAGGACGTGCTGGCCGTCCGCCTCGCCGGCCCGAAGCGCCTCGTCGTGTCGATCCATCACCCCGATCCCTGGGGCGAAGATCCACGGCACCGCGTGAATACCGGCCGCGCGTCGCGCCTCTGCGATGCCGTGATCGTCCCCTCGCGCGCCACGCGCGACCTGATGCTGGAGGCGGACGTGCCCGCGCGCAAGATATGCATCATACCATCCGGTGTGCCCGTCCCCAGGAGCCTACCGTCGCGCGCCGACGCCCGCGCGCGGCTCAACCTGCCCCCGGATGCCTTCGTCATCAGTTCCCTCGCGCGGCTGACGCCCCACAAAAGTATAGGCGACCTCGTCGAGGCGGCCGCGCGCGTCCCCGACCCCGATAGGCGGCTGCGCGTCGTGGTCGCCGGCGACGGACCCGAGCGCGCCAGACTGGAGGACCTCGCGGCGGCGCCCCTGGGTCCCCGCGCCACCTTCCTCGGCCGGCTCCCCGATGAGACCATCCCCGACGTCTACGCCGCGTCCGACCTGTTCTGCCTGCCGTCGAAATTGGAGGGCTTTGGCTTGGTCTATGTCGAGGCTGCCTACCGTGGCGTCCCGAGTATCGGTACGAACGTCGGCGGCGTCCCCGACGTCATCGTCGACGGCGAGACCGGCCTGCTGGTCCCCGTCGGTGATGTCGCCGCGCTCGCCGCCGCCATCGCGCGCCTACGTGACGATGGGGCGCTGAGAGCGCGCCTGGGCGAGGCCGCGCGGACGCGCGCCTACGCTGAGTTCACCGTGGAGCGGATGACCGAGCGCTACGCCAAGGTCCTGGCGCCGTGACCAAGGTCCTTTTCATAACGACGTCACCCATCGACGTCAGCGGCGTGACGCGCACCAGCCTCGATCTCGCCCGCCAGTTCGCCGCGCGCGGCTGGCGGGTGCGCAGCGTCTTCCCCCCGTCGCCGAGGGGTCAGGCCCTGGTCGAGCGGGCGCGCGGCACGGGGATCATGACCGAACAACACCCGGCGGTGCGCGATATCGTCGGGCCCCACACTTTGGGCGACATGCGCGCGTTGCGCCGGCTCGCCACCGCGGGCAGGCCCGATGTCGTCAACATCCACTACGGCCAGAACTACATCTCGCTCAAAGACGTCATCGCCGCGCGGCTCGCGCGGCCGCCCCGGCTCGTCGTCACTGTCCACCATCCCGTGCCCTGGAGCGACATGGGTGGGCGCAAGCGCGCGATGACCCGCCTGGCGACGCTGTTCGCGCACGCCGTCACCGTCAACTCGCGCGCCATGCGCGACATCCTGCTTGAAGCAGGCGTGTCGCCCCGCAAGATACACATACTCCCCCCCGGCGTGCACGTCCCCGCGAGCTTGCCGGGCCGCGACGAGGCCCGCGCGCGGCTGGGTCTGCCCGTCAATGCGTTCGTCGTCGGCTGCGTGGCCCGCCTCGAGCCCCACAAGGGCGTCGGCGACCTCATCGAAGCGGCCGCGCGCGTCCCCGACCCGGAGGGCCGACTGCGGGTCGTGGTCGCCGGAGATGGACCGGAGCGCGCCACCTTGGAAAATCTCGGCGCCGCACTCCTGGGTGACCGCGCCCTCTTGCTGGGCCGGGTCTCTGACATCGGGGACGTGTACGCCGCCGCCGACGTGTTCGCCCTACCCTCGCACATGGAAGGCTTCGGCCTCGTCTACATCGAGGCCGCCTTCCATGGCGTCCCCAGCATCGGCACGGGCGTTGGTGGTGTCCCCGACGTCGTCCTCGACAGTGAGACCGGCCTGCTGGTCCCACCAAGCAACCCCGACGCGCTGGCCGCCGCCATCGCGCGTCTGCGCGACGACGGGGCGCTGCGCCGGCGCCTGGGCGCTGCCGCACGCGCGCGCGCCTACGCCGAGTTCACCGAGGAACGTATGGCCGATCGCTACGCCAGCCTTTTCGGTCATGATGGTCGTGATATCGGGGGTCTAACGGCGAAGGGCATCGTTTCACGCGGCCCTCATGTGGTTCTTGGGCGCTTTTGATGATGGGGCTGGATACCGTGAGTTAGTCAATCTCGGCTGGCCTTCCTGAGGTGATGAGCAGCAGGTTCGGCACCGTCAACCTGCCGTTGTGGCGCCCGTCAAAC
>JAABUJ010004465.1_pt1 | contig 14699 bp, 17 predicted proteins | sample 5559131 | NCBI WGS metagenome assembly JAABUJ01 (sample SAMN10711875, study PRJNA513366) | rock metagenome | isolation source: Antarctica rocks | place: Antarctica: Victoria Land, Mt New Zealand nord | collected 2016-01-07 | reverse complement strand
TTCCTCATCGCCTTTGGGTTGTTCTTCCTCGCGGGAAAGGTCTTGAAGTGTACGCCACATATCGCCGCCATGGCCTCGTTCTAGCCCTCGTCGCCCTTACGGGCCTGGCGAGCATCGCCGCGGGCGTACCCGAACGGACCGCGCCCCTGCCCCCTGTCGCGGGCCTTGTCGCGCATAGCGGCTGGTCCATTATACAACAGGACCCTGCGATATCGTATACGGGGTCGATCTACGTGGTGGCTGAGGCGAGCAATATGCGCGGCTTCTATGCCCAAATCTACGAGGGGTCCGAAAGCGTACAAAAGATGCTGCACTGGAGTGGTGAACTCGGCTTCGAGGGCGCCGGTTATGTGTCCAGCCGGCGCGGTGTGACGACGGTGCGTCTGGACAATGGACGGAGCGTGGGGGCCAGCTACTCGATCGAGCAGAGCTCGACCGACCGGGAGTTTGAAGAGTATGCGGTGGTCGCTCCCGGCTATATCGCAGCGCATTCCACCGATCATCTTGTGTCCGACAGCTGGGATGTGATTCGCGGGCGCAGCGGGCCCTATTTCGTCGTGCGGATTGCCATCCGCTCCTCGACGCCCACGACCGACGCCGCCGCGCGGACAAGCGCCTCCCAACTCCTGGGGCACATCCTCACCCGGTTGAGCGCGACGGCGCGCGCGGGAGCGGCCGGCGTCGGCAATTCGTAGTGTCACCGACGGCAATCGCGTGGGCCTGGCCTTGAAAGACCAGGGCAGAGGATGGACCTTGAAAGGTCAAGCTTGCAAGGAACGTAGCATTTAATTCTTGGAGGTCGCTGTGGTCCAGCCCCGCGTGTCGCGCAAGAGCGTCGACATCGTCCTCAAGTACACCGCCGACGCCCTCGGCGGGGCGCTCTTCGCGCGCTTCGGGCTGCCCTTCCCGCCCATCGTCGCCGGGCTGCCCGCTGAATTGCCCCAGTTGCTCATCAGTTCGCAACAGACCGACTTGCTGTTCCGGCTCGCCGACGGCTCGATCTTGCATCTGGAGTTCCAGACCACGCGGCGCTCCGGCGACATCCTGCGCTTCGCCGCCTACCACCTGGCCGTCTACGCGCGCTACAAGCGGCCCGTTCACACCGTCGTGCTCTACGGCGCGGGCATCAGGAGCGCCGCCGACACGCTGGACACGGGCGCGCTCACTTTCCGCGTCCACAACATCTTCCTCGGTCGTGAAGATGGTGACGCCACACTGCGCCGGTTGCACGAGAAGGCGGCGCGCGACGAGTCGTTCACGGAGACGGACCGCATCGACATCATTCTCGCGCCATTAATGCGCCGGCGCCGTCCCATCGCCGTGGTGGCGCGTGACGCGGCGCTGCTCACTACGCACTTGCCCCAGGCGCAGCGTGAGATGACGGTGGGCGCGCTGCTTGGTTTGTCGTATCCTGATATCAGTGATGACGTAGCGATAGCTATATTGGGGGAGTTGGGCATGACAACACTAGCGCAGGCCCTTGAGGCGCGCGGCGAGGTTAAAGGTAAAATTGAGGGCAAGCGTGAGGCGCTGCAAAGGATCCTGCGCCGGCGGTTCGGTCCGCTGCCCGAAACCATGGAGCAGCGTATCGACGTCGCGACCACGGAACAACTTGACGAGCTGCTCGACCGAGCGGCTGTCGTCGAAGATCTTGCTGCTTTCTAGATGTCGTCGTGCGTCTCACCCTCCGCTCGTCGACGCCCACGACCGACGCCGCCGCGCGGGCGAGCGCGTCCCAACTTCTGGGGCATATCCTCACCCGATTGAGCGCGATGGCGCGCGGGAGCCTCTGGCTGCCTCACCGCTGCGGTGGCAGTGCCTGTGCATGTGGGAGCGTCGGCGGACCTAGCGTCCCCACTGGGCGCCCGGTGTCCACTGGAAGCGTCGGCGGACCCACTGGATACCCCGTGTCCGTGGCCAATAAGGCGCGAGCCCTGGCTGGCTGGATGCGGCCAGGCGGCAGGATGCGCGCGCTGGGTCCCACCGTGAAGGTGAACGTGAGCGTGCGATAGTCGTTCACGGTGGCCGTGCGTACCAGCACGTCCGCGCGCCAGACCCCGCGCATCGCGATGCTCCCCCGCGCCGAGAAGCGCGCGCCGCGCGCGTCCATGTCGACGACCGCGCGCATCGACGGCTGCGTGGCCGGCGAGAGGTGGACGATGGCCGCGCCGGTGTCCTCTGTGAGCGGCCGGCCGTGTTCCCATGCCTGAAGGGTGAAGGAAGTGGCGCCGACCGTGGGCGGGGCGATGGTGAGTTGGCCGCGCAGGTCGCCCGTCGTGGCCGTGCCGGTGATGGCCGCCGGCGCGTGACTCATGGTTGGGGCCACCATCACGGGCGCTTTGGGGCTGGGCGCCGCGTCAGCGGGGAGCGTCTGACCCATCAGCGCCGTCACCAGCAGGATCGCCGCCCCGACCCACGCCTCCAGCCGCAGCCGCGCCGCCAGCGCGTGCAATCCTTCGTGCACCGCCGCGACATCCCGTGTCGCGCTTTCTAACGCGGGGCTGGCGCTCGCGCGGCTCTGCAGGCGCGCGATGCGCGGGCGCAAGCCGCGCACATGGGAGCCGCTCAGGACGACCAGCAGTCCGACCAGCCCCAGCTTGACCAGGAGGAGCTGCCCGTAGACCGTGCTGTGGAGCATGGACGGCGCGTCCAGGTGTTGCATGGCGCTGTACAGGCCTGAGAGGGCCAGGGCGCCGACGGAGATGTAGGCGACGGGCGAGAAACGGTCGAGCAGCGGTAGGATCGCGGGGGCGCGCTCCTCCGGCGCCAGGGCGTGCCGCGACGGCAGGACGCCGTAAGCGAGCGCGGCCATGCCCCCGGCCCACGCGGCGGTACACACGAGGTGCAGCCAGTCGATGAGGCAGGACTGCCAGACCAGGGCGGGCGCGACGTGTGTGGCGTGACCGGCGACGGCCGCCAGCAGCATGTAGGCGGCGGCCAGCACGGTGACGGGGAGTCGCGCCGACTCCCAGGTCAGGCGTGACCAGCGCGGCGCCGGCGCGATAATACCGAGCGCCTGCGAGGAGCGCCACGCCTTGGGCCAGGGTCGCGCCGGCTCTCGCGCGGCCGCCGGCGCGGTGACGCGGCTGGTCAGGCGCATGGCGATGAGGAGTATGCCTAACCGGGCGATGACGAGGCTGCCATTCTGCGAACCGAGGATGCCGCCGAGCGTGGCCGGGGCGAGCGCGCGGCCCCAGTCGCCGCCCGTGCCGGCGACGGCGATGCTGATGACCTGGCCGAGTAGCGTAGCCGCTAAAACTGGGGGCGCGCCACGCGCCAGCAGCCAGAGTCGTGGGGCCGACACCCAGGCGAGGCGCGCGGCGGCGTTGTCACTCCGACGCCGCGTCGGCGCCAGCACGGCCAGTTCGACGACCAGCGCGCCAAGCCACAGCGCCTGCGCCATCAACCCCAGCCAGCTGAAGAGGGTGATGGCGATCATGCCGCCGTCGATCGCCGGCCCCGACGCGCCGGTCGCGCCGGCCATGCCGGCCATGCCGGCCATGCCGGTCATCGTGGCGTCCACGACGCCCCGATGGGTCGCGGCGCCGTTGGCCGCGACGCGGAAGGTATAGAACGAGCTCATCACATGGCCGTCGCTGGCCGACTCGGAGGTCCAGACCACGCTGTACGTGTCGGGACGCAGCGGCGGCAACGGCAGCAGCCACTCTTCGCCGCTGTGTCCCGACGCCAGGTAGCCCCTCGCCGTTGTCGCCGCATGGCCCGCGCTATCGGTGATGCGGACGCGCGTGAGCGTCGGGTTGAGCGGCTCGTCGAAGACGAACAGGGCCGTCGACGGTGTGCGGCTGACTACGCTGTCAGGCGCCGGGTTCGCCTGCACTAAGTGGGCGTGCGCGGAGGCCGTGCCCCCGGTCGCGAGCCATAGCGCGACCGCTACGAGCGGGCCGAGCAGGGCGAGGCGCCGTGGGCGTCGTGATAATGTCATGAGGATAGGCTCCTTCCGCTGTCGTCCCGACGGACGTGCAAGCATAGGGTACGCCGGTCGGGCCACCTGGGCAATCACCTAGAAAGGCCATATGCGCTCTCCTCCTCGCCCCCCTCCGCCCATGGCTGACTGGCCCCCCGGCTGCGGCCGACGGTCCAGCGCGCCTCCGGGGGAACCTGGGGAGATGCCTCCCCCCAGACCCCCCGCCATACACTCATCGCGGGCGTCGGAGGGTTTGGAAATAGGAGATTGACCGTAGCCCTCGTAGCTCCCCAATGCGCTGCGCCTGTCTATCAGATAGGCGATGTCCGGCAACACTGGCGCGCTTACGCATCATCCCCCAGCGTGTATTGCCGCAGCTTTATGGCGGGGGTCTGGGGGGAGGCATCTCCCCAGGTTCCCCCGGAGGCGCGCTGGACCGTCGGCCGCAGCCGGGGGGCCAGTCAGCCATGGGCGGAGGGGGGCGAGAGAGAGTAGGCGCGCTGCTCGGTTTGACGTATCCTGATATTAGCGACGAGGTCGCGATAGCTATATTGGGGGAGTTGGGCATGACAACACTATCACAGGCACTTGAGGCGCGGGGCGAGGCGCGGGGCGAGGTTAAAGGCAAGCGCGAGGCGCTGCGGATGGTGCTATACGCACGCTTCGATACGTTGCCGGGGGATGTGGAGCGGCGCATCGACACGGCGGAGGGGGACGAGTTGAACCGTCTACTGGCGCGTGCGTCCGTCATAGAAAACCTCGCCGCGCTCTAGGCTACGCCGGCTTACACTGTTCAGCGGCGGCGTCCTGCCAAGCTATCGCTGTTGCGGGAGCGCGGCCAACGCCGCCTCGGCGTGCGCGTAGTCGGCGCCATCGTGCTGCTGGGCGAAGAGCGTCGCGGCGCGCTGGAGGTCGGCGCTCGCTTGCGTCGTGTCGTGGAGGTTCGCGCGGGCGACGCCGCGGTAGTAGTAGGCGGCAGCGAGGCTGGGCAGGAGTCGCAGCGCCTCTGACTCGTCGGCCACCATGCCCGATAGGTCGCCGAGACGGCCGCGCGCCAGGCCGCGCCGCAGGTAGGTGTAGGGGTCGCGCCGGTTCAGCGCCAGCGCGCGATTGTAGTCGGCCAGCGCCCCGTGCGTGTCACCCGCGTAGAACTTGGCCAGGCCGCGCTGGTCGTAGGCGATGGCGTTGTGCGGGTCGATGCGCAGCGCCGCCGTGTCGTCGGCGATGGCCGCCCGCGTATTGCCCTGCTTCAGGTGGGCGATGCCGTCCCCGATCAGGCTGCCGACGCGATCGCTCGGCAGGACGTGGTGTGGGCCAAACCAGGTGAGCAGCATGACGGCGGCGCCGGCGATGAGGACGCCGCTGAACGCGCTCGCGGCTGGTGAGGACGCCGCCTCGCGCCGTTGCCCCATGCCCAAGACCAGTTCCATGACCAGCGCCAGCAGGGTTCCGGTGATGAAGCCGCCGACGTGGGCGGCGATGCTCATGTGCAGCGCGAGGCCAGCCAGCAGGCTCGAGGGGACGGTAACGATGAAGAGCAACCGTAGGTCGCGCGCCGTCTCCCGCGGCAATGCGTCCCTTTGTGTCCACGTCCCCACGATAGTGGCCCCCGCGAGCCCGTACAGCGCGCCCGAGGCGCCCACGCCGATGTCGCCCGGCCCCGACACGAGTACGGTCACGACAGCGCCGCCAACGCCCGCCGCGAGGTAGAGCGCCAGGTAGCGCAGGCGTCCGTACAGCGTTTCGGCGATGGAGCCGACCACGAGTAGCACGAGCGCATTGACCGCGATGTGCGCGAGGCCGCGATGCACGAAGGTCGATGCGACGAGCCGCCACAACTCACGGTCGGACAGCGTCGCGCTCGTCGTGGCCCCGAAGCGGAACAGCACCGCCGCGTTGTCCGACCCGCCCTTTTGTACGCTCTCTAGCGCGAAGACGATCCACAGCGCGACGAAAAGCAGAACGGTTACCGCCGGGACGCGGCGCGCCGGGAGCAGTCGTGTGACAGATCGTGGTAGCGCCGGCGCCGTTCGCATCACATTCATCTAACCCATTGGAGGGATCGCTTGCAACACCGCCAGCGGTTGCTCATGGTAGACCCGCGACGTGCGTGCAATTGTCCGTTTTATCTGTGACTCTTTGGCATAGGTGAAGCCCGTGCGCGTTAATACGTCTACGCGGCGCCCCAGCACGTCCTCCAGTTCTCGACATAGGCGTGCGAAGGCAAAGCCGGGTACGTGGCCGGGAGCAAAATCAACGATGACGTCGATGTCGCTGTCGTCGGTGAAGTCTTCACGCAGGACCGAGCCGAAAAACGTCAATTTGGTCAAATGCCAGCGTCTGCAAAGAGCAACCAACTCTTCATGTGGAAAACCACCTGTTTGTTCCATGGCTCACTTCCCCCCGTTCGTTATAGCTTACACGACCAGTGCTATTGACGTCGCATGGCAAACCATGGACGGGTGCACCTTAAAATAGTGGACGTGACCTGCGACTGAAGTCGCATGGCAAACGACGGACACTGAAGTGTCTCTACGCGTGGCGCCTCAAGCGACTTTAGTCGCCGTGGTTTGCCATGCGACTTCAGTCGCAGGCTCCCTGCGCTCGATTCCACTATTTTAAGGTGCACCCCCATGGACACCGCAATGTCAGGGTCACTCGACCGCGGTCGGCGTGCGCTGCCCTGCGACCGCAGTCGCTCAGGCTTAGAATTCACAGACCCTGGGTGGGGGTGCGGGCCGCGTGGCGGGGCCAGTGGCGCCGTATTATACTGTGGAGGAGATAGGCGCTGTGAACGGAGGACAATCGCGATATGAGCAGCACATCGCCACGGCCGCCGATGGCCGTGGCGCCATGGGCGGAGGTCGTGCCCGGCTATGGGCCGGGCACGGTCGATCTGCTGCTGACGCTTCCAGACGACGGCTACCGCTACGAAGTGGTCGAGGGGGTCTTGGTCCGCATGGCCGGTAGCGGATTAGACGCGACGACCATCGGCGGGCTGCTCGTCATTGCCTTGGGGTCTTTCGTCTACGCGCGGCGTCTCGGCCTCGTCACGCCGTCCAATGGCGTCTACAAGTTTCCGGGCGCCGAAACCGGCCTCCTCCCGGACGTGGGCTTTGTGGAGGCGGCCAAGGTCGCACACATCGCGGATCGTCGGAAGCCTGTGCCCTTCGCGCCCGATCTGGCCGTCGAGGTGGTATCCCCCTCCCAAGATGCCGGCGACATGGCCGCGAAGGCGCGCACGTATCTGCGCGGGGGTGCGCGCCTGGTCTGGATCGTGTGGCCGCGGAGCTCTCATATCGACGTGTGGCGCCCTGGAAACCTGGCCGCTCCCGCGACGACGCTCCATGATTGTGATGGTGGGCGCCGCTGGCCTGGCCTTAAAAGACCATGGCAGGGACCAGACCTTAAAAGGTCTCTCCGCGCCCAGCGCGGTGGTCGCCCCACCGATGGACGGCGCGCGCCGCGCCTACGCAGACCTTTCAAGGTCCGTGGCCTGCCATGGTCTTTTAAGGCCAGGCCCGCGTCACAATCGCGGGGCGCCACTCGCGTCGGGTGCGCCCCAGATGTCGCGCGTCGTATCCATATGGGCAGCGCAGCGAGCGGCGGCGACTCACTACGCCAGGGTCTGTGAAAAGCCCTGGGCGCACGGGCTTCTCGCCCAGTGAGACCCACCGAATTGTAGGCGCTCAAGCCGGCACGCGCGCTATACTATCAGTAATTCAGTAACCAAAGACAAGGAGATGACGTGATGGCCGCGCAACCCCAGTTGGCAACAGAGGAAGAGCCCGAGACGATAACCGGGCACGAGATGACACGCGAGGAGGCGCGCGCGTTCTTCGACGGACAAGCCCGCGCCTGGCTGGGCATGAGCGGCGAGGAGTTCATGCGTGCGTGGGACGCGGGTGAGATCAGCAACGAGCCCGAACGGATCGAGGTCACCAATGTAGCCCTGCTGCTGCCTCTTGTCCGTTAGAACGGCACGCCAAGCGCTGGAGGACGTAACCCAGCGTCTGCAGCGATCAATGAGTTGCGTGAGTCCTATGGTTTTAGGTTACGGGTCCGCAGCTTCGGACGTGTATGTGGTAACTCCACGTAATCAGAAGCCGGGGGAGCGTTATGTTCGTTTGCCCGGTGGCAGCGGCTTCAACGTTTCGGTAAACTATCGCGTTCTCCATGCAGCTGATAGGCGTACCTGGATCGCTACAATAGCCTCCTATCGCTATGGTCTTTACGATCGCGATGGTCGCGAGGTTCTATCCTACCACTGGCATCCCGATGCGCGGAGCCATGTGACGACGCCTCATCTTCACCTGGGGGGTGGCGTCGCGTCCTGGCGACCCGATGTTGCCAAGGCGCACCTACCAACAGGCCAGGTGACGCTGGAGGATGTGTTGCTGTTGGCGATCGAAGAGTTGACCCTCGATGTGGCGCCGCTACGCGCGGATTGGCGCGACATTCTCACCCTTACAGGCTGAACGGGCATGAGACGACGCCCGCCCCACGCTCCCACTATAACAAGGCGGCCCGCACCCCTGGGCGCGTATCAGCCCCTACACTGCAACGGGTCGGCCACATTTTAATCGGACAGGACTGCATACAATGCGCCCCTACGACGCGACGAGCGTACTGACGCGACTGAAGTCGCCGTGGTTTGCCATGCGACCGTAGTCGCAGGCATTACGTCCCCGCGCGTCCACCAGTGTACCCAACCGTCCCCGACCCCGCGGGTGACGCCCTATTGCCATGCGATATAGCTGTTGCATTATTTCCGCTACCCGCATGCGCCTCCCGCAGCGATGTCGCGGATCATGGGATGGGCTGCGACCTTAACCAATCTTAACCTGGAACGGCTAATATTAACCCAATCTTAACGCGATTTGGGCCTTGCCCGTAACCAGATCTTAACCACGGGCTGTTATGATCTAATCAGGCGTGAAGAGAGCGACCTCGTGGTGCTAGGCCCGGCACACGGAGCGCGGTTAGACGCCTGAAAGCATATTGCTCAGGAGGAACCAACACATGGCAAGATTTGGCGTATCCCTTCCCCCCTCGATCCGGCGAACCATGATGGCCGGTGCCTTGGTAGTGGGGGCATTTACTGCGTTTGCACCGTCAGTTCACGCCGCGTTTGTATCTAACGGCCCAGGCGGCACCTGCACTAACCCGGCTGGTCCTCCGAGTGTGACGCCTTCACCGTTGGACAATCCCTCTAACAGTGTCACTACTACCGCAAAGCCGGGAGACCCGAACTATCACGAGAAGTTTTTCGCCAGTGGCACGATCACGGTCACAGTCGATGGCGCAAAGGTTTCCTTCACGGCTAATGGCAGCGACACGCCGTCATTCACCCAGGTAGGAACGCTGGCTAACGTGCAAGCCGGTGGATGCAGCGAAGAGACCACCAATCCGAACGATGTATCCTTTACTGGAGGCTTCACGTTAAATGATGGAACTCCCTGCACGTTCTCCAACCAGGGTGGTAACACAACATTCCAGGTCGACAGCTTGGGCGATGACACGCTGAGAGTAGGCTTACAATGTGGAAGTATGAGCGGTACCTTTGTTGTGAAAGGTTCAGGGTCTGCTGAGGCTTCTGGTAGTAACGGTAGCACCAACAATACACCAGAGTTGGGCAGCGGTGAGCTTCTCGCCACGGGCCTCGTGCCCGCCCTCGGCATCATCCTCTTCCGCCGCCGCCGCCAGCGCCGCGCGGGCAAGTAGAAACGGTGTATAGGGCCTAGCACCAGATCGACAACAGCTCAAGGGGAGGGGCGCGGATATCCGCGCCCCTCCCCTTTTTGTGCCGAAGCGCGGCCCTCACCCCCAACCCCTCTCCCTGACGCGGGAGAGGGGGGCCGTCCTACGTGTAGTGGCGTCTCCCCTCGCCCCTTGAGGGAGAGCCGGGTGGGCTGCCGGAGCGGAGCTGAGAGAGACCAATCCGCATGGGGTGAGGGAAGATGCTGCGTGGTGGCTCCCCTCTCCCGCGTCAGGGAGAGGGGTCGGGGGTGAGGGCCGTGCCGTCGCCGTATTATACTGTGGATGATGAGGCGTGTATGGCCGCCGGGGAGCGGCGAGGGAGGGGGGACGCTGACGACCACATCCATCGACTTCGACAGTCCCTGGAAGGAGGCGTTGGACGAATACCTGGAGGACTTCTTCGCCCTCTTCTTTCCGCAGGCGCACGCTGAGATCGACTGGGCGCGCGGCGTTACCTTCCTGGACAAGGAGTTGCAGCAGGTCGTGCGTGACGCCGACCGGGGGCGGCAGATCGTCGACAAGCTCGTGCAGGTGTGGCGGCGTGACGGCGTGGACGCCTGGGTGTTGGCGCACATCGAGGTACAGAGCCAGGAGGAGGCCATCTTTGCCCACCGCATGTTCGTGTACTACTACCGGCTGCTTGATCGCTACGCCCGTCAAGTCGCCAGTTTCGCGGTGCTCGGCGACGAACGTCCAGGCTGGCGACCGGCGCGCTACGAGACGGCGTTGTGGGGCTGTGAGTTGCGCTTTACCTACCCCATCGTCAAGCTGCGGGACTACCGGACGCGGCGCGCCGAGTTAGAGGCGAGTGACAACCCCTTCGCGACGGTGGTGCTGGCGCACCTGGCGGTGCAGGACACGCGGCGCTCGGCGGCGCGGCGGCGGGAGGTCAAGCTGGCATTGACCCGACGGTTATACGAGCGGGGCTACAGCCGCGAACGGGTGCTGAGCCTGTTCCGGTTCATCGACTGGTTGTTAGAGTTACCGGCAAAGCAAGAGACACTATTTTGGCGGGAGATCCAAGCGTACGAGGAGGAGCGAACAATGCCATATGTCACGAGTGTGGAGCGCATCGGGCTAGCGCGAGGGCGTGCGGAAGGGCGCGACGAAGGGCGTGCGGAAGGGCGCGACGAAGGGCGTGCGGAAGGGACGCGCGAGACCTTGCGCCGGTTCATCCAGGCGCGATTCGGGGTGGTCCCGCCGGCGGTGGAGCAGCGCATCGGCACCGCTGATCGGGCGACGCTTGATCAGATGGTTGAGCGCGCGGCCGTCGTCCAGACCATCGACGATCTATAGCGTGCCAGACACTGGAATAGGCGCCACTCTGTACTGATTGACCGAGGGGGCGCCACATTTCGCGCTGCTTAGTAGAGACGAGCAGCGACCCAAGCATCCCAGGCGCCGCGAAAAAAGGCGCGCACCCCTCAACCGGCGCCCTAGACAGTCCGCATAGCCTCTCGTTGCCGCCTGACGCGCTCCTACAGACCGTCCGTGCTGTTGAGAAGCGCGGGAATACGATCGAGCAGATTTTTGTCCATGTGCATTTTCTCCAGGCATCGTTCGAGATGAGCCCGATCGTGTATCATCCGTGTGGCCGTCTGATAGGCTCTGTCCACACTCTCTCCGTAGGCGCGCCGCGCTTTCCGCCATGCCTGTGGTGGAATGGCGCCCCAGTGGTCTATCATCATCGCCACATCGATAATATCGCGGCTGAGTACCGCGTCATCGTAACAGCGATCCGCATTGGCGAGCAACTTTTCCGCATACATGTCGGTGCAACTAAGAACCGGGACGGTGAGTGTCGGACGCCACTCACCGCGAAGGGGGATGCGACCCTCATTGATAATCTCAATCTTGATGGGCTGGCCGTCTATCTCCACGAACGTGCGGATGCCATAGAAATCGGCGCGCACCTCGCGCACATGGAGGACAGGTTCGCGCAGTAACCCTCCGAGATCATGCCGCGTGACCATGTTGCGCAACAGCCGATACCCATCCTGTGACGAGCACAGAAAGTCCACGTCGACCGATTCACGATATTCGTCCAAGAGGAGGACAATAGCGGTCCCTCCCCCGAAGAAACACTGGGCTTCCTGGAGGACATCGCTGTTCAGAGAACGCAGCAATGTCTCGATGCGTTGATGGTGTGGCCGTTTAAACAAGGAGCACGCCCCGTCCGACGTTCGTCACGAGACGGTCTATCAGCGCGCGTTCCTCTTTACTCAGGCGCGCCTGGTCCACAAACCGCCAGTTTGCCTCGTAGAGCGCCAGCGCCTCACGGTCATCAAGGACGTCATCGGACGATCGGTTCCATGCAAGAAGCCGCAGTTGTGGAAAATCGGCCAACCGTACCATAGTGGATCTGGATCTCCTTATAACGCCAGTATATCCACCAGTGGGTTTCCCGGTGGCGCGCGCCAAGATATGATACTGTTGGCGAATTCCAGTAGCCCGACGCTTATGCGCGTCACGACTCCTGTGGGGCTATAAGCGACGTGCGAATAAGGCCGCAACCCCACGCTTATTCGGCCATTGTGACCGCTCCAGTGAATTCGCCAACAGTATCAGATATGTCTCCCCCACTCCCACGCCGGGAGAGTCGGTTGGGCTGCCGGAATGGCAGACGACAGACCTTGAAAGGTCGGCCCGGGCGCGATACGCGCGCCCCACCGTCGCGCGCCTAGCGGCCTTGGCGATCACCGCTGTCCGCCGAGAGACCTTTTAAGGTCCGGTCCCTGCCATGACCTTTCAAGGTCAGGCCCACGGCGGGCGCCATTACACGTTTCCGGGCGCGGAAACCGGCCTGCTCCCCGACGTGGGCTTTGTGGAGGCGGCCAAGGTCGCACACATCGCGGATCGTCGGAAGCCCGTGCCCTTCGCGCCCGATCTGGCCGTCGAAGTGGCGTCCCCCTCCCAAGACGCCGACGACATGGCCGCGAAGGCGCGCACGTATCTGCACGGGGGCACGCGTCTGGTGTGGGTCGTGTGACCGCAAAGCGGCCATATCGACGTGTGGCGCCCTGGAAACCTGGTCGTTCCCGTGACGGCGCTCCATGGCGGTGACACACTGGACGGCGCTCCATGGCGGTGACACACTGGACGGCGAGGATGTGATCCCCGGCTTCAGACATCCCGTCGCCGCTGTATTCGCCGACCCGCTTGCCTGACTCTATACCAGGGTATTACTCTGGTGTACTGGCGAACAAGGGAGGGCCAGATCATGCCACGGAGCGAGAATCGCCGCCAGATCGAAATACCCATGCCATCTTGTGCATGGTCGTCAGCCTGTGCATACTATCGTACTGTATCGTCGGCGTTGCCACGCCTGAGAGGCAAGATGACCCGTTCGCTGATCTGTAGCCCCAGGGCATTCGCCACGGCTTGCACGCGTCCCAGGCTCACGCCATCGTAACGCGTCGCTTCGTACCGCTGGACTTGTTGCTCCTTCAGCCCGAGCCGCGCCGCCAGGTTCTTCTACGTCAGGCCTGCCGCGATACGGGCGCGTATGAGGGCCTCCGGCAAGTCGGCCAGAGAATCTAGCTCTAACACGGAGACCTGCCCCGCCCGCAATGCTTCATACTCCGTTAGTTGCTCGCACAACTCCTGTACCTGGCTCTCGTAGGCGTCTTTGTAGAGACGCCGCATCTCAGGCTCGAGGTCTGCCCCTGTCTCCTCGACGTGATCTGCTCCTTCAGCAAACTTCTCCGCCCACGCTCTCGACATACGATATTGCCGCTCGTTTGTAATCAAGGTCATCCTCCCAGGTCAAGCATGACGATGCCTTTTGGCTCACCGGCGCGTCCGCTTTGAAAGAAGTCGAGGTACGTTCGACGCGCGGCGGCAAGCGCCTCGGCCGGAAAGAACTCGCCGCGAAACGCCGCCTTCTGTGCCGCGCGTCGATTCGCGAAGGTTCGCAGCGCGGGGTCGAGCAATGCTACCCGCACTCCCGACGACTCCCAGCACACATCGAAGTCGCCCGGCGCCCTCTTCGCGGTGACGAAACTGCCGTTGATGTAGACACGACGACACCCTGCCATGCGGAGGGCGTCCAAGCCTGCCCTTAATCCCGTCAATAGTTCTAGCCGCTGCGTGGTATAGCCAAAGCGTCCAACGAACTCCGCCCACGTCGTGTCGTAAATGCCAGGTGGCAGGAGCCCGGTCGCCTCATCAAATGCTGGAATCGCAACACAATTCTATCGTTGCGTTGACTGGTTGTCAAAAGAGTTCCCTCTCGTCTTTCCGGTTGCCCCATATTCCAACAGCCCGACGCGTGACCGTCGCCGCCTGCCATGCGTCAGTGCGGCCCGATGACAATGCGTCCGACGGATAGGAGGTTGTAGGGGCGTATGACGATACAGTCCTGTCTGATTACAATATGGCGCACGGATCAGGGTGTAGGGGCGTATGGCATACGCCCGGTGGTCGCGGATGTGCGGTTCGCGGCGACCGCCGTCGTCACATTGAAGGGGTTTGCGGCGACGGTTGGGCGCATGCACTGCAGCCCTGTCTGATTAAAATTGCCCGGCCTCACCGCAGGTGTAGGGGCGTATCGCCATACGCCCGATGTTCGCCACAGAGATGTCCCATGGACGGCGCACGCCAAGTTGCCCGCCCCGATCGCCCGGTTGGTTTGTCGGAGTGGAGAGGGACGGGTGGGGGGTGAAGGCCGCGTGGCGGGGCCATTGGCGCCGTATTATACTGTGGATGAGAGGCGCGCGGCGTTACGTTCGTGGCGCAGCCGAGCCTGCGCGTCACGTTTGTGGCGCGGCTGGCTATGGCCCCTCTTGACAGGCGCTATGAACGGAGGACAATTGAGATATGAGCATCACATCGACCCGGCCGCCAGCGGCCGTGGCGCCGTGGGCAGAGGTCGTGCCTGGCACTGGCCCCATGACTATGGCCGATTATCTGGCCTATCCCGACGGCGACGGCTATCGCTACGAGTTGGTGGACGGAGTACTGGTCCGCATGGCCGGCACTAGGCCCGAGGCGGGGGACGTGACCCGCGCTCTGC
>JAABUJ010004463.1_pt1 | contig 14704 bp, 13 predicted proteins | sample 5559131 | NCBI WGS metagenome assembly JAABUJ01 (sample SAMN10711875, study PRJNA513366) | rock metagenome | isolation source: Antarctica rocks | place: Antarctica: Victoria Land, Mt New Zealand nord | collected 2016-01-07 | reverse complement strand
GTACCTGGTCATCGACGCCGACCGCTTCGTCGAGGCGTTGCGGGCGGCGATCACGAGTGAGGAGGTCAGACGCCTACCGCCGCACATAGGGTCGGTGGACCAGTTCGTCGACTCTACCGACGTACTCGACAACGACGGGCGCTTTGCTCAACTACGCGCCCTGTACACCACAACAGGGCGAATAGACACCAACCGACAGTAAAAGCTGACAGCTGTCAGCTTGGAGGATAATAGACATATGGTTACCGAAGACTACGACAGCAGCCAATTGTACAAGATGCGCCACAGCGCCGCGCATGTGACGGCCGAAGCCGTGCTCAAGCTGTTCCCCGAGGGTAAGCTGGGCATCGGGCCGCCCATCGAGAACGGCTTCTACTACGATTTCGACCTGCCGCGCCCGCTCACGCCCGACGACCTGGGCGCCATCGAGGATCACATGCGCGAACGTGTGGCTACGGCTAGCCCGTTCGAGTTCCGCGTCGTTTCGGCCGACGAGGCGCGTGAACTGTTTCATGACCAGCCCTACAAGCTCGAACTCATCAATGACTTGGCCGCGCGCGGCGAGGAGATTAGCGTCTACCACCACGGCGACTTCACGGACCTCTGCCGCGGCCCGCATGTCCACGACACGAGTGAACTGGGCGCCTTCAAGCTGATGTCCGTGGCCGGCGCCTACTGGCGCGGCGACGAGCACAACCCGATGCTACAGCGCGTCTACGGCGCCCTCTTTCCCACGCAGGAGGAACTCGACGCGTACCAGGAGCAGCTGGAAGAGGCCAGGAAGCGCGACCACCGGCGGCTGGGCCGCGAACTCGGCCTGTTCGTCTTCAGCGACGACATCGGCCCTGGCCTCCCGCTCTTTCTGCCCAAGGGCGAGACGCTGCGCCACATCATGGAAGGATTCGTGCGCGAGACACAGGAGCGCCATGGCTACCAGCACGTTTGGACCGGCCATGTGGTCAAGGAGGAGTTGTACCGCCGCTCCGGGCACCTGGATCTCTACCCAATGTGGCCACCCATGGTGGACGGCGAGGACCGCTACCGGCTCAAGCCGATGAACTGCCCCTCGCATATGACCCTCTACAAGGCCGAGTTGCACAGCTACCGCGACCTGCCCTTGCGCTACGCCGAGTTCGCCACGCTGTACCGCTACGAGAAGTCGGGCGAACTCAACGGCCTCACGCGGGTGCGCTCGCTCACGCAGGACGACTGCCACATCTTCTGCACGCCGGACCAGATCGGCGAGGAGTTCGGCCGCGCCTTCGATCTCATCTCCGAGGTGCTCGATACCTACGGCTTCCGCGACTACAGCATCGACCTCTCGCTGCCCGACCTCTCCGACATAAGCAAGTATGCCGGCGACACCGAGACCTGGGCGACGGCCGAGCGCGCGCTGCGCGAGGCCATGGACGCCAAGGGCATACAGTACACGCCAGTCGTCGGCGAGGCTGCGTTCTACGGCCCCAAGGCCGACTTCATGGCGCACGACGTGCTCGGTCGCCAGTGGCAGCTCTCTACCATCCAGGTCGACCTGATCCAGCCGGCGCGGCTGGGCCTCGAGTACATCGGTGAGGACGGCGAGCGGCACACACCGGTCGTGCTGCATCGCGCCGTGACCGGTTCGACGGAGCGCTTCATGGGCGTGATCATCGAGCACTTCGCCGGGGCCTTCCCGGTGTGGCTCGCTCCGGTGCAGGCCGTGGTTATCCCCATCGCTGACCGCCACGCCGACTACGCGCGGCGCGTCGCCCGTGAGCTGACCGAGCACGGGCTGCGCGTCCACGTCGACGACCGGCGCGAGCGCATGCAGGCGCGCATCCGTGACGCCCAGCTACAGAAGGTCCCCTACATGCTCATCGTCGGCAACACCGAGGCGGCGGGTAACTCGGCCTCGGTGCGGCTGCGCACTAACGAGGACCTTGGCGCGCTGCCGATCAACGAGGTCCGCCAGCGCATGCTGGAGCAGGTTGAAACGAAGAGCCTGAGCTTATAAGTGTTGAGTGTCTAGTGCTGAGTGACCAGCGTCTCTCGATTCGCTAGACACTCAACACTCATCACTCGTAGAGGAGACATCATGCAAGGCGACATACTGGGCGGCGGCTACCTGCCGCCGGTGGCGCGGCTGCTGACCCTGGGCGACCCGCGCAAGCTTGATAAGCCCACGTTTGAATCGCGCGGCTGGCCCAACTACCTGGGCCACGGGCTGGATCCCGCGTCTATCCCCGACCTTATCCGGCTGGCGGGCGATGAGGTTTTCAACGAGGGCGACCCTGACAGCCCCGAGGTGTGGGGACCGCTGCACGCGTGGCGCGCGCTGGGGCAACTACACGCGACGGAGGCGGTCGGGCCGCTGCTCGACGTGCTCTCCAACAACGAAGGCGACGACTGGGTGCACGAAGAGTTGCCCCGTGTCTTCGCGCTGATCGGTCCTGCCGCGATCCCCTTGGTGGCAGCGTACCTCGCCGACACCTCGCAGACGCTGACCACTCGCATCACCCCTGTGACGGCGCTGGAGAAGATCGCGGAAGCTCATCCGGAGGCGCGCGACGAGTCCGTGCGCGCGCTCGCCCGCCAACTCGAATCGTACAAGGACAACGACCCCCAGTTGAATGGCTTCATCATCTCCTCGTTGGTCCAACTCAAAGCGGTGGAGGCCGCGCCGCTGATGCAGCAGGCGTTCGAGAGCAACAACGTCGACCTCATCATCATGGGCGATTGGGACGACGCGCGCGTCGAGTTGGGGCTGATCCCGGCGCGCGTTCAGCTGACACAGGAGCACCCGACCGAGAGCAGGAACCGCATGCAGCGTTATATGGGCATCCCGTCCATGTCGCCGCCCCCCGCCGCCCTGAGGAACCTGCTCAACCCGGTCACGCCCTTGCCGCCGGTCGCCGCGCGGGACACATCGGACAAAGCAAAGAAAAAGGCGGCGGACAAGCAGCGCAAGAGGAACAAAAAGCGTAAATAAACTATCAGCCGTCAGGCTCCTACAAGGCTGACGGCTGATAGCTAAAGAAGCGGTGGCCGGAGAACTGGGCTTTCTCTCCGGCCGCCGTCCGATAACGGGGACGTGCGCGCCCGCGCCGCCCCACCCGTCACCGTATCTTGGCCTCTACATACCAAGCAAGGGTCCCGCGATGGACAGGACCTTCTCCTTGGTGTAGCCACCGTCAAACGGGCTGATCGTCGGCGACAAACCGTACTGGTAGCGGATCGCCCCGGCGTGACGTCCCTCGACGGTCACGATGCTGGCCGCGGTCAGCAAGATCGACGGGGTCTTGATGTGGCCCGCCTGGCCGAGGTAGGCGGCCACGCCCGTGTCCTCCAGCAGGCGGGCCAGCTTCAGGAAGCTGGACTGCGTCGTGAAGGTATCCATGCCGAAGTGGTAGCTGGGGGCCGGGCCGACCGCGCTGCCGCCGACCGACTTGATGGCGGCGGTCAGCGCGGCGACGTGCGCGTTCTCGTCCGTCCTGAGCGTTTGCGCGAGGGACCGGACAATGCTCTGCTCGAAGGGTACAACGCCGAGGGCCGCGTCATAGAACCTGGCCTCGAGGTGCTCGAGCGTTAGCGCGAAGTTGAGGATGGCGATGTCGCTGGCCGGGACTGCTGCTTTGCTTCCCGCGGCCATGGCCGACGCCGGGATGACGGCCGCGGCGGCCATGCCCGCGCTGGCGGCCGCCAGGCCCTTGATGAACTGCTTGCGCTTGCGAGTCGTGTTGAGCGCTTGCTCGCAAATCTCCAGGTTGTCCAGCGTCTGCGCGCCGGCCACTGTCGTGTTGGTCTCCATAGTAAGTACTCTCCTTGATGGATTCCGTGTGTCGTGCACATGCCGCGATGGCCGCGACACGATCATATGGCGAGTTGGCCGCCCATCGCCTATCCCGCCATCTATTAATACGCGCTAGTGTCACGCATGGATCACTACATGATGCATTCAGACATTTCTTGACGCGAGCGGCTAAACATAAGGTGGCCTTCGCGGGCTACTTCTTGAGGGCGGCTCCCCTCTCCCGCGTCAGGGAGAGTGTGCTGGACCGTCGGCCGCAGCCGAGGGGCCAGTTAGCCATGGGTTGGGGGTGAGGGCCGTTGGCCGTGACGCGCCAAATGGCAGGAGTGTGGTACGATAGTGCGCGGGTAGCGCGAGTGTATATGTATCGTTTGTATGGTCACGAGCAGCGAGAGCGATGTCTAACGTGCAAGTAGAGACGCAGCGGCAGACCCGCCAGGCGGAGGGTCTTGCCCTTACATGGAGCCCCGTATCAGGGGTGATCCGTTACGGCTTCATCGTGGGTTTCCCCGACCTGCCAGTTCCCTCGGTCGATGTCATTATGAAGGGCGCCACGCGCGACTTCGTGATCATGGGCGTCCCCGCCAAGTACTCCGGGGCCGTTGACCTTGGCTCACCCGTGGGCGAAGAGCGCCAATATGGGCTCATCGCCTACCGCGGCGATGGCTCAATCGTGTCCGTGCCCGGCGTACAATTTGTCGGAGCGCGGAGCGCTCCGCGCGACCGCGAGTACCATTCGCTGTTGCCGCCGGAACTCGTGCGCTCACAACCCGTCGCTCCCGCGCCGCCGCCTCCGGCCGCGATGGCGCCTCAGGCGGCGCCGAGAACGGAGGACCCATGGGCCGCGCTGCAAGAGTTGGACACGCGTCCGGCCGAGGTTGTGGCTCCTGCCCCTGCCGCGGCCGCGCCGATGACGCCGCCTGCCGCGGCGCCGCCCGCTGACCCCTGGGACGTGCTGAACGCGCCTGCGGACGATGAGCGCGTGGCGGCCACGGACACCGCTACGTCCCCCGTGCCGACGCCCTCCGCGAGTATAGAGTACGCGACGCCGCTGATCGCGCCGGAGCCGCCCGCCGAGCCCGCATTGGCCGGGGTGGCCGCCCCGCCCGATGATCCGTGGGACGTGCTGAACATGTTGTCCTCCGATACTGCCGTCTATGATGACAGCGCTCTACCCGACGAAGAGAGCGTGCCCATCGAGGAAGAGGCGTTTACTACGGACGCCGCGCCATCGCCGTCGCTCCCCGCCGCGCCTATCGAGACTCCTGTCTTCGCGGTCGCGCCGGTAGAAGAGTTGGCGATCGACGCGCCGATGGAGGAATCGCCCATCGAAGCGTCGGTGGAGGAACCGGCGATTGCATTGCCGGTGGAAGATCCGCTAATCGACGTGTCAGTCGAGGTTGCCGCCCTGGTGACGCCCATCGAGCCGGTGACTGAGCCAATAGAGGGATTGCCAAGCGACGCGGCGCTTCCATCGCCGCCGGCCGAAGCTCCGATGGAGGCGCCGCCGGTCGACGTGCTGGTGGAAGCGCTGCCGGCCGACGCATTGGTGGAAACGCCGCTGGTTGAAGCGGCGATGGAAGACACTGTTGCGGCCTCCGACTTCGTCCATGAGACCGTGCCGCTCGACGAGGAGAGCGTCGTCGCGCATTCCTCAGTGGATTCAGTGGATCACGAACCGTCTTTACTGGAGGATGTCGCTCCACCGGAAGCGGTCGTCCCGGAGATCCCCGAGCCGGCCATCATGCCGGAAGCGGAGTCTGTCGTGGCGCCGATAGCGGAGGCGCCTGCAACGCTGCTACCTGCATCTGACGTTGAAGACGCCGTCGCGGCGTCCCCGGCTCCTACCTGGGACACAGGCCCCACGCATTATTGGGTGGACCATCCTGGGAGCGCGGGCGTCTCGCCCGTCCCTGACATCACAAGCGAGACGGCCGGGACGGGCGAGACGCCCGCGCTCCCAGATGACGTACGCGCGCTGACATGGGACACGCCGGTCGAGATGGCGCCCGCCGTTGTTGACACCGCGCTACCTGAGGAACATGCGGCGCCCGCGCCTGAGCTTGAGCCGGTAGTTGAGCTTGAGCCCGTAGCTGAGCTTGAGCCTATTAACCCCGTAACGCAAGGGGACCAGGCCGCGGCGCCTCGGTGGACAGAGGATGCTCCGATCTTGACCAACCCGCCCGTTATGCCTGAAGCGGTGGTGGAGCAGCCGGTTATGCCCGAAGCGGAGGTGGAGCAACAGTCTGTGTTTGCCACGGAGCCAGCAGACGTGGCCGTTGGTGACGTCGTCACGGACGCCGCCCTCATCGAGATGATCGAGATGGAGAGAGCGGCTGAACCTATGGTTACGGAAACGGAAACGGTTGAAGCGCCCGTGGACATGGACCCGTTTGTCGTGGAGGCCCGCCTCGCCTGTACTCGCTTTCATGTGTTCTGCGGCATCGCGGGTACCGGCAGTAGCGCCGGCAGCGCCATGGGGTCCGCCGAGCACGGCGGGTACAGGGGTGAATTCCTGGGCTTTCACCAGACGCGCCCCAAGCTCATCGGCCAGCCGCTGGAGAACGAGCACAAGGACAGTCAGGGCTTTACGGTGCAGCGGACAACCAACGGCCTGCTCGTATTCGATCCTCTGGATGTGCGCGCCTTCTTCGTCACGCGCGGCGAGGAGATGTGGGTGCACGACAACAACGGCACATACTCGTTTAAGGGGTGAGAAACGAGTGTCGAGTGACGAGTGTTGAGTGGCACAGGCTTTACCCCAACTAACCACTCAACACTCGTCACTCGACACTACAAACGTTATGCCCCGGCGGGGACGGCGACCCCCAGGTGATCCTTGAGGAAGGCGATGGCTTTGGCCCAGGCGTCGCGCGCGGAGTCCGCGTCGCCCATGCCGTGTTCGGGGTTGACGAAGGCGTGGCCAGCCGGGTACGTGAGCGCCTGGTAGTCTTTGCCGGCGTCCTTGAACAGCGAGCGAATCTTGTCGATCTGCGCCGCGGGCACGCTCTGATCCTTTTCACCGTAGAAGGCCAGGATCGGAGCCTGTACCTTGTCCACGTCGGCGGAAGTGGGGTCGTAGCCCGCGCCGTAGAAGGGACAGACCGCGGCGAGTTTGTCGCTCTGCTCGGCCGTCTTGTAGGCCACGAAGCCGCCGACGCAGAAGCCGATCAGCCCAACCTTCTTGGGCTGGACATCCGGACGCGCGATCAAGCTGTCGATGGCGCCGTCGACCTCCCGCACGGCCTTCTCGACGTTGCCCTGGATCATCATAATCATCTTCTGCGCGTCGTCCGGCTCAGTCGCGATTTTGCCGTGGTAGAGATCGGGGACCGCCGCGACGAAGCCCTCGGCGGCGAGGCGCTGAGCCAATTCTTTGATGTGCGGCTCGAGGCCCCACCACTCCTGTATTAGCGCCACGCCGGGCCGCACGGCCTCGTCATCGAGCCGCGCCACGAACGCCTGCACCCCGTCGCCATTCACCTTCAGATCGACCATCTCGGTGCGAACAACTGCCATGGTTTTAACTCCTCGTCTATAGCTATACGCCGATTAAAAATGATGCAGCCATATGCTACAGCGGCAGCTATCGTGCCAGACGGAATAGAGGAGAGGTGGCCGCCAGCGCATTGCTTATGCGGCTTCCGCTTGCGGGACCGCTGATGCAGCCCATACGCGCCGGTTGACTGTCGTGGCTAGGGCAAGGATGACGAGATAAGCGGCGCATACAAGAACGGTCTTCAGCGGGCCGATTGTCTGTAGCAATGCTCCCATCAGGGCGGGGCCGAGAGCCATGCCGCCGACGGTGAGCAGGCGGATGCTGCTGGTGACCCGGCCCATGAGGGCGTCGGGGATAAGCACGGCCCGGTAGCTCAGTTGTGTCACGTCGAACACCACCAGGGCGAAGGTGAGGACGGCGCTGATGAGGCCGAGGGCGATGGGGCTGGGGGCGATGGCGTAGAGCGGGAACAGCAGGGCCGTGATCCAGACTAAGGACTCGTTAAAGATTTAGTTCCCGACTTGGAGCCGCCTTTCCAGGCCGGGCTCCGTGGCGAAAACGGGAAGTTATTGTTTAACGAGCCCTAACCCGATGGTGAGCCCCGCGAAGCCCACACGGCGTTGGATACGGCCAACCAAGAGCGCGCCCGCGACACCGCCGATCGCATCGCTGGAGAAGATGGCGCCGATGACGACAGGCGGAGCATGCTGCTGTTTGGCAAGGATGATCAGGAGGAGGGGGCTGCCCGCGTAGACAATGTTGGCCGCGCCATTCCGCAGCGCCAGGAAGCGGATGAGCGGGTGACGCCAGGCCCAGGCGAGGCCCTCCACGATCTCAGTGCGGAGGCGGCGGGGCACGGCACGCGTCTCACGGTGAAAGTCGGCGTGGATACGGCGCAGGGACAGGACAGAGGAGGCAAAGGATAGCGCATTGACGAGGAAAGGGAGCGCGTGACCAAGGCTATAGAGAATGCCGCCGAGCGGCGGGCCGAGGACTCCCGCTGTGGCGGCAGTGGCGTAGTTCTGGCCCAGGGCGGCGGAGAGATGGTCAGCCCCAACGACGTTGGGGAGCGCAGCCGTCTCGGCGAGGGTGAAGAAGGTGGCGAAGATACCCGTGGTGGCGGCGACGAGGTCGATCTGCATCACGGTGAGATGCCCGATCCATACGGCGAGGGGCAGGCTGCCCGTGACCAGCGCGCGACCCGCATCGCACACCACCATCACGCGCTTACGATCCCAGTGATCGACCAAGGCCCCCGCAGGCAAGCTGAGGAGAGGGAACGGCAGGGCGGCGAGGGCTCCGGTGATGCCCGCCTGCGCCGGTGAACGCGTGAGCGCCAGGATGAGCAGCGGCAGGGTGATGTCCTGGACGGCGGAGCCGACCACGGAGGTGGCCTGACCGCCCCACAAAAGCAGATAGTCGCGGTTCCGCCACAGGGCAAAGCGCGTTGTCGCCACGGCTGTCCTCCCGTCATCGTTGCAAACTATTACCACCGTATTTAGGGCCGTATTGCTACCACCGTATTGGGGGTAGTATAACACAAGAGGGTAGGCCGGGTGGGGACTCGACGTCATGCGATGGCGGTACGTGCTAGAGTCCGATAGCGGAAAGGGGTTTCCCGGATGGAACGTATTGATCTCTCTTTTTCGGCTCATTTTACCCTTGTCTCCGTGGCGGACGGCGTCTACGCCGCCCTGGCGACGCCGGGCGGGGGTGCGCTCGGCAACGCGGCTATCGTTGATCTGGGCGACCGCACCCTGGTTTTCGACACCATGGCCACCCTCCACGCGGCGCGTGACCTGCGGCAGGCAGCGGAGCGCCTGACCGGCCGCTCCCCCACTCTCGTTGTGAACAGCCACTGGCACGGCGACCATGTCTATGGCAACCAAGTGTTCCTCCCCGAGGCCGTTATCGCAGCCACCGCGACGACCCGCGCTATCATGGACGAGCGCGTCGCCGTGGCCATCCCGCGCGAGTTTGTGCGCGTACAGGCTCAGATACCCGACCTGCGGTGCCAACTTGCCCAGGTCACCGACGACGCGCAGCGGCATCGGCTCAACGATGATCTCGCCTTCGCCCGTCTACGGGCTACCTCCCTCCCCGAGCAACGCGCCTGCTTACCGACGGCCACGTTCGAGGATCGGGTCGTTTTCCACGGCTCGGGGCGAAAAGCCGAACTCCTCACCTATGGCGGCGGCCATACCCGGAGCGACGCCTTCCTCTACCTACCCGACGAGGGGCTGGCGCTCATGGGCGATCTCCTCTTTGTCCATGTCCACCCCTTGTTTATCTGGGGCGACCCACGACAGTGGCGGCGCATCATTGAGCGAGTGAAGACATTGGGCCTGCGGATAGTCGTGCCTGGTCATGGGCCGGTTGGCACGGTCGATGATCTGGATGCGCTGGCGGGCTACCTGTCGGCGATCAAGGGATTGGCCCTGTCGGTCGTCGAGAGCGGCGGCACGCTCGACCAGGCCCTTCGCCGGTCGATGCCCGCTCCTTTCGATAGCTGGGACACACCGGATGTTTTCGAGGCGAATATGACGTTTCTGCTGGCGGAAACAGTTAAGAAGGATCGATGATGCCATCCAGTAAGAATCGCCGCCGGGTCGAAGTCCCCATCTATATGCACGACCGCTTGGTTGAGATTGCCGAGTCTGAGGATCGCACGGTCGCCAACGTGCTCCACGAGTTACTCTTCTCTAGCCTGTTTACCTACCGTCCCACCTGGGTCCCGAGCAAACACCTGGACACGTTCAACGCGCGTGCGCGCCGCACCCTGGACCTCGCGCGCGAGGAGGCGGTGGCTCTGGGTCACGACTACATCGGGACCGAACACCTGTTCCTCGGCCTCCTGCGCGACGAGGGCGGTATCGCCGCACAGGCGCTCACTGCTCTGGGCCTTACACTAGAGCAGGCTCGCACGGAGGTTGAGGCCAGGATCGGTCGCGGGCAGCCGCTTGTCGGTGATGCGCTCGACTATGCGCCGCGCGCGCGCAAAGTGCTCGGGCTGGCCATGGACGAGGCTCAACATCTCGATAGCGGCTATGTCCGGACAGAGCATATCCTCCTGGGCATCGTCCGGGACGGGGGCGGCATCGCCGCGGATATCCTCGACACGGCAGGCGTCTTAGGCAAGGTGCGTGGAGAAACGCTCACACGATTGGGACAGCGCGCCACCCAGGCGAACATCGACAACTGAGTGTTCCAGAGAGGGAAATGGTTATGATCCGATTAGCGTTGATGAAAGAGTGGTTCAACAGGGTGGACGAGGAGCGGCAGAGCCCTATCGCGGACCAGATAGCTGCGCGGTGGTTCGACGCCGACGCCTTGGTGAGTTGTGGACCTGCCAGTTCCAACATCGTGTGCAGGGTGACGGAGGGAGGACAGACATACTACCTGCGCTTCAACCACGAGAGTGAGCGGACCGCGGAATACTACGCTGCGGAGATGGCGTTCGTGGAGCACATCGCGGCGCGCGGAGTGCGGGTCGCGTGCTCTGTACGGTCGAAGGCGGGGGCGCTCGTAGAGAGCGTATCGACCGAGATGGGATTATTCCACGCCGTGCTGCTGGAGGCGATGCACGGCGAAGGCATGGAGCTGATGGACATGGATGAGCCGCCCATGCGGGCGTGGGGATGGGCGATGGCGGGCCTGCACCTCGCGGCGGAAGGGTACGAGGGCAGGGGGCGCCCCGACTGGCTGGACCACCTGGCATTCGCAAAGTGCATGATTCCTCCCGCTGAAGATGCGGCGCACGCGGAGATGGCGTTCGTGGAGCACGCATTGGGCGGCCTGTGTTCGGACTCGTCGCGTTTTGGCCTGATCCACTTTGATATGGAGGCGGACAACATGCGCTGGCAGGACGGCGTGCCGGGGATCTTTGACTTCGACGACTGCGCGCGCTACCCGTTCGCGGCTGACGTGGCGTATGCGCTCCGTGATCTGTACGAGGACAAGATAGAACGGATCGACCTGACGGACACGCGCTTGCGCGCGTTTGTAGAGGGGTACCGATCGAGGCGCCCGCTGCCCGAGGATGAACTGCGGCTACTACCTCTGTTCATGCGCGCGCACAACCTATACTGGTTCGCCCGTCCGCAGCGTTCAGTCGCGGATGGCCGGGCGCCTGGGGAAGAACAATGGACGACCGATCTGAGGGATAAGCTCACGAGTACGATGGACGAATACAGAGAAGGCTTCGAGAGTCGCCCCGTGGGCGAATACCTGAGTTGATGAGGTCCTACAATCATACTGTCCAGGCGCAGCGTCGCGGTGTGCGGATGCGCTTGGACCTGGCTGCTCTGACGGAGCACGCGCCCCAACTCGCAGGATAGACTGCTCTTAGCGCGGGTAATGAAGGTGACGGATGCGGTCGCACAAGCCCGGGTCGTGGTAGCAGGCGTCTACCTCAACGTGAGCGGGTGGATCAGGGCGGTCAGGCGCGCCACGACTGCGGCGGCGGACAGGGCCGCGGGCACGTGCTTGCCGCGCTTGCCTGCGAGGGATTTAGTATTGGGTGGGTTGAGCGTAAACGAGTAGGATCGCGGCAGTCGTGCATCCATCAATCGCATGGAGTTTCCACCGGCCGATGTAGCCGCCCCCTTTGTACAACGATTCGGCTTCAGCCGCCTCGCTGTCGCCCTGACCAAGGCGGAAACCGGCGGCGGGCAACGCGGACTGGAAAAAGATGAGGCCGGAGCGTACTGTTAGCGGCGCCACGCCGCTAACGACGATGCGGCGACGGTCGCCGCGGTAGTACTGGCGCGCGATGATAGCCGTACCGGGCGGCATTGGAAATGCGGCGGGGAAACCCCGTGGGAGGGCGATGGCGCGCCCCCCGCCCGCGCAGGCGGGAATACGCGCGCGCGATGGAGCATACGTATAGCTAACGGGGCGCGCCGCCGGTCGTCCGACGACCGGCGGCGCGCCTGCGTTGCCCGAGGTGGAACAACCGGCCAACAGCAAACTCGATAGTACTCCTGAGGCAAGGCCGGCGTATGATAATGACCGGCGCATCAGGATTTTGGTCCACGTACCGTAACAGTCGTGCTCGCGGTGTTGTTGCTGCGATCGACATCGGGCGTCGCCTGCGTCGCGTCGGCGACAACGTATATAGTGTGTAAACCGGCCGCCTTGCGGGTGTTCCAGATCACGGAGACCGTTGTGCTGGCGCCACCGGCAAGCGTGGCCGTCGCCGCGTCGCTACCGATTTGTGGGGCGCCGGCCTGTGGATTGCCATCATAGAAGCGCGTCACGCTCGGCCCTGAGGCAGCGTTACCCACGTTATGGATCGTCGCACTGATCGTGACCTGATCGCCCCGCACGGGCGCTGCCGGTGAGAAGGCTATATCGCTGGCGGCGACCGCCAGGTCGACCTTATCATATTGGGCGAACAGGCCCAGCCCACCGGATTGCCGCGCGATGGTAGCGTACGCGTCAAAGTTATTCTTGGTTGGGTCGGACACACAGGCGTTGATACAGCCGTCGGCGTAACCTACGAGAGTGTGCCCATGTGCGTCGACCGTCGCATCCATGAAGTCCAGCAGATTGCGCGTGTTGGGGGTGACGGGGCAGAGCGTCCCCTTGTTGCAGATTGGACCGCGCTGCACCGGGTCGTTCGGCGTCGCGTCGGTTGTCGTCCACGTCTGGCCGCCATCGTAGGTGTGCGCCACGTAGAGATGCCAGACTCCGGGGAAGGTGTTGGCGCCGTAGTCGCCGCCGGTAGCTGTGCCCAGGAAAGCGAACGAGGCGCGGTTGTCATCGCCGGCGACGACGGCGGGGAACACGGTGTTCTGGATATGGAACGCCGTCCCCACGTCGACGCTCCGACTCCAGGTCAGCCCCCGATCGTGCGAGACCGCGATCAGTGGGTGGCCGTCGCCGTTCTGGTAGCCATAGTAGATCGTGTTGGAGGCGCTGCCGGCTGGCCGGCCCACGTCGTTCGTCCCGATGCCGATCGATGGGTCCCAATCGCCAGGTGTGCTGTCCGGTACCGTGCGCACCGTCCAGTGCAGGCCATTGTCGGTCGAGACCGCGACGCCCTGAGTCGCCCCACAGCCACGGTTCGGGACATAGACCGTGCCATCAGGAGCGACCTTGACGTGCCCATGGATACCGCCGCACTGCGTCAGGTCGTAGATGGGGATGGCGGGGCCGAAGGTAAGGCCGCCATCGCGGCTGAGCGCGCACTGCGCGGTCGCGATGTCTTGCGAGCAGTAGTACACCGCGTGTGGATAAGTCGTGGTCGGCGTCGTGGTGATTGGAATCGCGCTGCCAGCAGCGAAGGGGCCGGCGCCGATGGTCTGGTGATCGACGCCCGAGTTGAGGCCGCAGCCGACGCCGGGGGTATAGGTCGCGCCATCGTCGTCGCTGTACGCGTACAGGCTGCATTTGGTGGGCAGGAGATCGGACGAGAAGGTGCGGCCGGTCGTATGATCGGTGAAGAGGATAGGGTCGTTGCTGGTCTGGGCCACGACAGGGCTCGTGGCGGTCCAGGTCGCCGCCGCCGGGCTCTGTGTGTCGTCAAAGGTGACCCGCGCGTTCGTCGTGTACGCCTTGTACATAATCGCGCCCGTTTTCCAGTCGGCGCCGATCGATGGTTCGCCCGCGTTGTCCGCGTTGGTCATACTCGTGGGGGCCGCGTAGTTCTGGTAGGTCGGCGCGGGCTGCGCGGCCGGCGCCGCCGCCGGCGCGACGGGGATGAGCGTGATCGTCGCGGTGTAGCTCGGGCTTGTCACTGGAACTGATGGGTCAGGGTTGAAGGGGACGACGGTCACGGTATAGTCGCCGGTCACGGCGGGGATCGTGGCGACGGTCGGGTCGCTGCCCGTAGCGGCCGACCGTACGAGCGCTCCGCTCGCGTCGTAGATGTAGAGGTCGTACTCGAACGCCGGGGTTGGATAGGCGATTGATACCCGCACGTTATTGGTCGCCGCATAGCCACTGGGTACTGACACATGGAGGAGGTAGTTGTCGCACTGCTCGGCGGGGATGGTGGGGTCGCAGAGCGGCGCGCCCGCCTGCCCGGTCACGTTGGCGACGGTGAAGTGGGCTCCGGCATAGCTGATGCTTGGATTGGTCGTAGACAGTGTGCCCGACGCCGGAGTCGCGGCGCCGGCTTTCGGCGCGAGGGCCGTGACGACGACGAGAAAAACGGCCAGGATGGCGATAAGCGGGCGTCCTCGACGTGTCTGTATGCGCATCGATACCTCCAAACGGCAAGCGTCAAATGATACTGGTACTATCTTATATATGTTAGTATAGCAAGTTGTTCCAGGGAAGGGCAGATACAACTCACAGAGTTATCTGACATAATGAGCGTACGGAGGCAAGATCCGTGCTGTAAAAGAACCTGATATGCCGCATAGAGAAACGGTGTGCATCGTATGGACGGGGCGCGGACCACGGCCTTTGGA
>JAABUJ010004462.1_pt1 | contig 14706 bp, 14 predicted proteins | sample 5559131 | NCBI WGS metagenome assembly JAABUJ01 (sample SAMN10711875, study PRJNA513366) | rock metagenome | isolation source: Antarctica rocks | place: Antarctica: Victoria Land, Mt New Zealand nord | collected 2016-01-07 | reverse complement strand
CTCCACGTAGAGCACGTCACGGTAATCGGGGTTCTTGGTCGAGGTCGACGCCCACAGGCACCGCTGCGCCGACGCGCCCGCCGCCTCCAGCTGCTCCCAGTCAGCTCCGCTGAAGATCTCCTTGTAGGTCTGATAGGCCAGCTTCGCGTTGGCGATCGCCAGCGTGCCGAGCAGCTCGTCATGGCCGCCGATCTCCTGCAAGCGCCGGTCGGCCTCGGTGTCGACCCGCGAGACAAAGAACGACGCCACCGACCCGACCGACGCCAGCTCACCCCCGTCCTCGCGCAGGCGCCGCAGCCCCCGCAGGTAGGCCCGCGCCGCCTCCCGATGGCGCGCAAGCGAGAACAGCAGCGTCACGTTGACCGGGATCCCAGCCGCGATCGTCTCCTCGATCGCGGTCAGCCCCTCCTCGGTGCCGGGGATCTTCACAAACAGGTTGGGCCGGTCGACCAGGGCAGACAGCCGCCGCGCCTCGGCGATCGTGGCCGCCGCGTCGTGAGCCAGGTTGGGGTCGACCTCGAGCGACACCCAGCCATCGCGGTTCTCCGCCCCGCGCTCAAACACCGGCGCAAACAGATCACAGGCGCCGCGAATGTCATCCCGGGCCAGGGCCAGGAACACCTCCTTGGGGTCAGACTCGGTGCTCATCACCTCGCGCAGCTGCTCGTCATAGGCGTCGCCCTCGGCGATCGCGCCCTGAAAGATGGTCGGGTTCGACGTCACCCCGACGATCCCGTCGTCGATCAGCCCAGCAAGATCACCATCACGGACAAACGACCGCGAGAGATAGTCGATCCAGGCGCTCTGCCCGTGCTCGGCGAGGCCCTGCAATGACGTTGGCATCGGTTCTCCTGGCTTTGAAAGTGGTTACCCATAGGGATACCCCATCCGGGGGGTGATGCACAAGTCCGTCCTCAGCGCAACCCAGGAGCTTCCGCGCCAGCTGCTAGACGTATGGGCATGCCCCAACCGAGATCACCGGGCCGCCGTCGGCGCACGGGCGGCAAGATGCGGACCACCACCGGGAGCCTGGTCAGGACGCTCGAGCATCCGGCCGACCGAATCGATGACCGCCGCGGCCGGTTTGACCAGTTCGCCGAGCGAACCTCGTTTCTGGCCAGCTCGCCCGTGTTCTTCCTGGCCTGCGCGGTGCTGGTGATCGTGTGGGCGGTCGGCTTGGCGATCGGCGCCAGCGATCGCTTCGAAGCCGCCGCCGCGGGCTTGATGTCGGCGGTCACGCTGATCTTGGTCGCGGTGCTCAAGAACTCCGAGCTGCGCACCGAGCGCGCGCTGCAGACCAAGCTCGACGCGATCGCCAGCTCGCTGCTGGAGGACCGGCGCGGTCACCAGGGCGACGCCGAGGATCAGCTGGAGCGTTCGATCGGCATGCACGAGGAGATCTGACCGCGGTGACGCAGTCGGGAGCCGACGACTCATTCGGCTCCGGGGAGCCGTTCTCGGTCGGCGTCGAGGAGGAGCTGTTCCTCGTCGACCCGCTCACCGGCGCGCAGGCCAACTCCTCCGCGGGGGTGATCGAGCGTCTGGGTTCCATGACCGGCCAGGTCCAGCAGGAGCTGCACAGCTGCCAGATCGAGCTGATCACCGACGTCTGTGAGAACTGTGGCGAGGCAATCGAGGCGCTGGCCTCGATGCGCCGGACCGTGCGCGCCACGGGCGTGGGACTGCTCGGATCGGGGACTCACCCGGCCGCCGCCGAGGGCGATGCCGAGATCTCGGACAAGGAACGGTACGAGCGCATCCGCCACCTGCTCGGCGACGCGGTGGCGACTCCGGTGGGGGGCCTGCACGTGCACGTCGGGATGCCTGACGCCGAGACCGCGATCCGCGTCTTCAACGCGCTGCGCACTCACCTGCCGCTGCTCGGGGCGCTCGCCGCCAACTCGCCGTTTCGCCATCGTCGCGACACCGGGCTGGCCTCGGCGCGCGAGGTGACGATCCGGGCCTGGCCGAGGACGGGAGTGCCCCGAGCGATGCGCGACTTCTCGGATTTCTGCTCCACCGCGGCGCTGCTCGCCCGGGCCGCTGACGTGCCGGACTACACCTGGTTCTGGTGGAAGCTACGTCCGCATCCGCGGCTGGGCACGGTCGAGGTGCGGGCGCTCGACGCTCAAGCGTCGCTGCAGGACACCGCCGCCGTGGTCGCGCTCGCGCATTGCCTGGCCCGTGACGCCGCCGAAGCCGCTCCCACCGCCCACCCACCGTCCGAGCTCGTCGAAGAGGGAATGTTCCGCGCGGCCCGGTTCGGCGTCGACGCCCGTCTGCCCGACGTCGAGGGGCACTTGCGGCCGATGCGGGAGCTGCTCGACGACGCGCTGGCGATCGCCGCTCGCCACGCGCGCGAGCTCGGCTGCGCCGAGCAGCTGGAGCTGCTGGGAGAGCTGGTGCGCCGCGGCGGCGGCGCCGGGCGCCAGCGGGCCTTGTATGAAGTCGCGGGCATGGACACGCTGCTGCGCGAGCTCACAGCGCTGACCGCCCCTGAGGCCGAGCGGCGCCCGCCCGGCGACGGGGCTGCTTGAACCCTCCGCGCTCGGGGTATCTAACCGCTGCTGCGCGTCCCGGTGGGGCAGTATCGTCCGCCGGGGCGACGCGTTTGATCGCCGCCGGCCACGTCGGCACGCGTCCATCGCCGCGCGGGCGATAGACTTCTTCGCACGGGCTTAGCAAAGAGCTTAGCCAAAAGCAGTGCCCCGCGTTACCGCAGTTGTTGCGTTCAGCACCCTCCGCGTTTCGCAGCGCACATACCCCGGAGGGCAGCAACGATGGCAACCGGAACCGTGAAGTGGTTCAGCGACGACAAGGGCTTTGGATTCATCACCCCCGATGATTCCGGCAAGGACCTGTTCGTGCATCATTCGGCGATCCAGGGCAGCGGCTTCAAGTCGCTGACCGAGGGCGCCAAGGTCAGCTACGACGCCGAGCAGGGTCCCAAGGGCCCCGCCGCGGCGAATGTTCAGACGATCTAGAGCCGACGGATCTCTCTTCGTAGGGTCAGGGCCCGCTTTGAGCGGGCCCTGGTTCGTCGTGGGGACGAGCGTCCTGTAGCTCCCCGCAAGCTTTCAGCTGCCCGCGACCTGCAGGACCAGCTTGCCCGTGTTCTCGCCTGCGAACAGCCGCAACAGCGTGTCGGGGAACGTCTCAAAGCCGGTCGCCACGTCGACCACGCCGGTCAGCCTATCTTCGGCGAACCACTGGCCCAACTGGCGGACCGCCTCAGCTTGGCGGTCGGCGTAGTCAGACACGACGAAGCCGGTCATGCTCGCGTGGTTGACCAGCAGCGACAGGTAGTTGGCGGGCCCGCGCGTCCCCTCCTGCGCGTTGTACTGCGAGATCGCTCCGCAGATCACCACACGGGCATGGCGAGCGAGGCGAGCCAGCGCGGCGTCGAGGATCTCGCCGCCCACGTTGTCGAAGTAGACGTCGATCCCGTCCGGGCATTGGCGGGCCAGCGCATCGCCGAGATCACCGGCCTTGTAGTCGATCGCCGCGTCGAAGCCGAGGTCCTCGACGACGTGCCGGCATTTCTCGCTTCCACCGGCGATCCCGATCGCCCGGGACTCCTTGAGCTTGGCGATCTGCCCGACGATCCCGCCGACGGCACCGGCGGCACCCGAGACGACGACCGTCTCGGCCGCAGCCGGACGGCCGATGTCCAGTAGACCGAAATAGGCGGTCATGCCCGGCATGCCGAGGGCGCCGAGGAAGACCGGCAGCGGGGCCAGCGTGGGATCGACCTTCTGCACCGCGTCGCCGTCGACCACCGCATACTCCTGCACGCCGAGCAGGCCGGTGACCTGATCGCCCGCCGAGAGCTTCGGGTGCCGGGAGGCGATCACCTCGCCCGTGCCCAGTGCCCGCATCACGTCGCCCAGCCGGACCGGCGCGATGTAGGAGCGTCCCTCGTTCATCCAACCACGCATCGCCGGATCCATCGACAAGAAGCTGACCGCGACCAGCACCTCGCCCTCCGCCGGCTCGCCGACCGGCTCCTCGGTCAGGTTCCAGTCGGTGGGTTTCAGAAGGCCAACGGGGCGCGCCGCGAGCCGAAACTGACGATTGACTGCATCCACGCGAGGTCCCTTCGATGAGTTACAGGAGCCGTGAGTCGATCGCCAACGGTATCCGTTACGCAAGTTCATCATCGCCTTGGCCGGCGCCCGACGCCCGGCGTTTCTCTGCCGGCTACGGAACGCCGACGGGAAACGGGGCGTGCTGCTGGAGGCCGGGCAGCTCGAGCACGAATCGCGCGCCACCGGCGGCCGTCTCGCCGGCCTGCACGTCGCCCCCGTGAGCCTGGGCGATCGCCAGCACGATCGCCAGCCCGAGGCCCGCACCACCCACGCTTCGCGCCCGGGACTGATCGGTGCGATGGAAGCGCTCGAAGACCCGTTCGCGCTGCTGGGGATCGATGCCGGGACCATCGTCGAGGACGGCGAAGGCGACCCTCCCCCCCGGCCGGGACTCGACCTCCAGTGCGACCAGCCCGTCGGGCTCGCTGGTGTGCTGGATCGCGTTGCGGATCAGGTTGCGAAGCGCCTGAGCGAGCCGGTCGGGGTCGGCGATCAGCGTCGCCGGCGGTATCGCTCCGAGCTCGAAGCGACGCTCGTCGCCGACGCTCACCGTCGACCACAGATCGTTCAGAAACGGCTCGAGGTCGATCTTCGTGGGCTGCAGGAAGTCCTGACGCTCAGACCGCGCGAGCAGCAGCATGTCGTCGACAAGCCGCGAGGTGCGGGCGATCTCGGCCGCCACCAGCCGCTCGACGCGTCGCACCTCCACCGGCGAAGGCCGATCCTGGGCGGCCAGCACCTCGAGCTGTCCGGCGATCACGGTCAGCGGGGTTCGCAGCTCGTGCGAGGCGTCGGCGATGAACTCGCGCTGAGCTGAGAAGGCCTTCGACAGACGGTCGAGCATGTGATTGAAGGACTCGGCCAGCACGCGGATCTCGACGCTGGCCGACGGCGGCACCTTCATCCGCGGGTCCAGGTCGCCGTCGTCGACCCGCGCGGCGACCCGAGCCATGCGTCGCAGTGGCGAGGACACCGAGGCGCCCGCCAGATAGGAGGCGATCAAGGCGAGCACGAGCGCCAGCGCGCCGGCGATCACGAACGAGCGGGCGATGCTCCGTTCCGCCCGGGCGACGATGATCAGCGGCTCGCCCGCGCCGATGTGCACGTTCAGGCTGCCCGCCGTGACCAGGCGCTCGCGCAGGCGAACCGCCCCGACGTCGGGGATCTGCTTGGTGGTGACGCCGTATCCGCCGGTCATCAGCGCCCGGCCGAGCTGGTTCTCGGCTCGCTGGTGGGTGACGCTCTCGCCGTCGTCGGGACGGGGGCCGCCGCCGAACAGCTCTGGATGGTTGCTGACCGTCCCGCGGCCGGGAACCACCACGAACAGCAGCGACGAGGTGCCAGTGAAGGGCTGCGCCCGGAAGTAGCGGCCCACGTCGGCCAGCAGCGCCTGCGGCGATTCCGGCTTGAGCGCGCGCAGCGCCTGGGAGAGCTGAGAGAGGTCGCCGCCGACGTCGGCGTCGATCTGGCTGCGCAGCTGACTTCCGGTCTGCTGGTAGACGACCACGAACATGATCGCCGAGACGGTCATCAGCACGGCGGTCACCCACGCGACCAGCCGCCAACGTACGCTCCAGCGGCGGATCAAGCCGATTCCTCGAGCTGGTAGCCCAGCGAGCGAACCGTCCGGATCGGCAACGAGCGCTCCGCCGTGCCGAGCTTGCGGCGCAGGTAGCCGATGTAGACGTCGACGATGTTGGTCGCCGGATCGTGCTCATAGCCCCACACGGCGCGCAGGATCTGCTCGCGGGTAAGGGTGCGACCGGGGTTGTTCATGAAGTAGGCCAGCAGGTCGAACTCGGTGTTGGTCAATCGCACCGGCTGACCGTCGTGGCGGACCTCGCGGGAGAGCAGGTCGACCTCCAGGCCCGCCGTTCTGATCGTCGTCGTCGGCGTCTGGCGGGCCACCCTCAGCTGGGCCCGGATCCGCGCCTCCAGCTCGGCCAGCGCGAACGGCTTGACCAGATAGTCGACCGCTCCCGCGTCGAGTCCACCGACCCGGTCCTCCAGGCTCCCGCGCGCCGTCAGCACGATCACGGGCAGGCCCGGCCGGTGCTCGACCAGCTCGGCGAGAACCTCCATCCCGCCCCGGCGGGGGAGCATCAGATCGAGGACCACGAGGTCGACACGCTCGCCGAGCGCCAACTCCAGGCCGACCTCACCGTCGAGCGCACATCGGACGGCGAACCCCCGGGCGCGCAGTCCGCGCTCCACGAAGTCGACGATCCCTGGCTCGTCCTCGATCAGGACGATCTGGGCCACGCAGACATCATACGAGCCGCGGCCGCCGCGCCCCTCGGCGTGGCGGGGAACGGCGGGTGGTGCAACCCGGTCCCCGCGCCTCTCGGCGATCGAGCTGGCCGTAATAGTGGAAACTATGGCCACTTAAACGGCCAGCTCCCGTTTCAGGCCCGGCGAACGCCGGCGGTCGCCACGTCGGAGCCGACTCAGTGTCCGGCCGCATGCGTCCACGAGGCGAACAGCGGGATCAGCACCACGGCCAGCACGAGGCCCGCCACCAGCGCCCCACCCAGCGACAGCGACCGCCCCGCACGCCCGGGCAGGCGGCCCGATGAGGCGAGCAGCGGTCCGCCCGCAGCGCCTAACCCAGCCATGTCGCGGCGCGTCATCCGCGCGGTGCCGAAGAGCCTCTGGACCTCGCCGAGATGACCGAGCCCATGCACCGCGGTCACGGCGATCCACACGATGAAGCTGACCTTGTGCAGCAGGACGAGGGGGCTCCGGACGGCGCCGTCCTCGCCCGCCCCGAGCGCCAGCAGCACCACGCCGGTGGCGAACACGACCAGCGTGCTCAGCACGACCATCGGGGCGAGCGCGCGCAGCGCGAGGGCGGGAGGCCCCTTGCGGCGATAGGCCGGGCTCGACGTGTAGTAGCGCACGAACCGGTAACCGGTGCTGGCCAGCTTGAGGATCACCGGCCCGATCAGCACCAAGCCGAGGAACAGGTGCAGCCACAGCAGCTGCCCGATCCGGACGATGGTCACGCCCAACGCGGCGAGCAGGACGAACAGGACCAAGCCGGTGAGGACGGTCAGGCGCTCGTTGCCGTCGGTGCCGCCGCCGGTCAGCGCTCCGGTACCCGAGCCCGACCCTGCGGCTGATGGCTCGCGAAGCTGACCCGTCCCGACAGTGGCCCAGCGCCCCTCCGGCCGCCTGGTTGGTGATTCGCTGGGCATCTCAGCAAGTCAATCTCGCGGCGATGCCTAAGACACCACTAATCCCGCGATGAGAGCCTTCTTGGACCGTATCGGCGATCCGCCCCCCCCGGCGCCGCGGCTAGATTGCGCCTGATGACCGTGTTTCCTCGACCCCGCTGCGGTCGGCGTCCTGAGCGTGCCCGCCGGCTTGCGCGCCGCCGACTCGGGGGGGGTCGGAGCTGACCTCGTGACCGCCGACCGGCGGGTCCTGGTCGTCGGCGCCGGCTCCACTGCAGGGAAGCTCACCGATGCCCTGCTGGCGATCGCCGTGCGCGATGTGGTGACGACGATCAGCGCCCGGCCGTTGGCGGAGCTGCTGCCCGAGGATGCTGCCCCACCGCCTCATGCGCCGGCTTCGCATCTGGCGCTACTCGACTGCGGCGTTCAAGCTCGACTATGCGCTGAGCCGGCCGGTTCCGTGGACCGCCGCCGAAGCTCGCCTGGCGTCGGTTGTCCACGTCGGCGGCGGCTGCGAGACCTGTCGGCGGCGGCGGAGGCAGCGCAGCGTGGCGAGATGCCCGACCGCCCGGCGCTGGTGGGGGGACAGCACACCCTGCACGATCACACCCAGGCGCCTGAGGGGAAGCACACGCTGTACTCAGCGAAGCCTCCGTCCATCCCGGCGGCTCGGTTCAGGGCATGGGGGGCCGCTCAGCCCCGTGCCCCCGAATCCTGGGCACGGGAAACCGCGTCAGCCGGGGCTCCCCGGAACGGCTCGCCGTGGCCGAACAGCAGCGTGCCGGCGTCCACTGCCGCGAGGATCGGCAACGACTGCCGGGTGCGAGCCGGGTCGCCATTGAGGGCGTCGGGCATCAGCCGCGGTCCCCGGGCGTGGGTGAGCACGTTATAGCTCACCAGCGCGTCACCGGTGAACAGGATTCCCTGGTCCTCGAGCAGCAGCGAGACGTGACCTTCGGTGTGTCCCGGGGTAGCGATCACCCGTAGCCGGCCGGGCCCGTCGAGTCGCTGATCGCTGTCAAACGGGGTCACGTCGGCGACCCAGGTGGGGGTCATGAAGCCGCGCGCCGTGGCGTGCAGGACGAACCCGAACGCCGTTGGGCGCCACAGCTCCGGCAGCAGGCTCGGGACGAGCGTGAAGGGCGAAGAGCCCTTGGCCTTACCGGTGGCCCGTCCCAATTCCGCCCGGTGCGCGTACACCGGCGCCCCGCAGGCTCGGCGAGCCCGCTCCGCCGCTCCGAGATGATCGGGGTGTCCGTGGGTCAGCACGATCGCCGTCACGTCAGCCGGCGAGCGACCGATGGCCCTCAGCGCCTGCTCGACCCGGGGCCAGCTGCGCGGCCACCCGGCGTCGACCAGCGCCACCTCTCCCCCGTCCTCGATCAGGTACCAGTTGACGACTCCGTCGGCGATCCGGTGGACCCCGGAGCCAATCTGCTCGGTGGCGCTCATGGGCAGAACACCACCTTGAAGGCGCCGTCCTGCTTCTTCTGAAACATCTCGTAGGCGTGGGGGGCCTCATCGAGCGCCAGGTGGTGGGTCGCAAAGCTCTCGACTCCGAGCGGATCGCCATCCCCGCACACCAGCGGCAGCAGATCGTCGAGCCAGCGCCGTACGTTGCCCTGACCCATGCGAAGGTTGACCTGCTTGTCGAACATCTGGAGCATGGGCATCGGATCGGTCGCGCCGCCGTAGACGCCGGACAGCGAGACCGTGCCGCCGCGCTGAACCAGCTCGATCGCCATGTGCAGCGCGGTCAACCGGTCGCTGCCAACGTTCTCCATCGCCTTCTGGGCCACCGCGTCAGGCAGCAGCCCGACCATCCGCTGCGCGAGCTTGCTCACCGGCGCGCCGTGGGCCTCCATGCCCACCGCGTCGATCACCGAGCTCGGTCCGCGGCCGCCGGTCTTCTCCCGCACGAACGCGGGCAGGTCGTCGTGCTCCTCGAGGTTGATCGCGTCGACCCCATGGGCGCGGGCGCGCGCGAGCCGCTCGGGCACGAGGTCGACCGCCAGCACGTGCTCACAGCCCCGATGCTGGGCGATCCGGCAGGACATCTCCCCGATCGGACCCAGCCCCATCACCAGCACGCTGCCGCCGGAGGGGATGTCGGCGTACTCGACGGCCTGCCACGCGGTGGGCAGCACGTCAGAGAGGAACACGAAGCGGTCGTCCAGAGGCCCTTCGGGCACCTTGATCGGGCCGAAGTGCGCCTGCGGCACGCGCAGGTACTGTGCCTGGCCACCGGGGACCTGGCCGTAGAGCTTGGTGTAGCCGAACAGGCTGGCCCCGGTGCCGTACTCGCGCACCTGGGTCGTCTCGCACTGCGACATCAGCCCCTTGTCGCACATGAAGCAATGCCCGCAGGAGACGTTGAAGGGGATCACCACTCGGTCGCCGGCCTCGATCTGCGTAACCCCCGAGCCGACCTCCTCGACGATTCCCATCGGCTCGTGCCCGAGGATGTCGCCGGGATCCAGAAACGGCCCGAGCACCTCGTACAGATGCAGGTCCGAACCGCACAGACCGGTCGACGTAACCCGGATGATCGCGTCGGTGGGTTGCTCGATCGTGGGGTCGGGCACGTTGTCGACGCGGACGTCGCGGGTGCCATGCCAGGCGAGAGCCTTCATCTTCGGTCTCCTTTGTCTGAGGTCATCGGAGCCGGCGCCCGGCCCAAGGGTGAGCAATCTGGCGTGCGCGCACGCTCACCCGGAGACCCCTACCCAGGATACGCCGGATTCACCCGCGGGTTCGTCGGATGACGGGCGCCGCCCGCCCGCCGCGGCCTGACACCGGCTCAGGCGCGCCCTGGCACCGGCTCGGGGCCCGTCTGCAGCCAGCGGAAGTACACGCCGTACCGGATGCTCCCGGTGCGGTTGACCCCGGCCGTGTGCTCCAGCCCGGGATCCATCATCACCGCGTCTCCGGGATCGAGCTCGACCGCTTGGGACTGATCGGCGGGCCGGACGATCAGACCGCCGTTCTCGCTGCGCCACGGACTCAGCGCCACGCCGACGATCCGCGCATAGCGCCGGCCGATGGCCCACTCGGGCTCTTGATCGCGGTGGAAGGTGATCTCGGGCTCGGGACCGACATGGGGGAACTGCAGCAGGATCTGAGGGTCGCACAGCTCGCCGGTGCGCCATCGTGCGGGCAGCGCCTGCGCCAACGCGGTGATCGGCCCCTGGTAACGCAGATGCGGAAACCAGTGCGCGCCCCATAGCCAATCGCCGAGCTCCGGCGCCGCGGCGCCCCGTGCCAGCAGGTCGAGGTGCAGCAGGCGCAGGGCATCATCGACGAGCTGCGGCGAGACGGCGCCACGCCGGATCTCGAAAGTTGCCCCGTCGACTCCCTGCGCCACCTGAGTCATCCTCTGCGGATCATCGCCGCAACACCGCCGCCAGCTCCTGCTCGCGCCAGACGCGAGCGGGATCCTCGCTGTCGGGTTGACAGACATAGATCTCGTGGCCCGGGCGGGCGACGAGGCGCAATCCCGCCGAGCGGACCATGGCCTGCACGCAGGCGTCGTCGGGCGCCCACCAGTTGGTGGGGTCCCCGGCCAGGCTGCCCTCGATGAACGCGGCCCGCGGCCAGCCCGGTCCGGTCAGCTGCGAGCGCGCGTCGATCGGAACGTCGCCGGGCGCGACGATCGGCGCTTCGCCGGGCATCGTCAGCGTCTGGAGGATGAGCCGATCGCCCACCCGCTCGGAGACCAGATCCAGCGCCAGCAGGGGATGGCGCAGGTGGTAGAGGACACCGAGGAACAACACGAGATCAAAGCGCTCGGCCACGCCGGCCAGGTCGTACACCGAGCCCTGGCGGAACTCGATCCTCCCCCTCGGGTCCAGATGGCGGGCCGCCCAGCGAGCCTGGCGCAGATAGTGCTCGTCGATATCGAGCGCCAGCACCTCCGCACCGCGGGCGGCGAGCGCAAAAGCGTAGAAGCCGGCGTTGCAGCCGACGTCCAATGCACGCGCGCCGGTGAGGTCCTCCGGGACGTGGGGGGCGATCTGGCGCCACTTGAAGGCCGGAAAGTCGCCCAGCGGATGATCGGGCGCGGTCCGGTGTCCCGTCGGGAGATGCAGGTCGTGAAACCAGGGTGCGAGCTCGGCGATCTGCCGGCTGACGTTGTCCCCGGTGCCGAGACTGATGCCCTGTGACTGCAGCGTCATTCCGCGTGCGGCGTCATGCCGCCCTCCGGCCGACGGCGGACCTGATCTCGGCGACCTCGGCCTCCAGCTGCTCGGCGCGCCGTAGCGCGCTGTGCTCGGCGAGGACCCGTCGGCGGGCGCACGCCCCGATCGATCTGCGCTCAGCCTCCGAGACATCAGTCAGGTACCGGACCACGTCCTGCGCGCATTCGGCGAGCAGGATCTCCTCGTCGGGCTCAAACAGCGCCGGCAGGCCCGCCCAGCGGTCTGAGATCACCGGGATCCCGCAGGCCGCGGCCTCGAACAGGCGCACGCTGGGAGACCAGCCGGCGCGGCGCATGTCCGCACGGGTGACGTTGAGCGTGAAGCGCTGGGCCCCGTAGAACTCCGGATGATCACGCGGGGCGACGTGCTCGATCCGCTCCACGTTGTCCGGCCAGAGGATCTGCGCCGGATACTGCGGGCCCGCCACGACGAAGCTGTTCGCCCCGGTGAGCCGGGCCGGCTCCAGCAGCAGCTCCTGCAGCGGAGCCTGCCGATCGGAGCTATAAGTCCCCAGGTAGCCGAGGTCCCAGCGGGTCGGGGTCGACAGCGGGCCGTAGGCCTCGATGTCGACGAGGCAGTAGAACGCGCGCGGCCGCCGCGCCCCGTAGCGCTCGCGCAGGCGCGCGAGCGTCGGACCGCCGGTGAACGAGAGGTAGAGGTCATAGCGTGGGATCTGAGCCGGGGTGAGATATTCGATCCCTCCCCGGTGCAGCCCGGCCAGCGTGACCGGCGTGTCGATGTCATAGAAGGCGCGCACCCCCCGGGCCGTTTCGAGCACCCACTCCCCCACCGCGGCTCCCTCCGGCACATAGGAGCCGACCACCACGAGATCAGCTTCGCGAACATCGTCGGTGAGCTGCGCGCGCAGCTCGCCCACCGAGCCGTACAGGCGCGTCACCCCCCACGGGGGCTCGGGCAGGTCACGTTGGGCGGCGTACCAGGGTGCATCACGCTCGGCGAACAGGACGTCGTGGCCGCGGGCCGACAGCTCGCGCACCAGCGCGCGGTAGTTGGTCGCGTGGCCATTGCCCCACGAGGAGGTGATCGACAGGCCCAGGAACACGATCCTCATGCATACACCGCCAGGATCTCCTCGATCTGCGCGGCGCGGTGGGCGTAGGTGTGCTCGCCCAGCATCCGCTGTCGCGCGGCCTCACCGAGCACCCGCGCGTCGCCCGGCTCCAGATCGGCCAGCAAGCCGGCGACCTCCGCCCCGCTGGACGCCAGCAGTACCTCGCACCCGGGCTCCAGGAACTCCTCCATCCCCAGCCAGGTATCTGAGATCAGGCAGGCGCCGGCGCCGGCGGCCTCGAAGACCCGAGTGGCCGGCGACCAGCCGTTGGCCACCATGTCCTCGCGGGTGACGTTCAGCACGGCCAGCGCGCTGCAGTTGACCGCGTTGTGCTCACCGGGGGCTACGTGTCCGAGCAGTCGCAGGTTGCCGGAGCCCTTGCGGTCGTCCCAGCCGTTGCCGCCGAGCAGGAACCGCTGGTGGGGTGAGCGCGCGACCGCGTCGAAGAAGAACTCCTGCACCCTCGCCTCACGGTCGGGCAGTCGGTTGGCCAGCAGCGTCAGGTCGGCGGCGAGCTCCGCGCGCGGCGGCGCCGGATGATGGGTCTCAGGATCCAGCGCGTTGTACACCGGGATGCAGGCTCGCGCGCCCAGGGCGGCATAGCGCTCGATCACCGGCTTCCCGCCGCCGTAGGTCAGCACGAGGTCGTAATCGCCGAGCAGGCCCCGGAGCCGGTCGTTCCGATCACGCTCCATGCGCCCCAGCGTGGCGGGGGCGTCGACGTCCCAGAAGATCCTCAAGCCCACGCCGGGCAGCTCCAGCACCGCCGCCTCCAGCAGCTCGTCATAGACGCCGACTCCGCTGGTCTTGGCCACCACGTCAAAGCCGGCGGCGCGCGCCACGACGTCCCGGACCGAGGCCTCGTCGAGCGCCGGATAGACGACCACGGTCGCCCACTCGGGGTCGGCGATGTCACGGTGGGCTTGACGATCGTAGGCGTCAGGTTCGAAGAAGGTGACCTGGTGGCCCTGGGCGTGCAACGCGCGGACGATCCCGCGGTAGTAGGTGCACGAGCCGTTCCAGTACGCGGAGACCAGGCTGGAGCCGAAGATCGCGAACCTCACGACGGCGCCGGCTCGGGGGCGGTCGCTTCGGGGGCGGTCGCCTCGGACGCCGTGACGACGCCGTCCGGCGCGTCCCACCTGACCGCGCCAGGACGCCCGGGTGAGAGATCGCGGTGGATGGCCAGCAGCTCGTCGACCCGGTGCCGGCAGGTGTGGCGGGCGCGGATCGTCTCGAGGCCTCGCGCCTGCAGCGCCTGCGCCCGCTCGGGCTCGGTGAGCACCGTTCGCATCGCCGCGCGCATCGCGGGGCCGTCAGCCGCGCTGAGATAATCCTCCCCGGGGGTGAACAGGCCCTCGGCGTCATCCCAGGGGGCGCAGATCAGGGGAATCCCGCAGGCGAGCGCTTCGAACACCCGGATCGTGGGGATGCCCGGCAGCGCCTGCACGTAGGGTCGGCGCGGAACGTGGACCGTGAGCCGGTGGCGGGCGAACAGGTCTGGTGCGCCATGGTTGGCCACCCAGCCGCGATAGCGAAGACCCGTGGTGGCAATCCGCAGCCGGGCCCGCCACGGGTAGCGGACGCCGTGGATCGATCCGCGCAGGCCCAGGCGGCGCGCCGGGGCCAGCAGGAACTCGTTTAGCTCGCGGCTGCGCTCGCCGTCGCCCCAGTTTCCGATCCAGACCAGATCCGACTCGCGTGCGACGTCGGGGCGCGGAGCGAACACCCGCGTGTCGGCCGCCTCGTGCCAGGTCCAGGCCCGCTGGGACCAGCCGCGCTTCAGATACAGGCGGCGGATGACCTCGCCGAAGGCGAGCACCCCGTCGTAATGGCGCAGGTCAAAGCGCTCCATCTCCTGCGGCGCGGTGACGGCGCGGTGATGGGTGTCGTGAAACAGGGCCCGAAAGCCCCCCCGGGCACGTCGCTCGCCGACCCTCCGGATCAGCGCGGGATCGTTCCATTCGTGAGCCAGCACCAGCTCGGCCCCGTCCAGCGCCGCGTCGAGATCGAGGCCGGCGAGGTCATAGCGGGTGCTGGACAGCTGGTCGCGGTAGGGACGCCCGTTGCCAGGCGCCCCCCGCGCAGATCCCAGCGTGCGCGTCTAACGCACTGGGCTCCTGCCTTGGGTGGTGGCGGCGAATCGCTGCTCGGGCCATGGATGCATGATG
>JAABUJ010004460.1_pt1 | contig 14711 bp, 9 predicted proteins | sample 5559131 | NCBI WGS metagenome assembly JAABUJ01 (sample SAMN10711875, study PRJNA513366) | rock metagenome | isolation source: Antarctica rocks | place: Antarctica: Victoria Land, Mt New Zealand nord | collected 2016-01-07 | reverse complement strand
TATGAGGGGCATGCTAGAAGAAAGGTAATCATCATGCGCGTTCGTCGACCGACGACCCCATTCCCAGGTAGCCAGAATGCAGCGACAACTCCAACAAAATCATACTCGGGTGGCCGCCACCGATTATCTTCCTCCACTCCCACCTTGATATGCTTATGTTGAGAACGTCCAGGGATATCATTGTATGCGGAAGGCAAAGACAAGGAGACGAGTGCAGCGAGCCAGGCTATGACGAGAAGTTGTGAGACAGATCAGGTCCTAGCCTAGCGTCAGCATGTACTTCTGGCGTCCCCTAGGTTGGGGGACGTTGTTGGTACATCGGTTGGCCCTGTCCGTAGGGTGAATGTGGGTAACCCGGGTATCCTTGCCCATTGCCAGCCTGGTACATCTGCTCCATACCGCTTGCATACTGCGGTGGAACTTGGCTACCGGATGGAGCGTAGCCAATGGGGGGGAGGTGAGGGCGGACACCGGGAGGATAGTTCTGGCTTGTGGGAGTCTGCGAGGGTTCGGTGGACTGGCCGTCAACGGAGCCGCCACCTTGAGTAGAGCGCTGGCGTTCCTCTTCAGCCTTCCGTTGGCTGTCTTCCTCCTTCTTACGGGCCTTCCATTCTTTTCGAATCTCTTTGAATTCTGTAGTCGGAGTATTGTCAGCTTCACGCTAAACTAGCGTCACCAGGATTTCGAAGCGTGGGGCGTAGTGCCAACGTTAAAATCAGGGCTCATGTTGTGTAACATGACTATACAAGCACGGTCTAACCAGAAACGCGGTTTTGCGACAATAAAGACATGGCAACTGACCTTCAGGAGTACGCTTCTGCCCGTGTGACTGCATTGTTACATGCGCATTAAGATGATTCAATGTACCATATGCCTTCTCGCATCCTTGCCACCCGCATTTATACATCCGCTCAATCTCTTCATAGCGGCGGCGAGGGCGCTTGTTCTGCTGAGCACCGGGAATGGGGACGAAGGAGTAGACCTGAGACAGAGGGTGAGGATTCTAAGTGTGGCTAAGTATAATGCGCGACACAGGGTGAGAAAGAGACTATCTACCTGTCCGGGGCGAGGTCCAGCTGTAGCGGCAGCGCCTCCAGCAGAGACTGCTGTACCAGGCGAGCTGTATGGGCCGCCAGGCATGCCGTGAGGATGTCCCTGGTACTGCTGCGGCCATGGGTGATATCCTTGCTGCGGGTGGCCCTGGTACTGAGACATGTCGTGGTTGGGCGCGTACGGCGAGTAGGGTGGGTAAGTCGGACTTGACTGGGCTATGGATGGATCTATAGGTACCTCGGGGTTAGACTTGTGTGGGGGATTGTGATGGTTATTCTGTTGTCCATCTTGCAAAGACATGGACGGACTTGTTGCTTGAGCCATAGTTCCTGCACCAGCGTGATTCTGCTGTTGTGCGTAGTGTTGACGCGCCAGATATTCTTGGGGCAGAGCGGGTGGGCGCGCCGAAGACGAATTCACGCTGTATTCAGATGAAGGAGTAGCCGATTGCCCGTAATTGGACGGTCGCACGTCTTGTTGTGGAGTGTACTGCGCAGCAGACGATGGATCTGCCGGGGCTTCTTAGGAACGGATCTTGGTGGCCAATGCTGGAGGTGGACGTGTGCAAACCTGACTGCGAGTACTGGTCGGATGCACCTCTGTCCATCAATCGCTGTCGCCATGCCACATTAGTCGACCCGTACATATCGTTGTTGTGATGTTGAGTAAGAGCGACTTACGATGAACGAGCTGGAGCTTCGACAAGCTCTACACCGGACAAGCTTTTAGCCTGTGGCAGCCAAAGTGATGGTGAGAGTGAGACAGACACAGCACTAAAACCACGCGACAGGTGGTTGGTCTAAAGTAAACCAGTGCTCAAGGGCCCAACTTAGGCTCCTGGACTATTTTGTACTTGGAGCAGACGGCTTCGATCAACGGAGCTAAGTGCTGCAAGGAAGATTGCGCACCGCGGCCACAACGTGGTGCCAGTTAGATCGAGTGGCTAGAGAGCTCCAGTCCTCCGCTAAGGACTAGTGAGATGATTAAGACGTGCGAAGAGCCCACAGACGCGGCAAGCGATGTGAGGCCTTGGGGTTGATAGTGTGGTCAAGTGCCACGAGTAGTGAGGTTTAAAGGGTGGAAAGTAAGCAGTCCGGCGCAACGGAAGGGGAAATTGGTCGGTGGTTGGTGAGCGGCTTATTCTTGATGGAGGAGAAATGGGCCAAAAGCTCTGACCGCCCGTGTGGAACTACGTGAGCTAGGATATTTTCCGTGGGCTAGGCGCACTTGCCCTCGAACTTTGCAAGCCGTCCTAGCAGAGGAGGTGAGCACTGAGCAGTGTGTTGGAGGTGCGAATTTGGGGCGACGATTTCGAGATTAAGGTTGCGATCTGCAGGATCGTCGGAGTTGTGGTCTAACGTAGGTTCTGGGTGCCGGACTCGCTGATTGCTAGAAACCAGGCGTTGTTCGAAATACGGGTGTGGGCGGAGCTTGGAGCCAAAATCACGGACCGCCGTTCGAATTGCGGAGAAATGATGACTGATGCTTTGCTTTGCGATTTGATTTTGGCTACTTATTGCTCCACAGCGGCCAGAAGAAGAGTCGGTGTGTTTGGGTTTTGGGTGAGTGATAGGGATACGGTGACGGAGGTGTCGGAGGGGGATGTCAGAGACTGCCAATGAAAAGCACCCGCCCAATATCGCCTCGGCCAGGTACAGCGACCGCGGAGAGATGAGCAGTAGACCTGCTCCTCACGATGGTTCCTGTTTCACGCGTCGAGCATCGATAGTCGACGGTGTTTCGGAAGGTCGGTGATATGGCGCAGAAGTGGCCCTTGGCTTGTTTTCGTGCGCGAAGGGGACTGTCTCGACTGTGAATGACGCGCTAGCCCCCTGTGTCGAGGGATGACCCAAGACGGGACTGCTGATGGTGGGACGAGGATAATCTCGTCCGATTGAGAGCTCGTCGACGCTGGCAGTTGATGAATGAGGACGTCGGCAAGGTCGCAAGCGTGGTGCACTAGCAGTACTAGTGGGGATGAGAGAAATGGGACTGGGATGCGATTGGGTTGATGCTTGTGACGAAGGCTTCGCTGCAAATTCGGGCGGGCCTAGCACGCTCGCCTTGGCGCGCCTGCCTAGCTGAGATCGCGCCGCCCCCAATCCTGACTTCGTTGCTTAAGCTTCAAGCTCACGCTTTCCGAGCACCACAGACGGATCAAAGAGCAACGACCGATGGGGCAACAATCATTGGATGCGCGTGTGGTCCACCTGTCGGTGTCTCTCCTCGGCACAATGACAGAGCGCCACTTGTCAGTCTCTGCGCTTACGGTGCCTAGCCCCTCGGTCTAAAAGTTGGAGTGGTTCGAGGGGTAGGTGCTCTAGCCTTGACGGTAAATTAGAATGAAGCTTGTGAGTAGGCGAGGTTGGTTTATCCCAAGTACAGGCAAGAAGCATGTAGCTAACATCTAGAACGCAACAGTGGCAGGGCAGACCTTTAAGAGCGACAGCCGCACCCAGCTGCGAGTGACCTCAGCCAGAGTGGGGTAGAGCAGGCCTTCACGACTGGGAATATGCGAAGGGACCTATGGGAAGGATGATGTCAGGCGACATGCAGTCAACGCTCCCTGCCTGCGTGGGCTGCTCCTCTTGCTGAGAACAGATGGCACAACGGGTCTACGGCGATGCGAGTATGCATAGACTGTTCACCTTTGACATCCAATCACGCAGCAGATATTCCTCTGCTTTGCTGTGGCGCTGTCGATACAAAGTTGCCAGGCAAATGGCGAACTAGCGCCTGTAGATAATGGAAAAGACGTTGCATTTGCGCTTGCTGCTGATTTGCTACCGATCCGCTACTACACTCACCGCCAGCTCCTTGTCTCCCATGTCCCTAGTTGTCCGTTTAACGTCTTTTCTTCCGATCGGACAGCCAGATGCGCGAAGGATATTCGACTGAGGCACATAGGCGACGTGAATCACATGGGAAGCCAGAGCGGACCCCTGGCTCAGCAGATGAAGTCGGCATATCTGTGCCGGTGAGGGGTGGCGCTTGGGTAATGAGATTCATTTTGATGTGAAAGGGCGGGATGCTGAAAGATGATTCGCTAGGAACCACACGCTGATTCATTATTACGAGTATTATTATGTGAACCTTGAATAGGAAAGGCTGCATGGTTGCTTCGGCGCTGATCTTATGTAAAACCTCATCTAAACACTCAATGTCGATGGCAGGGTGCACATGCCAAGGTTGCCTGTCGGCAAGTGCCGTTTTTGCAGAACACGGAATGGCCGAGACATTCGTGGTTTCCTTCACGAAATAGTCGAGGCATGGGGACGTTGTTCAACTGCAGAAGAGTAGCATGAAGTAGTACATTATTCTTTTGGTTTCAACCGTCGAGCAGCACCACAGCTAGACCAATCAAGCGAGAGAAAGTCCGCACTCACCGGGATGTCTTCACGCAGGCCACGGTCATCCAACATCTAGACGTGCATGGTGCGCTGCAACGTCGCCTACTCGATGATTCTAACGGGTGGAGGGATTTGCACTCGACCGGTCGGGTGGCTCGCCACGTCCGCTGTCCCAGCCAAAGCGCACGTTCATGGTAACACCTCCGCGTACGGTGTCAGATCACGGACACGGGACCGTGTGACAGAGCAATTCGAGGCAGACGATAAGGGGCAGGCAACGTGTGGATGCGCTCGGCCCTATCTCGTTCATGCTGTTAGGTAATAGGACTCGGACGGGAGATAAGGAGGGGCTGTGACGTGTACAGGACCTGGCAGAAGGAATGAATTTTGCGATGTATGAGTCCAGGGTCGTTGTCGCAGTTTGAGAAGGTGTGGTTTGTTTGAGGCGGCTTTTGTGTTTTGATATTGCTAGTCGATGTCTTGTGCGACGTCGAGGAACTACAGTGTTAGCGGAACCCAGCAGCCTGGTATGGGGAGAGCTCTACTTTAGAGGGAGTCCGGCGAAGCCCGGGCACGTGCTGGCCTCCCGTTCAGCCAGGAGATCTCAGACTACATGTACCGAGGTACACCTAAAGCATGCTAAACCTGAGGCTCTGCATTAATTCATGGAGTCGGAATTTGTCGGAACCTCGGCCGAATCTTCTCTTAGGGTAAGATCTAGGGTAAATTGTTGTGTCAATACTACGGTAAATCCGCCATTCCGCCATTGAGTCATTATCTCTTGCCCTCGAAGACGCGTTGCGTTCTGGCTCGAGCCTTTTCGTGCTCCGCAATATCAAGTCTCCGCCGGGCGGCTGATTCATGCGTGATCGTAACGAATTACGGGCGTAAGGATTCGTAGGAGGTCTGATCCCAATAATGTGGAAGTACTTCGTATATAGTCGGTCCACTGTTACGACCTCGTATAGTAGATCTGATCTTTTAGCCCCCAAGCCGGCCCCAACCGCCGGACTAATGCGGTGTTGCCGGCCGTCAGAGAGGCTTTGGAGTTGTGTAATCACTAGGTGATCATTCAGACAGGGGAAAGATTACGCCCTCGAGCTTTCGAGTTTTATTGTCTGAGCCAAGATGTTAAAGATTGCGAAGTATGAAGCGAAAGTGAGGAATGGCATCGACTGCGAACATAAGATCGAAGCTCTAGTCGAAGAATGTCTGCAGCATCGACTTACAGAGAACAATAGAGGTAAAGGAAAATCTTGACAGGACCTTGTTGATCTATAAAGCTCTCAATCTAGCAATGCATGTCTATTACACTTGTGCTGTCCTACCGCTTCCGTGCAAGCTGATGAGCAAAACCTCGCTGGCTGTCCGTCCGCAGCTCTTATCCGGATCCGATAACATCGGATTACCATACTGTGGTCTAGATGCTCTGAATTACGAAGGACAAATGAAATCTATCGACTCGTGCCAGAGTCTGTCGCCAAGGCAAACGTGACGGTCAAACGCCCCTTACAAAGGAAAGTGGAATGTGTCACCCACGCTTCGCCGAGCGAGCTGTATCTGCAATCTTGGCCGTTGGGAACGACAAAGAGTGTGGCTTACCAGCGACGACCGCCACCCATGGGTGCAGAATTGGAGCCTGAGTAGCCACCGCCACCGCCACCGTACCCTCCTCCACGACCACCACGGCCTCCACCACGGCCTCCGCCAAACCGTCCGCCGCCACCTCCGCCGCCGTAGCGAGCCATTTCGGCAAGACGAGGGTCAATCTGCTGCTTGGATTCTGTAAGAACAGCTACAAGATCACGAGCCTGCTTGGAGTCTATACGAAAGATGTTAGCGTACATGGTTGTCGTCGGTTTTACAGGAGGGAGCACTTACTCTCTGTGGTGAAAAGGGTGATGGCGGTTCCTTTCGATCCAGCACGACCAGTACGCCCAATGCGATGGACGTAATCTTCCGAATTGTTCGGGTAGTCATAGTTCAGAACGTGAGTGATGTTCTTGACATCTTCAACAGGGTTAGCATTCAACCAACAAAAGAAACGCAACGCGCCCATTGTTGGTCGTGTGAAGCCAACGCTTTCTGCAACGCTCTCTCAGGAATAACATGATCGTGACATCCAGGTCCAAGGCATGGCAATTCTACGCTCCTGGAGAATCCTTGGAAATGCAGCTTGAACGAGTCAAGAAGAATCCAATCCGCCTCTGTACCCGTTGGTACGTAACGAGACGGAATGAAAAGGTATAGCAAGCTACACTGCATCTATTAACCAAAGTTCTTCAATGAGAGTACCAATGAAAGACGGAACGAGCCTTGACCTGTGGATGGCACTGTGAGAGCGTAGAAATGCAGAGAGCAGAACATGGCATATAGCCACACACGACACTAACGAAAGGGAGGGAAAGGAGAGTGCAGTGCCGTGATCAATCATACCAATACCACGAGATGCTACATCAGTAGCAACCATGATGGGGCTCTTCCCTGTCTTGAATTCATTCAAGACCCAGTCACGCTCGTTCTGCTGCTTGTCGCCATGTATTGCTGCGCAAAGGGTTAGCTGATGAGCGCATGTTGAAACTGTAGGAATCTTACAGAGCGCGGGCCATCCATCCTGTCGTAGAAATCTAGTAATTTCGTCCGCCACACGCTTAGTGCCTGTGAACAGCAGAATCTTTGCATCCTTGTCTTCCATGATGCGTTCAAGGTGCTTGATCATCTTATCACGCTTCTCGAAATCTGAAACGATCTCTACAACCTGAGTGATACGGTGGTTAGCCGAAAGGTCAAAGGACCCAATATTAACCTGGATGAAATCTTGGAGATAGTCCGAGGCCAGTTGGCGGACGTCCTTTGGCCAAGTTGCAGACCACATCAGGGTTTGACGGTCTGGACGGATCTGGCCAATGATCTTCCGGATCTGAGGCTCGAAGCCCATATCGAGCATACGATCAGCCTCGTCAAGGACAAGGTAAGTGACGCGACGAAGGTTAGTTTTTCCGGACTCCAACATGTCGATCAAGCGGCCAGGCGTAGCTATACAAACCTCGACGCCGCGAGCAAGGTCACGGATCTGACCCCCCTTCGGAACACCTCCATAAACGCAAGTATTACGAATTTTAGACGATTTACCGAACTTTGTAACTTCCTGCTGTATTTGTACGGCCAACTCACGAGTAGGAGCGAGAATCAGGACGATCGGGCCATCTCCCGGACCAAGTAGGGGCTGAGCATTGATATGAACGATAGAGGGCAAACAATAGGTGAGTGTTTTTCCAGAGCCGGTTTCCGCAATGCCGACAACGTCCCGGCCTGAGAGAGCCATGGGCCATCCTTGAGACTGGATGGCGGTAGGTGCAGCGAAGCCCTGGGCTTTTACCTCTTCCATAACGTATTTGGGGAAGCCAGCTTCGTCGAAGGTCTCCACTGGTCGTGGCACATTGTTACCTTGCACCGCCATCTCCTTGATCTTACGGAAAGCATCTACATCTCGCTGGGAGCGAGTAGAGACGAGCTGGTCCTCTTTGTAGAAAGATTTTTCGAACTTGGGCATAGTCGCAAAATCTAGGGTTGAGGTCAGTGTTGTAGCACAGAGAGAATTGTGCATGACTTACCCCAATGTTGTGTTTTCAGGTTGGCACCGAGGTTGGACATCTTGTCACCACCAGCTCCTCCACCAAAGCCGCTACCGCCTCCATAGCCGTTGGTAGAGCCACCGTAACCATTCGAGTAGCCGTTGCTGCCCCCGCCAGAGTAGCCGTTGCTACCGCCCCCGTATCTACAAGAAGATTTAGCCCGATTCAACAATATAGATCGCTTGAGGTAAATAGAAAACAAATGCGAGAAGGGGGCATCGCCTTAATCAAAGGTGATGGTCGACAAAGCAGACATTTGGCGACCAGAAACTTCAGCCTCTTAACCTAAGGTAGTCGTACCCATTGGAATAAGATGAGCCGTAGTCTCCAGCTCCTGAATATCCGCCAGGGTATCGACTCGAATCGTGATCGTACCCGTTGGAGTAACCTTCACCTCCTCCTCCAGCACCGCGAGAGCCACCGTAGCCTCCACCACCGTACGACATTTCGCCGACAGTTGTATCGCTTGACCTTTCTGGTTCCAGTGAGGTAAAAAGAAAGCCTTGGATATGATAAAGATATGAAGCTGCTATTCACAGACTCAGTGATGAGGTTGTGGGTATTGGTTGATGTGAGGTATGAGTGTGGTGATATTTAGGAATTTTTTCAATAGTAAATGACTCTAGCGCGGCTGACTAATCAGGGGCATGCGAAATCTCGTTCCTGAACCACCATGCACCTGGGTGCTAGGGATTGATTTTATGATGATAGAACAAGATCGTATACACAGAAATAATCTTGAACAGTCTTGGCTACACAGGTCACAACAACTTCAAAGATATGACACAGCCTTCAAGCACGCTTACCACCGGGCGTTGTCCTGAGACAGCCCATGATCTCTCAGTTCTTCCTCGCCTTTAGCTGTATTGAAGAAAGACAATGATGGCAGGTTTCCCATCGACTAAGCACCCACGGAACGCCATTTTCAGGCCTCGACCGGTATAGGCTACACCACTAATCCAACGAGTTCAGATCGATTCCCTCTAACGCCAATACAATGCTGATCCTTACAGCCCCGATCCCTCCCAGAGCGCCAACCGAGAAGGCATGTTCGAGACTGCGTCGAACGAATGGAGTGATGATTGAACTAAGCTGGAATAGTCCAGTGGGTGGATTTCTGTAGTGTAAAGTATCGGATATGTTATAATGACGATCATCCGAAGAGGGTAATATGTAAGGGTATAAAGTGATAAGCCACAATCGCTAATGCAACGCTTGCAAATAGTCATAAGATGGTACAAGAAGTGTTGGACGCCCTGCACAACGACTAGTCAGTACTTTCTTAAGAATCCCCCATATTGGTTTGCGCTTCGGGGGCTTCGTTGGAAACGCTGGCTTCCTGGTCGGTTTCTTCCTCAGAGTCCGTTGATTCTCGATCATCCCTTTGGGTCAATGAATGGTCAGAGAATGATTTGACCCGGCGAGCCAATGTAATGCAAGCAGACAGCGAGACGGGGTACACCTACCATTGTTGTGCTTCAATCCGGCGAACCCAGCGAGCAGTGAGCTTCAATCTCTCTCTAACACTATTCGTAGGGAGCAATTTGTATTTTTCGTCGTCCGCTATGGGAAGGATACTTGCAAACCAGTAGGGAAATAGTGCGGGATCATTGGGGGGTGGTCCGTAGGATGCGATCACCCGTTCGTGCAGCCATGGAGCTGAAGCTGCTCGCATCCGAGTGACGAAATCGGTACCGATCCTCAAGAGATCGGTTGTAGGAGCATGATCAAGCTGGGCGATCAGATCGTTGGTTGGCGAAGGACAAACAGAAGTCTCAGAAGCTTCTACCTGTTCCTCTTCCGCTAACAAGAGGTCACGAAGCCGCTCAATGTTACCAACGATATAACCGTCCACCACAGCCCATTCTTTGACGCGGAAGCGGGTGACTCCCCGCGTCTCAACCAGGCTGCGACCGTCTGGTAACATTTCGACGCCAATGATGTGGAGTAATGTGCCGTACAGCATGAAAGGCGTGACTCCCAGTTCGCCTTGCGGTAAACCTCTTCGATTATACATCATCATACCAAACTTGCGGTTGCCGTTCTCCACTGCTCGTCTGATCATGAGGCGGTATCTGGGTTCGAAAATATGTAGAAATGTAGGCATCCCTGGATATCCAAGTGTACAGGGAAATAAAGGTACATTTTGATCGCCCTGCATAGCCAGCTCCTCTTGCGCAGCTACTTCGGCTCGTTGGATCATCTGGTCCGCACAAAGCTGCGTTAGTAGTTGTAGTAATTTTCGGTTACTGGCTTCATGCTGAGCACCAGGTCGCACGAAAAGCTGTCGGCGGCAAACTGGGCACAGCCTTGAATGGTCAAGAACGCGCGCAACACATTTACGACAAAAGGTATGTCCACAAGATGTCGTCAACGGGTCCAGCAGCAGGCCGTAGCAGATTTGACAGTCAAGCTCGTTCTTCGAGGACTCCTTCAGATGATCCAACATGGCTGTGTCCAAATAATAATAGTCATCCCCTGTGGGCGACATGGTTTGATAAGACACCTCCGAATCGTATTTTAATTCGCCAAGCTCAGCCATAGTATATGTAGCCAGCAGGCGACCGCCACTCAAGATTCTCGAGTGACCAACATCTGCGTTCCTAGAGTGATCTGCTATACTTCTCTGGCACGGTCTTTCCTCCAACCGTGTTGGTGTTTCGACATTGAGACATCTGGAGCGGACAACCTCAATACTAATCCGATCCATAAGCTTTGTTAACGTGACATCCTGACTATAACCATCCAGAGAATGATCGACACCGCAATCTTCGAATGGACATCGAAACTCCTCTTGCCGGTTGTCGGTCAAAGAATAGGGTATGTTTTCCCTTTTGTGCAGTTCCGGCAGACAAGGTCGGCATAACGAGTTGCCGCACGGGAGTGTGATAGGGATGCGTAGAGGGAGAGAACATTGGGAGCACTGGACCAGACGAATGACGGCTCGTGCGTCGTGATGGGTATCGACGGGGGTGGAAGGCGATCCATGTTGCTGGGATTGCAAAGCGCTGTCGCCCATCAAAGCGACCGCGGCCCAGCCCAAGGAGTTGGAGAAGCCCCTTTGGCCACGAGGGGTGCTGGGCGGTGAAGTACCTTGTATATCAAGGAAGCTCATCGATTTCGTTCGAATTCTTCCATACGGCCCAACAGCAATACTGGATCAGACAAGTGGATCCTGGCCCACTGTGGCGCCAATGATTTCTTCGATGTCGAGTTCGGCGAGTAGTTTATAGATATGGCCGGAGTTGGAAAGCGCTCGTTGATCGATATACGACTACTCGAGGATAACGTTAGTGGTATGTCTCGACAGTAGCAGACGTTGGAAAGCTATTGTTTGCGTAAAGTCGGGAGTGAAGTCGGGTAGTCGTACAGCCAACAATGCCAAGAATCAATTGATGTTAATTGTGAATGTGATTGTGCAGAAGTTGCAGATGTGGAGAGTAAAAGCACGAGGACAGGGTTGTGGTGGACATATCGCGAGAGGCGTGTTGGACACTGTTATTGGCACAGGCGTAGGTTTGTCCCGATCCAAAATCAAGTCAACGACGACAAGACTCGAATGGCGGAATCCCCCCACTCGCACTCGCACATTGCGATTTTCCCGAAGTAGCATAGGAGGTAGGTAACAATTGGTGAGAAGAGCGGCCTGCGCGTTCGACTGCTCTCAGACGATTCGACGAGCGAAGAGTGCAAGCGTCATCGGTGCAGTCCAGCCACAGCCTAAGCTTGGCTGTGGCGGTTTTTCTCCCTCTTTTCCACATCGATAAGGCCATTTGGCTTTCAGATCGATCGGCAGTCGGGATGGTATCATGGTACTCGGAATTTTAAGCATACTTTACTCCCTCTCGGCCACCGCCTTCTCTGATTGAGGGTTCAACTTCAGGGTTCACTTGAACCACTTGATGCAAAGTAATTCTACACTGAAGTAAAATATGGGACGAAAAGTATGAAATCGCTCGATAGTCATACTTGAGACATCGTCTGCTTCAATTCTAGATGTACTTCAACATCCAGAGCTAGATAACTTCCAGTGCTATACCACCTCTAGACATGCGACTGTGGTGATATCAAAGCTTTCTGCGCCCAGTCATCAAATCGCGCATTAACATCCTGTAGCCAGACAGTAGAGTATCGCTCTATACATGAACCATCCAACCCTTCTGGGTCAACAACCAAAACGCCGACGCTATGCTCCTGCGATGCCACATGCGGCGTTGACTTCCATCGTTCTTTTCATCATTCCGCCGAAAACAACCAAACGCCCATTGCCACACAATTGAAGATTCAACCTCCTTGGGATCCATCGTTTCCACCATCATCCTCATAGTCATCATCATCATCGTCGTCATCGTCGAGCACTATACGTCTCATGACATTCTTGCCGAACAGATCCAGAACGAATCGCCGCACCGGAAGTCGGAAGGCGTGGGTTTCAAGGACACGCATAATCTTACGGAACAGCGCAACAGAGTCGAATTGTTCAGGGGACGTACTTTTGATGCTGGAGGAGTGTCAGCTAGTGTTCCTGGGGGAGGGATTAAAGGCTTACCTGTACAGATCACTTGCTGCTCTTTTAGTCAGTACTGTGTTTCCGAGGTCGACAGCCAGTCTCAGGATGCGGCTGTGCCCGTCCTCGTCAATTGGCGCAATTCTCGGTACGCTCTTGAGGCGTCGCCTTAATTTTGGCTGAGATTTATCAGTTGGACTCAGGTTCATCTGTGCCTCTCATTAGCGTGAAGTCAGAATATTGCATAATCCTGCATACCGAGAACAGACTGTCGAGAGCAGGAGGCAGACAGAAACCAAGTGAACGTCCCACGCGATCCGTTGCCGCGTTCCAGCCGTACTCTGCCAGGATCTCCATACCATGCAAGCTTCTCGATATCAGACCCAGAACGAAGAAGGCCGTGCCCCTCATCGTCATTACTTCCGAGGTTGTGGCTATCTTGATGATGAGCCCCACGATATCAGTCTCTTCTAGAAATGGAGCACCAAGTTCCATAGAGCCTACGTTGCCCACGGCCCAGAGGCACCCTTTGACCTTGAGCATGACCTCTGCATCCTCACTCTCGGACCAGGCGTCTTGTATCGTGGCAACGAAATCATCGAAGTGGCCAGAGTCATTTAGAAGTTTGCATCCCTCAATCGTCCGTGTGAGTTCTCGGTAGAAATGTGGCGGCAAAATACCGTACTCGTAAGGTTTGACAGGCTCATCGATGCCAGAGCTTGGTCGCTCGAATTGCGGCGAGAGAGCACGAGACAATGAGGCTTCAACTAATGATACATATGTCGCATTGCGGCCCAGAAACCAGTCATCCATCTCTTGCCCAATATAATCGAGGCCATCAAGGTACTGGTAGCCCAGAGAGGTAGACAGGAAGCGGAGAAGCAGAGGCGCCCCAATCTCACCTAGGTGATCCAATGCGGGGCGGCAACGCACGACATATTCTAAGTACGCTCTACGATTGCAGGCTTCTTCAAGTATCTGAACGGCCGTCTCGCACACTTGCACCTCAGGGTCGTATAGTTGCGTGACTAGGAGCCGTATAGTCCACTCACATCGAACAGGCCCTTTTGTTCGGCTTTCTTTGCTCTCAACCCTGATAGTCACGTATCTGCGCAAAAGCTTAGTAGCATAAATGCGAATGCCTTTGGAACAGGCGGTGAGAGCCTTCGAAAGCATGACTCGGAGATGGCTGTCAAGGGAAAAGTCCATATTTCCAAGTAAAGCCTGGATCAGATCATCACGGCCTTCGAGATCCGTGATGTGATAAAACATGTTGATCATCCTCCAGCGTTCGATCATGTGGACTCCTCGCAGGTCGCCGCTTAGTACACCGAGCATAGCAAAGTAGCCCCCACTTAGTGTCTCATTTACGCGATCGGCGGCGAATATAGGTGTTTCCGATGTCAAGCCACTGAGGGGGTCCATTTGAGCAACACATTCACCAAGCTGACGCAAAAATTTGCTCTCTCCCAGGTACGATATTCCTTCAGGATTCTGCAATAGCGTTTTGATCAAGGCACATCCCACCCTTACGTAACGTTGATTGGGTTTGGTATTCCTCACATCGGCGAATCTGTGCTTAAATGGACGATAGAAGGCGATAAGACGTTTCAAGAATTTGGTAGCTCTGATGGCTTCTTCAAGGCGTCTTGGATTTTGAAGTGGGCCCTCGACGATGTCATATATCAAATCCCACTTCCATTTTAGATAATTGCTTGATCCCAGCACTTGCGTATCTAGTATCAGAGCTCGGAACTGTAGCTCGTCCATTTCGACGATCAATCTAGGCTTGACAGACTGAGTCTGTTGACTATTTGCTGTAGGCTCATGGTAGAAACTGGTAGTCGTAGGTTGCGACTCAGATGTTGGCCCGGATCTATTCAAGGTTCGATTAACGCTGTCGATCTGGTAGACCATTCCCATACTTGATGTGCCTTCTTCAAGGTCAGATTGTGTCGCAAAATCGACTAAGCTTGGCATGACTTGTAGTCCCGCGCTCATCGTAGTCGGAAGCGAATGGTTTGTAAGCTTCAGAATTTCGCTTAGCAATAATGTTGGCTTCCGCTTCTGGCTAATATCCGTCACGTCTTCTATAAGGTCAGACAATGCCTAAAGACTGTCAGCATGAAGTGCGCGTCTTCAAGGTCTGATAAATACCTTAGTCAC
>JAABUJ010004458.1_pt1 | contig 14711 bp, 24 predicted proteins | sample 5559131 | NCBI WGS metagenome assembly JAABUJ01 (sample SAMN10711875, study PRJNA513366) | rock metagenome | isolation source: Antarctica rocks | place: Antarctica: Victoria Land, Mt New Zealand nord | collected 2016-01-07 | reverse complement strand
ATCAGCCGCTTCTCAGCAGTAGAGCGGCGCTTCCGTCCCTGCCGAACCAATACTCCAGGATCATCCATCCCACCATCGTCTACAAAGAACCACGATCATGCCAGATGGTAAGACCACACGCTTACTATAAAAGGATAAATTTGGCTATTCATGCAAGCCAACTCGCTATAACAAAATATGCATTTGATCCGTCCTTGCTGGACCTCAGGCTACCCCCAGTCAGTCTGGTCAAGACGTAAGTTACCTGATAGCGTACTTACGCTCAAAGTATGGAGATGGAGGTACTCTTCGCCGTCGGCGAACCATCTGGCACAGGCAAATAGGTCTTACCGCGTAAGCACTCGCGGACCGTCCTTGGTGATCGCCACCGTGTGCTCGAAGTGGGCGCTGTAGCTGCCATCGACCGTAACCGCGGTCCAGCCATCCTTCAGCACCTTCACTTCCGGACTTCCCGCGTTGATCATCGGTTCGATCGCCAGCACCATCCCGGCCTTCAGTCTCGGGCCTTTGCCACGCGTTCCGAAGTTCGGCACCTGCGGATCTTCGTGCATCGTTCGGCCAATTCCGTGGCCGACAAACTCCCGCACCACCCCAAATCCTGCACCTTCACACATCTCCTGCACTGCTGCGGAGATATCGCCCAGACGTCCGCCAACCTGAGCCTGCTGAATGGCGGCTTCGAGCGACGCTTTGGTGACATCGAGCAGTTTTGTTGTCGCAGCGCTGGGCTGCCCGATGGCATACGTCACCGCACAATCCGAGTAGTACCCATCGAGAATCACGCCGCAGTCGATCGACAGAATGTCGCCATCCTTCAATATCGTTTTAGCGTTCGGCATTCCATGGACCACCTGCTCATTCAACGAAGTACACAGCGCCGCCGGAAAACCGTGATAGCCCTTGAACGCAGCCGTCACCCCAAACGCATCGATCTTCGCATTCGCAGCAATCTCCAAATCCATGGTTGACGCGCCGGCGACGACCAGCGGCCGCACCGCTTCATGGACCTGGCGCAGGATGTCGCCGGACCGGCGCATTCTCTCAATCTCCGCCGCCGTCTTGATCATGATTGCCACGGCTAAAGGCTCCCGGCCAGGGCAACCGGCTGCTGCCGCAACGTAAAGATGGCTTCGCGAATCGCGGCGGTCACATGTTCCACCGAGGCAGATCCATCCACCTCGAAAAAGCGTCCGCGGGCGCGATAATGGTCGATCACCGCGGCCGTCTTGGCGTGAAACTCGCGCATGCGCTGTTCGAACGCAGTCTCCGTATCATCCGACCGCTGAGTTAGCGCTGATCCGTCGATGTCGTCGACGCCAGCAACTCTGGGCGGATTGGTATAGATGTTGTAGATGCGTCCGGTTGCCGAAATTCGGCGCCCGGTAATGCGCTTCAGCAGCGCATCGTGATTGACCAGAATGCTGATCGCCACCAAGGGCAGCTTACCCCCGGCATTCAACTCTCCGCTGGCCAGCGTCTTGTCCATCCAGTCCGCCTGCACCAACGTTCGCGGATAACCATCGAGGATAAAGCCGGGCTGACAATCAAAACTGGCCAGACGCTCCGCCACCATGCGGTTCACCAAGTCATCCGGAACCAGTTCGCCGCGTTGCATCAGTTCGTCGGCCAGCAGACCCAGTTCCGTGTGCCGCTTGCGATGGTCCCGCAACAGATCACCCGTCGAGATCTGAGGAATATGGAACTGCTGCATCAGGATCTTCGCCTGCGTTCCCTTGCCGACCCCCGGTGCGCCGAGCAGCAAAACCGGCCCGGGAAGATAACCCTCTGCCCAGGCCGTGCTGTCATTCTGTGCGTGCTGGTCCAAGTGCTCGCCTACCAGCTGCGCCGGCTGCGCGTGCGCCCGGATTTGGGCGAGAAGCCGTCATAGTGCCGCATGATCAGCTGCGATTCAACCTGTTGCACTGTATCCATTGCGACCCCGACGACGATCAGCAGCGAGGTTCCGCCGAAGTAAAAATTGAGACCCAAACCATTCGTCATCCACACAGGTAGATGCTCAAACGCGGACCCAATCAGCGGGATGTGATTGAAATGAATTCCGCTAATCAGCAGCGTTGGGATGATTGAGATGATCACCAAATAGAGTGCGCCAACCAGTGTGATGCGCGTCAGGACATCGTTGATGAAATCTGAAGTGCGTCGCCCGGGACGGATGCCTGGGATAAATCCGCCGTACTTGCGCATGTTGTCGGCGATGTCATCCGGCCGGAACACGATTGAAATATAGAAGTAAGCGAAGAAAACAATTGCGACAACCTGAAGCACTTCGTAAAGCGGTTCGCCAGGCGCGATTGCCCGCAGCATAGGCCCGAGAAACGCTGTATCAGACAGCTTGGCCGAGCCGAAGAAACTCATCCCCGAAAAAAGCAGCGGAGCGGACAGGATCGAGCTCGCAAAAATTACGGGCATGACGCCGCCTGAATTTACCTTCAACGGAAGATGGGTCGACTGTCCGCCCATCATCTTGCGTCCGACGATCCGTTTCGCGTATTGAACCGGAATGCGCCGCTCTGACTTTTCAACGTACACAATGAAGGCCACAACGGCGACCATCAGAACCAGCAGAATCAGGATTGCGATAGGAGTCAACGCACCCCATGCATTCGTGGTCGCCTTGACGTAGAGCTCTTCGATTCCGCGCGGCAAACCAACCACAATACCCGCGAAGATCAGCAACGACATACCGTTGCCGATGCCTCGCTCCGTAATCTGCTCACCGAGCCACATGATGAACGCCGTGCCTGCCGTTAAGGTCAGCACACATAGAGGAATAAATCCCCACTTTGACATCGTGACCATTGCCGAACCGGTTGACGTATTAGTCAGCGTCAACGCAATGGCAGTCGACTGCACCAGGCCAAGAATGATGGTGACGTAACGGGTCCACTGAGTGATCTTGCGGCGGCCGATTTCGCCTTCCTTCTGCAGCTTGGCCAGAGGCTCATAGATCACCGTCAGCAACTGAAAGATGATGGACGCGGTGATGTAGGGCATGATGCCCAGCGCAAAGATTGTCAGCTTGCGGAGATTGCCGCCCGAAAACAAATCCACCAGCCCGAGCGCCGAGCCTGAGTTCTGATTGAAGTATTCGGCCAGCATCTTGGGGTTAATGCCTGGCGTGGGAATCCATGCGCCAATGCGATAGACCGCCAGCAGCCCCAGCGTAAACAGCACCCGCTTACGGAGATCTTCAATCTTGAAGATATTGCCAATTTTCTCGAGCATCAAGACCCTTCACATACACTCAAGTCTGAGGTGAACCTATTCTAAGCCCAGGCTTGAGCGACTGAACAACGTACAGAACAAAGGTCCGTACGCCCGGATTCAAGCGGACATACGAACATACGTTCATGAACTAAGCAGCAGCAGCTTCTTCGCCGATCACAATCGCTTTGCCGCCAGCCTTCTCAATCGCCTCTTTTGCCGACTGAGAAAACTTGTGCGCATGCACGGTGATCGCAGCGGAAATCGTGCCGTTATTCAACACCTTGATCAGCGAGTTCTTGCGGCGGCGCAGGCCGAGTTCAACGATCTTGTCGAGGGTAAACTCACTCTCATTGCTGGCTGCGTGCAATTCGGCCAGACGATCCAGACCAACGATCGTGTACTCCACGCGGAAGATGTTGGTGAAGCCGCGCTTCGGCAGGCGGCGATGCAGCGGCATCTGGCCGCCTTCAAACCCACGCATCAGGGACGAACCCGAGCGCGAACCCTGTCCCTTATGTCCGCGGGTCGAGGTCTTACCCATGCCGGAGCCCATACCTCGGCCAACACGCTTTTTGTTTTCGTTCGCCTTCTTGGGGGCGCGCAGATTGGAAAGATTACGAATTGCCATGATGTCCTCGCTTAACGCCGAACTCTCCCTCAGGAAAGCCGACTCGCATATGGGTTGTTGTTCTCAGTCTTCAGCTGTTATCCAGGCAAACAAACCCGAAAATAGCGGCTGAAACTTCTACTCGACGACGCGGACCAGGTGAGGAACTTTCTTCACCATGCCGTGAATCGACGGTGTATCTTCGCGCTCAATGATCTGGTTTAACCGTGTGAAGCCCAGACCCTTGATGGTCAGCTTCTGTTTCGTCGGTGCACAGATCATCGACCGGAAGTACTGCAGCTTGATTTTGCTTGTCTCAGCCATACTTGCTCTCCAGAACCGTCGCATTGCTGCAACTGGCTCGCCAAAACCTAGTCCCTAGGTTCTCGTTCCTGCTTCTAAAGCTCGTCTATGCTTTTACCGCGGCCCGCAGCCACTTCGGCCTTGTCGCGCAATTGAATCAGCGCGTCGAACGTCGCCTTTACCACGTTGTGCGGATTGGCGGTTCCCAGCGACTTGGTCAGTACATTCTGAATACCCGCCGAGGTCATCACCGCACGCACGGTTTTGCCCGCAATTACGCCCGTACCTTCGGGAGCCGGCTTCAACATCACCTCGCCGGCGCCAAAGTGACCGAGCACCTGGTGCGGAATCGTGGTCGCGGTCAGGTTGATCTTGAACAGATTCTTCTTGGCCGCTTCGATGCCCTTGCGAATCGCCTGCGGAACTTCCTTCGCCTTGCCCGAGCCATAGCCAACCACGCCCTCAGCCGGATCGCCAATCACCACCAGCGCCGCAAACGACATGTTCTTGCCGCCCTTGACCACCTTGGTCACACGATTGATGGAGACGACCTCATCCTTGAGGTTCAGCCGGTTTGCGTCGATCTTCTTGCGCATTGCCATAATGTTTTCCTGTCTTGAATCTGCTTCCGGTTGCTGCCGGGCCATGTCTCGTCAACGAGCGATTTAGAAATCCAGGCCGCCTTCACGTGCAGCCTCGGCCAGTGCCTTCACACGGCCGTGGTACAGATATCCGCCGCGGTCAAACACAACCTTCTTGATTCCCTTCTCCTGCGCGCGTTCGGCGATCAGCTTGCCCACCGCTCGGGCCGCATCCACATTGCCGCCGGAAGACTTCTCCTCCGTCTTCTTGCCCTTGGAGGAGGCCGAAACCAGCGTCGTGCCTGAAGCATCATCGATCAGCTGCGTGTAGATGTGATTGAGCGAGCGATACACATTCAAGCGCGGACGCTCGGCCGTTCCCGACATCTTGGCGCGAATGCGATCATGCACCCGCTGGCGAATCGTATTGCGTGGACGTGGACTAATCATGTCTTTCTTCCTTCCTAACAGCGTCGTCAGAGTACTGGCGACGTTCGGTTTTTCGTATGCCTTCTGGTTCTTTGGTTCAAGGTCTGGAATTTACTTCGCGCCGGTCTTGCCGACCTTCTTCTTCAGCTTCTCGCCCGTGTAGCGAACGCCTTTGTTCTTGTAGGGATCGGGCTTGCGGAGCGAACGCATGTCCGCGGCAACCTGGCCGACCTTCTGCCGATCGATGCCGCTCACCGTCAGGTGCAGCTGCTTCGGGTCTATGGCGACTTCGATGCCAGTCGGCAAAGGAAACTCAATCGGATGCGAGTAGCCGAGCGTAAACACGACCATGCTCTTGCCCTTCAACTCCGCGCGATAACCGATGCCGACAATGTCCAACTCTTTGGTCCAGCCAGTCGTCACACCGGTGACGGCGTTGTAAACCAACGCACGCGCCAGGCCGTGGAAGCCTGCCTGCGAGTCGTTCTCGCGCTCGACCAGCAGATCATTGTCTTTCTTGACCAATGAGATACCCTTCGGGATCAACGCTGAAACCTTACCCTTGGGGCCCTCGACCAACACGGTATTTCCGTCCACGGTGTACTTTACGTTGGACGGGAGTGCGATCGGCTTCTTTCCTATACGCGACATAAACTTTCCTTAGCGGCTTGCGAGTCGTGAGCGGAAAAACTCCACTCATTCCACTGCAGCCAACGGCCCTTCAAAAAAGCCGGTCAATACCTTGCAACAGAGTTGAAAGCTCTTACCAGACTTCGCAGAGCAACTCGCCACCAACGCCTTCGCGACGTGCCTGGCGTCCGGTCATCACACCTTTAGGCGTCGTCATGATCGAAATACCAAACCCGCCCTGAACCCGGCGAATCTCGCTCTTGCCCTGGTACACACGGCAGCCGGGACGTGAAACGCGCTTGAGATCGCGGATAACGCTCTCATTATTGATGTTGTACTTCAGGTACACGCGCAGTACCTTCATACCGGCCTCTTCGGTCGGCTTGTAATTTGCGATGTAACCTTCTTCTTTGAGAATTCGGGCAATCTCAGCCTTCAGCTTGGAGGCCGGGACATCGAGCTTCTGGTGACGCGCACGCATTGCATTACGGATGCGGGTCAGGAAGTCCGCTACTGGATCGGTCAGATTCATTCAATCTCCTTCACTCCCCGTTCGCCTCAGGTGTCTCCTGAGGAACCAGCGGAAATGTTTACTACGGAATCAGCTCACTACAACGAGCCCTGCTTCAAACTACCAGCTCGACTTCACAACGCCCGGGATCTCACCTTTGAGAGCGAGCGAACGGAAGCACAAGCGGCAAACTCCGAACTTACGCAGAAAGGCGCGTGGACGTCCGCAGAGCTGGCAACGGTTGTGCTGGCGGGACTTGAACTTCGGTTTTCTGGCGTCTTTGACGCGCTTTGCAGTGGTTGCCATGTATTCCTGTCTCTCTTATCTGCTTGCCGCGGCTGGTCTGTATTCCGCAGCTACGTTTGTATTTCAGCTACGTTCGTCATGCCATAGCTACGTTTGTCATTCCGCAGCGAAGCGGAGGAATCTGCTTCTAGTCTAGGCGTCGCCTAAGCGCCCACGCGGAACGGCATTCCAAACGCTTTCAGCAACTCCCGCGCGCCGTTGTCATCTTTGGCGGTGGTCACGATGGTCACGTTCATGCCCTTCATCTTGTCTACCTTCGCGTAATCAATCTCAGCGAAGATCAACTGATCGCGCAGACCCAGGGTGTAGTTGCCCCGACCATCAAAGCTCTTCGAGGAGACGCCACGGAAATCACGTACACGCGGCAGAGCAATCGAAACGAGCCGGTCCAGGAACTCGTACATCGCATCGCCGCGCAACGTCACCATCGCGCCGATCGGCATACCTTCGCGTAGCTTGAACTGCGCAATTGACTTCTTTGCCTTGGTTGTAACGGGCTTTTGTCCGGCGATCGCTGCCAGATCAGCCACCAGCGGATCCATAATCTTCACGTTCTGGGTCGCTTCGCCCAGGCCCATGTTGATGACGATCTTTTCCAGCCTCGGAACCGCCATCGTATTCTCGATGTTCAAATCCTTTTTGATCTGCGGCTTAATCTCTTTGTTGTACTTTTCGCGAAATCTGCTTGCCATCTCGTTTTACTTCGCTTTCTCCACGGTTTCGGAGTATGTCAGCCGCGCGCAAGGCGCAGGTTGCACGTGTACCGTTTCGTGGGGTGAACCGTCATTCAGTATACCGAGTTTTTGACCCGGATGTCACGATACTTACTTCTTCTTGCCCTTAGCCGGAATAGCGGCGTCGTTTGATTTCGCGACGCGAACTTTCGTATCACCCTCAACGCGCGAACCCGTGCGGGTCGGCTTGCCGTCGGAATCCATCAACATCACATTTGAAAGATGAATTGTCGCTTCCTGCTCGGCAATGCCACCCTTGATGTTCTGTTGCGGGTTGGGCTTGACGTGCTTCTTCATCAGCATCACGCCTTCAACCAACACGCGATTGCGCTCCGCTAGTACACGCAGCACGCGTCCTTTCTTGCCCTTGTCCCGTCCGGCGATCACGACCACTTGGTCGTTTTTTTTAATCTTGATCTTGTGTTTCGGCTTCTCGTGAATACGTATCGGCATCTTGCTTCTCCTATCCTTCATTCTGTCTAAGCTGAAGGCCTCGCAGACTTACTCTGCGGGTGATTTTCGCTTTCGGTGCATGACTAACTGGAGGCGCGAACTAAATTACTTCAGGCGCCAACGAAACAATCTTCAGGAACTTCTTTTCACGCAGTTCTCGCGCCACAGGTCCAAACACGCGCGTTCCAACCGGCTCCATACCGTCGTTGACAATCACGGCGGCATTCTGGTCGAAGCGGATATACGTACCGTCGCGCCGGCGATACTCTTTGCGCGTACGCACAATTACGGCTTTTACGACTTTGCCCTTCTTAACCGTGCCGTCGGGCGAGGCTTCTTTGACGGCCGCCGTCACTACATCGCCCAGACCAGCCTTCTTGCCCAGACCGCCGCCAAGCGGCAGAATTACCTGCAACTTGCGTGCGCCCGAATTATCGGCCACGTCCAGCATCGTACGCATCTGTACTGACATTTCAAATCTCCCGGACGCTCAGCGCCCACTGACTGACTTGTGTTGCAAACCGTTTACTTGGTAGCGGGCGAAACTGCTTCACCCTTGACCGTTACCGGCTCGGACAGAGTCGAGCGGCGCACGATTTCTTCGAGCGACCAGCGCTTCAGCTTCGACAACGGCCGCGCCTCGCGAATGCGAACCACATCGCCCAGGCGAGCAGAGTTCTGCTCGTCATGCGCATAGAATTTCTTGTTCGACTTCATGACCCGCTTGTACTTCGGGTGCGCCTTGCGCATCTCGATCTCAACCACGATTGTCTTCTGCATCTTGGTCGAAACCACGATGCCAATCTTCTCGTTCCGGCGGCCCTGGGTCTGCTCGGAAGACGTGCCCGCCGCAGCGGTGGTGTTCTGGGTATCAGCCATGACTATGCCTTCCTCTTCTGTGCCGCAGACTTGGTACTGCCCTGGTTGGCCGCCTGCGCCTGCTTACGCGCTGTGCGTGTGCTCTTGGCCGGGCTCGCGTTCTTCGCCACAGGATTGGCCGTCTTCTCCGCCGCAATCTGCCGCTCTCGCGCAACAGTCTTCGAGCGCGCGATATCCAGCTTCAGCACGCGCATTTTCTTCAGGCCCTCTTGATTGCCCAGAGTCTTCTGAAAGCGAATACGGAACAGTTGCTCAGCCGCCGAGGTTTCGGTCGACTTCAGCTCCTCTTCACTTTGATTCCGAATCTTATCTAGTTCCATGAACTTACTTCCCTTTCTCGCCTGAACGGCAGAGCAACTACTTGTTAGATCGTGCGACTTACTGTGCTGCAACGACGGATTGGACATCATGCCGCATCACGAAGCTGGTCTTCAACGGCAGCTTGTGCGCTGCCAGACGCATTGCTTCTCTCGCGATTTCAGGCGTAACGCCTTCCATCTCGAACATGATGCGTCCCGGACGGACCACGCAAACCCAGTGGTCGGGTGCTCCCTTGCCCTTACCCATACGGGTTTCGGCAGGCTTCTTCGTAATCGGCTTATCCGGAAACACACGCAGCCAGACCTTGCCGCCACGCTTGATCGAGCGCGTCATCGCGATACGGCATGCCTCAATCTGACGATCGGTAATGTAACCACACTCCATCACCTTGAGTCCGAAGTCGCCAAACGACAGATCGGAACCGCGCCAAGCCTTGCCCTTCATGCGCCCGCGCTGCTGCTTGCGGAACTTTACTTTCTTCGGCATCAACATAACTGAACCCCTGACTTGTCTTCTAAGTCCTAGTCCTAAGTCCTAGGCTCTGCTCTTACGCTGTAAACGCACCGGAGGTTGCGCCTACTACCTGACCCTGATCGCGCCGCTTGCGCTGCTCGTAGATGTCGCCGCGATAAATCCACGTCTTCACACCAATAATCCCGTAAGTCGTGTGAGCTTCGGCAAAGCCATAATCGATATCTGCCCGTAACGTGTGGAGTGGCAGACGTCCCTGAAGGTACCACTCAGAGCGTGCGATCTCGTTTCCGTTCAAGCGACCGGAGACGCGCACCTTAATTCCCTTGCAGCCGAAGCGCAGCGCAGAATCTACGCTCTTGCGCATGGCACGGCGGAAGCTGACGCGCTTCTCGAGTTGCAGCGCAATGTTCTCAGCTACCAGCTGCGCATCAAGCTCAGGCTTGTTCACCTCGAGAATGTCAATGAACACCTCGCGTGCCGTGCGCTTCTGAATGTCAGCTTTCAGCTTGTCAATCTCAGCGCCCTTGCGGCCGATGATAATGCCCGGGCGCGCGGTGCGAATAATTAAACGCAGCTTGTTGCCCGGACGCTCCACTTCTACCGAGCTTACGCCCGCAGCCTTTAGCTTCTCACGCAGCTCAGCCTTCAACTTCACATCCTCGACCAGCAGCTTGTCGAATCCGCGCTCCACAAACCAGCGCGACTTCCACGGCTTGTTGATGCCGAGGCGAAACCCGTATGGATGGACTTTCTGTCCCATAGCTTCCCTTCACTCTGCGTGCCGTCCGGTTGAGCCGGGTGGCCGCGTTTGCCAAACTCTAAGTCTACCGCCTTGCGCCACTCGTTGAATGGCGCGAAACGAACTAAGCTTTCGCCGTTGCAGCCTTCTTCGCCACGGGCTTCTTGGCTGCTGTCTTCTTCACAGCAGGCTTTCCAGCTGCCTTCTTGACTGCGGGAGCAGAAGCGCCATCAGCCTCAACCGTCTTACCCTTTTCGGCCACGGTTACAATAATGTGGCACAGGCGACGCTGATAGCGGAATGCACGTCCCATTGGGGCTGGACGAATCCGCTTCATGCGCGGACCTTCATTCGCGATCGCCGTCCGCACGTACAGGTTGTCAACATCGACATCCAGATTCTGCTCGTCCGAAACATACGACGCATTCGCGATCGCGGATCGCAGCACCTTCTCAACCACTGGCGCCATACGCTTGGTTGAAAAATGAATGGCATTGATCGCCTGCTCGACCCGCAGCCCCTTGATCAGATCCAGCACAAGCTTCGCCTTCTGCGGACTGGTGCGCTGGAACTTGGCTTCCGCGCGAAACTCTCGAACTTTTGTTACTGACTTCGCCATAATTGTCTCTCTTCAAACTCGTAAGTCGTTGTTACTGTGCATGCCCATGCACTGCGCTTAGCGCGGCTTGGCTGCGCTCTCTGTTTTAGCGGAATGGCCCTTGAACGTTCGGGTCGCGGAGAACTCACCCAGCTTATGCCCGACCATATTTTCAGTCACATAGACCGGAATGAACTTACGTCCATTGTGGACCGCGATGGTATGTCCAACAAACTCCGGAAAAATGGTGGACCGGCGCGACCAGGTGCGAACGACCTTCTTGTCGTTCGCCGTGTTCAGGGCCTCAACCTTCGCCATCAAATGCCCGTCGATAAACGGACCCTTCTTAGTAGAACGCGACATACACGTAACTCCTCACATCTGCTGAATACGACGAATCTTTTAGCTGCCTTTTACCGGGATCCGGTAAGTACAGCCGCAAGACTTGGTATAGCTTTTACTTCCCTAACTACTGTCTACTGGCCTTTATTCCTGCGGGTCACAATGAAAACATCGGTGCGCTTGTTATTGCGCGTCTTGTAACCACGCGTGGGCTGGCCCCACGGCGTGACCGGATGACGTCCGCCCGAAGTCTTGCCTTCACCACCGCCATGCGGATGATCGACTGGATTCATCGAAACGCCACGATTGGCCGGGCGAATACCCTTCCAACGGTTACGTCCCGCCTTGCCGATGGTCACGTTTTCGTGATCCGTATTCCCTACCTGGCCAATTGTCGCCATGCATTCCACCAACACCCGGCGGGTCTCTCCCGAAGGCAACTTGAGCAACGCGTAGTCGCCTTCCTTGGCAATCAGGTTCACCTGGGCCCCGGCCGAGCGTGCCATCTGTGCGCCTTTACCCGGACGTAGCTCGATGTTATGCACAATCGTACCCAGAGGAATATTCTTCAGCGGCAAAGCATTACCCACCAGAATATCCGCTTCGGGTCCGGACATCACACTCATGCCAACCTTCAGCCCAATGGGCTGGATAATGTAACGCTTTTCGCCGTCTGCGTAACTCACAAGGCAAATGCGCGAGCTGCGATTCGGATCGTACTCGACTGTCGTGACCTTGCCTGGGATACCGTACTTTTCGCGCTTGAAGTCAATCGTGCGCAGCTTCTGCTTATGTCCGCCGCCCTGGTGGCGGATGGTCATCTTACCCGAGCTGTTACGTCCGCCCGTGCGCGGCTTTACGCTTAGCAAGGCTTTGTGCGGCTCAGTGGTCGTAATATCCGACGTGACCAGCTTGGTCTGGAAGCGTAGCGTCGGTGTAATCGGTCGAAAGGATTGAATCGGCATCGTTCTAATCTCTCCTAGCTCTCAGCTTATTCAAGCAAGCCGGCTAGTTAGGTATTTCCTGTTCTATTTTTTCGCTGAGTTACTCTTCAGGAAAAGTGCAGCTACTCAGGCGCTAGATGCTGTTCAGATAATCCGGCATCTTTTCGCCTTCCTTCAACTTCACGTAAGCTTTTTTCCAGTCCGGGCGATAGCCGGCAAACTTGCCGCGCTTGCGTTCCTTGCCTTCCACTATCGAGGTCCGAACGGCAGCTACCTTGACCTTGAACAGCGTCTCAACCGCCTGCTTTACTTCGGTTTTAGTCGCCTTCTCGGCAACTTCAAAGACTAGCGTGTTCTCGGTTTCTTTCACATTCATGCCCTTTTCGGTAATCAAGGGGCGGCGAATCACGGTATACAGGGTCGGCATTATGCGACCTCCTTGTCAGCGCCAGCCTTCTGGCGTTTCGAAACATTTTTCTTCAACGTTTCCTGCAGCGCCTCGATGGCATCGATCGAAAACACGGCATGCTCATACCGCAGCAGATCATACGGATGAACTTCGCTCGAAAGCACCAGTTCCACACCCTGCAGATTGCGGCTGCCAAGATACAGCTTTTCTCCCAGCTTCTGACTCGACTCGACCAGCAGCGTCGTCTTGCCGGTCTCAAGCTTTGTCAGCGCCTGACGGAACAGGCGGGTCTTGCCTTCGGCTACGTCAAAATTTTCGACTATGGTGAACTTGCCGTCTGCGATCTTCGCTGCAATCGCCGAACGCAGGGCACCCATCAACTTCTTCTTCGGAAACGCATACTCGTAGCTGCGGGGCTGCGGTCCATGCACCGTACCGCCCGAGCGCCAGAGAGGCGACCGAATGGATCCGACACGTGCGCGGCCCGTACCCTTCTGCTTCCAAAGCTTCTTGCCCGAACCCGAAACATTCTTGCGTGTCTTGGTTGAGGCCGTACCCTGGCGCAACGCCGCGCGATAGTGCTTGACGGCCTCCCAAAGCAGCGCATCGTTGATCTCGGTGCCGAACACCTCGTCGAGCAGATCGAACTCGCCGACCTTCTCGCCACCGAGGCTCATTACATTGACGTTCGCCATCTTCTTCTCTCTCTCGCCTGCGATCCATGCCGCAGGCCCTTCTCTTGGTTGTCCGCCTGGTGAAACCTGAGCGCGACTGCTTGAAACTTCTACGCCCTGTCTCCGGGCTTACTTCTTCTTGCTGGGAGCGGCCTTCTTCGAAGCCTTTAGAGCGTCTTTCGTCTCCGTGCCAGCAAATCCGCGGCGTTCCCGCGGAGGAGCCTTGGCTCTCGAGATCAATACGTATCCATCACGCGCGCCCGGAACCGCACCCTCTACGAGCAGCAGGTTGTCTTCCAGATCGATCGCACGAATACGCAGATTGCGCACCGTAATCTGCGCCGCGCCCATATGACCTGGCATCCTCTGACCAGGAAAGACGCGCGAAGGGAAAGACGAGGCGCCGATCGAACCCTGCACCTGGAACATGTGTCCGTGCGACTTGGGTCCGCCGCCGAATCCATGGCGACGAACTACGCCAGCGAAACCCCGCCCCTTCGACGTTCCGATGACGTCGACAAAGCGCTCGTTCTCGAAAATATCAACCAGGACGCGATCACCGGCTTTGACCGCTTCTTCTTCGCCCGTGGCGGCAGTAACGTGAACTTCCTTGATCATCCGGACGGGCGGCACGTCATTCTTCGCGAAGTGGCCCTGCATGGGCTTGGTCACCTTCGATGCTTTGATGAAATCTACGTAGCCAATCTGCGCTGCGTCATAGCCGTCCTTGGCCAGTGTCTTCAACTGTGTAATCACGCACGGCCCAGCCTTCAAAACGGTCACGGGATGCACATCGCCGCGCTCGTCGAAGATCTGGGTCATGCCGATTTTCTTACCGAGAATCCCTGTTACTGCCATCGTGATTTCCTTTCCTCATCATGCCCTGGGGCACTGCCGGGTACTGCCTTTACGAAATGTTCTACTTCTGAACGGTCTTAATCTCAACGTCCACGCCAGCGGGAAGGTCGAGCTTCATCAACGCATCGACAGTCTGCTGGGTCGGCTCGAGAATATCGATCAGACGCTTGTGCGTGCGAATCTCGAAGGCTTCGCGCGACTTCTTGTCCACGTGCGGCGAACGCAAAACGCAATACTTGTTCTTCATCGTGGGCAGCGGAATCGGACCCGCAACCTGCGCTCCCGTGCGCTTCGCGGTCTCGACGATCTCGCCAGTCGACGTATCCAATACGCGATAGTCATACGCCTTCAAACGGATTCTGATCCTTTGGGAAGCCATGTTTAAATCTCTTTCTTCGTCTCTTTCGAGACCTGCACAAAGATCGTTTGGAGTACACCGCCGGAGATCAACGTCTCGACCTGCCGGCGGTTCTCGTTATTCTTGTCTGACCAGACCTACTTGATGATTTCGCTGATGGTTCCTGCGCCGACGGTGCGGCCGCCTTCGCGGATGGCGAAGCGCAAGCCCTTCTCCATCGCCACTGGCGTGTGCAGCGTGATCTCAAGCTGGATGTTGTCGCCCGGCATGCACATCTCTGTGCCCGCTGGCAGCTTGGCCGAACCCGTTACGTCGGTAGTCCGGAAGTAGAAC
>JAABUJ010004457.1_pt1 | contig 14720 bp, 14 predicted proteins | sample 5559131 | NCBI WGS metagenome assembly JAABUJ01 (sample SAMN10711875, study PRJNA513366) | rock metagenome | isolation source: Antarctica rocks | place: Antarctica: Victoria Land, Mt New Zealand nord | collected 2016-01-07 | reverse complement strand
GCGCACCTCCCGGCTGCCCTCGGTGCGAGATCGAGCTCGTCGCGCTCCCGCATTCGTCTGCCCGCGGCGCGAAGCAGAAGTGCTGAGCCGCCGATTCGGGCGGCAGCACAGTGCCGGATCGGAACGCTTGCGGCAGCGCCACGGGCACGTAAGGGCGCTGCCGCTCGCGGATCGCATAGCGGTAGCGAGCGCCCGAGCAGGTCCGAGAAGAGGCGTTCTCGGACATGTTGTCCGGGGCGGCCGCGACCATCAGGGTCATGGAGACCGCGACTGCCACCGAGCTGACCGTGGTCGCCGAGCTCGTGCCCGTCGACGCCCGCGCCGACTTTGCGCGTGGTGAGGTCCTCGACTCGAGCTCACTGGCCGCCCGCGCCGCGGAGGTGGCGCGCCGCCAGCCGGCGCCGGGCACCCGAGCCACCTACGCCGGGGTCTACCGTGCCTTCTGCGTCGGGCTCGGCGTCCACGCCGGGCTCGACGCCCTGAACGCCGAGAGCGTCCGGGCGTGGCGTGACTTTCTTGAGGCGCAGGGGCGCTCGCCGGCGACGATCGCCAAGCACCTGTCGGCGCTGCGCACGCTCGCTGACGCGCTGGGCGCCGACCCCCAGATCGCCAAGGTGCGCTCTCAGACCGTCGCCCGGGGTCAACCCCGCGCGCTGTCCGGCGAGGAGTTCGCCCGGCTGTTGCGGATGCCTGACCGGCGCACCACCCGCGGCAAGCGAGACCTGGCGCTGCTCTACCTGCTCGGCACGGTGGGGCTCAGACGCTCGGAGGCGTGCGCGCTGAGCCTGTCAGACGTCGACGAGCGCCAGCGCGCCGGTGACCGCAAGCTCAGAGCGGCGATCGCTCACTCGACCAGCTGGTGGGTGACCGTCCGCTACGCCAAGCGCGGGCGCACCCGGCAGGTGCCGCTGGACTCAGACGCGCTGGAGGCGATCGTGGCTTGGGTCAAGGCCCGCCCCGTCGCCGAGGGCGAGCGGCTGCTGCTCTCTCTCCCCCGCACCGGCCGCTCACCCGGCCCGCTGACCACCCGTGACGTGGCCCGGATCGTCGCCGGCCATGCGGCGGCGGCGGGGCTGGCCGAGGACCGCCGCTCCCCGCACGTGCTGCGCCACACCTTCTGCACCAGCCTGGCCAACGCCGGCGTTGACGTCGGGGTGATCCGCGAGCTGGCCGGCCACGCCGACATCCGCACCACCACGATCTACACCGCCGTTGACCACGAGCGTCTGCAGGACGGGATCGCCGCCGTCCGCCAAGCCCGCACCAGCGGCCTTGCTCGGCTGGCCAAGCGGGCGGCGTCGGAGCCAGCGGTCTCTGCCGCCCGTGATCTTGGGTGACAAGATCATCAATGCGGCTTCACCCGAGGTGCTCGGCCCGTCGCTGAGCCGCCGCGGCGCCCAGGGGCTTGAACGCCAAGCCAAGCGGCACTACCGGGCCACGGAGCGCAACCTGATGCAGTTCTGCGCCGATCTGCGCCGCCTCCAGGACGGGGGCGCGCACTTCGTCCGCGGCTTTGACAGCTTCGGCGCCTACGTCGAGCACACCTTCGACGGCCTGTCGGCGGCCAGCGCCAACAGCTCTCGCGCCAGGGCCACGCCCTGCTCGTGCTCGAGGCCAATCAGCGCATCCGTCTGGCGGACGGGGAGAACCTGCCCGGCACGACCGGGCTGCGGGCGCTGGCCAGCGTGCTCAACCAACACGGCGAGCCGGTCATGCTCTCTGCCTATGACCGCGCGGCCGCGCTCAGGCCCGGGCGCAAGGTCGTCGTCGAGGCGGTCCACGCCGCGCTGCGGGGCCTGGTCGCGGCCGCTGAGCCTCACCGGCTCGACTCGCCCGGCGAGGATCCTCCCCGCGAGGACTATGAGGACGAGCGCGAGGAGGAGGACGAGCAGCCCGAGGAAGCGCACGAGGTGTTTGACCGCGCCTACAAGCTGCGCGAGATCCTCAACGACTTCTTGATCGCCGTCGGTCAGCACCAGTTCGCCGAAGCCCGCCGCGCCCTCAACGAACTGGCCGAGGAGCAAACGCAGCTCCTAGACGCGCTGCACGCCCTCGAAGACGCCACCACCACATAACCCCGGCCGGCTCGGCCTCGGCCGCACCGGCTGCCGCCAGACGACCACCGGCGCCTGGCGAGCCCAGTAGTTCTCCGCCCGCGGAACCCTTCCTGAGCACGTTGCTGCGAGGCGTCGCCTCGCTCTCCGCGCTCGACTGACTTTCCGCGCTGGAGCCGGCGGTCCGTAAAATCGTCGGCGTGACAACGCATGCGCACACGGTTCAGCTTCGGCCAGCGACGTACGGGGCGCTCGAGGTCGAGGCAACACGGCGTCATCTCGCGCCGGACGAGCTCGCCGACGAGCTGGTTCGCGAGCGCCTCGGGGATGTGCCCGCCAGGGTGGTGTCGATGCGGGATGCCCTACAGACGCTGGAGGCGATCAGTGCGCGGATGCCTGAGGTCGACGCGGTCCGTTTGGTTCGCGAGGGCCGAGAGGAGCTCGTCCGCCGCAGCGGTTGATGGCTGCGGTCATTGACGCCAACCTCCTAGTCGCGCTGGTAACCAGTGATCCGCGGCGCGCACTGGTCGCAGCGCAGTTCAAGGCCTGGGACGAGGCCAAGGAGCCGCTGCACGCTCCGTCGCTCATCCTTTACGAAGTCGCTAACGCGTTGACCGGCCTGCTCGCCGCCGAGCTGATCGCAGATGCCGACCTCGAGGAGGTCTGGCGCGCGGCCGTGGATCTGCCGATCGCCTTGCATCAGCTGGTCGATGGGCCGGGCGCGGTTCGGATGGCGGCGCGCTTGGGCCGCCGCAGCGCGTACGACGCGGCTTACATCGCGCTTGCTACAGCGCTCGGCGCCGAGCTGTGGACGCTCGATGGTCCGCTCGCACGCAACGCCAGTGGTTCAGGGCTTCCGGTGCGCCTATTGAGGGCTTCATGAAAACCCTGATCTCCGCTACGCGCGCACAAGTGGACGCCCTACCCGCAGCGCCTGCCCGCGCGATGGGAAAACCTCGGCGCCCTCTTCCAGTAGGCCAAGGCTATGGGCGCGCTTGAGCTCGGTGTGCAGGCGATCGCGCAGCGCCGCCTCGACGAAAGCACGCAGCGTGAGGTGAAGTGGCGGACCCGACAGGAAAGCGGTCGCGTCGCGGCACGCTTCGAGCAGCTCACGGTCTAGCTGGACGCTGAGTGCGCTCGACGAGCGAGCGCCGACATTGTCTAGTTGGCTTGAGTCGCTCGATCGCGCTGGCGTACGCCGGTGTCGGCGCGTTGCACCCACTGCTCGGGGCCGCGTTGCCGGTCGGTCCATCTGCTCGTCAGCGTCCGTCGATTCTGGCGCGCCCACGAGCGCGTCGATCGCCGCTGAAATCTGGTCGGTGCGACTCACGCCGCCAGCTCCGCAGCGAGATCGCGGACATCCTTGGCTGCCATGCCGTCTGGCTCATAGATCGTGATCGGCTGATGAGCGCCAGGCGCCTCGGCCAGCCTCACCGCCTTGCGGATTGTCGTCTTTAGCATCTGATCGCCGTAACGGGTGTGGAGCGCGTCGAGCACCTGCCCGGATAGCCTGGTTCGACGATCGTGCATGACGCCCACGATTCCGCGCACCTTCAGCTGGCGGTTCATGCCGCGCTTACGGATCGCGGCGACCGTGGCCTCCAGGTCCCGGAGCCCCTCGAGGGCCATAAGCTCGGTCTGCATCGGAATCAGGATCTCCTTGGCCGCGATCAACGCTGAAGTCGTGACGAAGCCGAGCGTGGGCGGGCAGTCGATCAGCATCCAGGTCCAGCGCTTTGGGAGTGCGCGGAGCGCGTCCCGAAGCAGCAGCTCAGCGCCCAGCACGGCGGCGAAGTGCTTCTCGGCAACCGCCAGCATTGGCGAGCTTGGGAGCAGATCGACGCTCTCGATCGTGGTGGGCATGATCAGCTCCTCCACGTCTCCCCTCTCCCAGGCCTCAAGTAGTTCGGCCCCGACGCTGTCGGCTCCCAGCCAGCGGGTGGCGTTGCCTTGGGCGTCTGCGTCGACGACCAGCACCCGCTCGCCGCGCTCCGCCAGCGCGCCGGCAAGACAAACGGCAGTGGTGGTCTTCCCCACCCCGCCCTTCTGGTTCGCCACCGCCACCGTCCGCATCGCTTCCAGAGTTCGTCGTTCGGTCAGAAATGCCTCTAACCCCAGTTACACCAGGGATTCACGCAAGCCATGCCTTAGCAGCCTTGCTGGTAAGGCATGGAACGCCAGCAACGCCAGCAAGCCTAGAAACATCAGTAACCCAAGAAATACAAGTAATACAAGGTTTGCGTTGGATGTTAACCCGTTTAGACGCGGCGGGGGAGCAGCAGCACGTCGGCGCCGATCGGACGCTCAGCACGCAATACGTAAGCGCCGCTAGCGCGCTCGACCAGCAGGCGCGTGTAACGCGGGTCTTGCTCCGCAATCCTTGCCGCGGCGCGGACGACAGATCCCCGGCGATCGCGCTCGCGGGCTGCGGTGATCCCGAACTCCTCGTAGAGCTCGTTGGTGAGCTCGACCAGGAAGCGCTCGGTGTGCTGCGTAATCGGATGAAAGTCGGCAGCATGGGCGGCGAGGTAGATCGCTAGGCGCTTGGCGATGCCGCTCAGCCCACGCAGAACCTGCCAGGCGATCGCCGCGACCGTGTGCGCGTCGAGCTGGTCGACGAGCCACGAACCGAGGCGGATCTCCAGGGTGCTAGACCCCTTCGCCGCGCCGGGCGCGAGCGGCTCGCGGATCGATAGCTCCTGAATGATGCGCCGACGCCGGGTGGCGAGCCACCGCTCGTTCCCGTCCTCGATGGAGAGCACGGTGAGGTCGAGGCTGACGTTGAAGAGGCGATCGAGCGCCTCGCGGATCAGCGCGTACTGCATGCCGCCCTCGCGACGTCCGTAGAGCGCGTAAGCAATTTCGCCCAGCGTCGCGATCAGGCGACCGTCGCCGGGGCGCCCGGCCTGATACCAGCGCGTGATTGTCCACGTGAGAACATCGAACTCCAGCTCGCCGAGCGGCGCGTTTTTGGCGTTTGCGAGGAAGTCCAGCAGTCGTGGGTCGCGGCGAGCGACCTGGCGTTCGAGGTTTCGGGCGCCCATCTGCCAGACGGGACTCGACGCCAGCGAACGCTCTAGATATCCGATTGCGTCCGGGTGCTCCGGGTGCAAATCGGCCTGCATAGAGGTCGTTTGCTCGTGACCTTCAGCTGCTGACACTGAGCCGCGATGCTAGGAGGGGGCGCGGACGGACCTACAGAGCAGGCCGCGGACGAACCTACAGACCCCCATGAGTGAGCTGCCGGCGACGAGGTTGCCCCGTCTGCGGCGGACCTACAGACTCTCCGTGAGCAGGAGCTATTCGCGTAATTTCAAAACGCGGGTCAACCTACAGACCCCCCGCGGGTCGACCTACAGTCATTCGCGGGTCGACCTACAGAGCGCGGGTCGACCTACAGACTTCCGCTTCTGGCAGGGTTGCCCTAGCGTCAGACGGCATCGTGATCGGGAGTAGACATGGTGTGGTCCCGGCTGATCTTGGTCGGCGTTTGCATGAGCAGGAGCTGGATTTCTCGACGCGTCATCTGGCGGGGGTGTTGGCGGGTGAGTTGGAGGGCCGGTCGCCGTTGGGGGCGGCGTCGCGGTTGCGGGGGGAGGTGTGTGAGGCGTGGGGTCAGGATCGGGTGCAGCAGGCGTTGATCGCGTTGGATCGGGCGGGTTACGGCCGGCCGTTTCCCAAGCGGCCCCGGCGGCTGCGGGGGCATGGGGCGCGCCTGGAGCAGCGCGAGCGTTTGAAGGGGCTGGTGGGCAAGGTGCCGCGGGCAATCGCGTTGCGCCTGCCGACGACCTCGAACAATCTGCTGGCGGGGCGGCGGGATGGTCGGGATGTGTGGGGTGAGGTGTCGTGCAATCTGACCCTGCGCGATGGGGTGTTGGGGGTGTTGGCGATCGTGGGGGGGTTGTGGGTCAAGCATTCCCGGCCGGGGGAGCGGCATGTGGATTTGACCGCGGGGGAGGCGGCGTACTTGTTGCGGGCTAAGCGCCGGGCGTCTAAGCGCAGCTCGGGGCGGGATATCGCCTGGGTGTATGAACAGCTCGCGGCGTTGTCGGCCTTGGAGCTTTGCGCGGAGGGTGGGGGAGACGGGCACGAGATCCCCTCCTCACCGGTGATCGAGGTGCTGCGCCGCCTAGAGGGCGAGTGGGTGTCGCTGGATGAGTACGCGCAGCGGATTGAGGCGGGCGCGGACGGGCAGGCCGGGGCGGGGGACACGATCCGGATCGTGCTGGCCGACTGGTTTCTCGAGGAGTTGGGGCATGACAAGCGTCGGCCGGTGTTGATCGATTTTTGTGTGTGGCGCCAGCTGCGCCCGCTGGCCCGGCGGTTATACGCGATGTTGCAGGCCACCAGCCGGGCTGAGCATGACCCGGAGCGGTTGTATGTGTGGTTTGCCCCGGTGGCCCGGACGGATGGCAAGCGGGTGGGGGCGTCGCGGGCGTTCACGCTCGGGTTCACCTCGGTGCGGTTAGACAAGATCGCCGCCCGGGTGCGCACCGCGATCGCTGAGCTGCGCGAGGTCGACGCCCGCTATGACGGCTACGGCAAACAGACCACCCACGCCAACACCGACTATCCGGCGTTCACCGTGCGCGTTGCGCCCGGGCAGGCCAGCCGCCCGCGGCACCCCGACCGGACCGGCCGGGCGTTTGACTGGACCGCCAGCTTGGATCCGCGTGAGGTCGCGCGGGCGATCCGCCGCGGCCTGGCGCAAGCCGAGCATCGGGGCGGCCAGCCGCCCCCCGGCGGCTAACGGGCCTTAGCCCGCCCGTCTGTGTCAGCCTGATCGTCGGCCCAGCCGCTCCCGCCCGGGAGCCAAGCGCCGCTGGGCTGACCCGCGCCCTCAAACCAACCCAGCGCGCGCTGGGAGGCCTCCTGACGCCCTTCGCCGGGTCGACCGGCCTGCGCCCAGCGTCTTGTGACACCCCGAGGGGGCGTTGGTGCCGGCGCGGGCACTACCGGTCCCGTGAGCGGGCGGCCACCCTGACCATCACCCGACGTGTGGGCGACCATCCATGAGCAGCCCCGTGCTCAGAGGACCAGCGGCGCGCGTGCCCGCCCGGCCAGCCGCCCCACCCCCGTACGCCTTCAGCCCGTGCCTACCCGGACCGCCCGCCACGCCCATATCCGCCCGCCCCATCGACTGATCCGGGCGCCCTAAAGGCTCAGGAAGCTAGGACCTACACCACTACAGAAGCTAGGCCCACCTAAGCGAGCATTACGTCGCGCTTGCCGCCGATAACTCTGAACAACGGCAGCCGCGAAACAGGAGGGCCTCGCGGTCCAGGAGCAGCGGTCGAGAAGCTCACGACGGGATCCCCAGACAGTCCGGGCAGCGTCGTTGACCAGGCAGGCTGATGGAGCGTTCGACGAGCGCTCAAGGGACCTGATCGTCGCTTTCTGCGCCCGCGAAGAACTGATCCCCGAACCTCGATGTGGGAGTGGGAACGCTGTTATTCGCGCGCGGGTGCCTTCGCCGTTTCTCATCGCACCGGGCGCCGGGTGCGTGCGCTGCTTTCATGCCGTGCACAGACGCGCGGGCTCAACCTCGCGCGCGACCCCACCGCTTGCACCCCGCCAGCCTGGGCTCTCTCAAAAGCGTGTCCTCAGCGCTGCGGTGCCGTCGTGACCGGGGCAATGGACCCGACGAGCTCATCATCGCCAACGGGCCTCGGGTTGCAAGGGTTGTGCTGCGCCCAGCGCTCTGAGAGGATCGCCGGCAGCCCCTTTCGTCCGGAGGGTGCTTTGAGCAAGGGAGGCGCTGGTGTCACGAGCTCTGTCGGTCCTATTTATCGCGGGCATGCTCGCGTTGCTGTCCGCGGCGCCGGCGCTCGCGGCCCCGGTGAGCACCAGTGTGATCACCGCGACCGGGACCGGTCAGGTTCGGGTACGCCCCGCTGACCGCCATAGCAACGCGTCGATCGCGGCCGCCTATCAGGCCGCCCGCAAAGCCTCGATCACCTCCGCAATCAGCGACGCGCGCCAGTACGCGCTTGACTACGCCCGTCACGCCGGGCTGACCCTGGGGCGGCTGTTGTCGATCTCTGACCAGCAGAACGGCGGCGGTTTCTACGGCCCGGGGCAGTCCTTCGGGACGTTTGGGCCCGGCCAGTTTTGCGGCATCGTGCGCCAGCCGATCTTCAAACCCGTCAAGCACGGCCGCAAGCTGACCGGCTTCAAGAAGGTCCACCGCTGCTTTGTCCCGCCGTTCGCGTTCACCAGCCTGACGCTCACCTACACCGCCAGCTGAGCCTGGAGGGATGAGCCGGGGTGCTCGCGGTCAAGTCCGGGGGCCGCGATCTCTAGCTCGCCCGTCGTCGGCGCCGGCTTTGGCGGGCTGCTTGATCAGCGCTATGTCAGCCTGACGAGCTTTCGGCACAACGGCGTGGAGGTGTCTACGCCGGTGTGGGTGATCACGTTGAAGGGGTGCCTGTACGCGCGGACTGACGTCGTCTCGGGCAAGGTCAAACGCATCCGCCGCCAGCCGCAGGTGCGATTGGCGCCGTGCACGCGCTCGGGCACCGAGACCGGCGTGCGCGTCGACGCGCACGCCCGGATCTACTCGCCGTCAGCGCGCCGCGACGTCATCCCGGCCCTGGATCGCAAGTACGGCCTGCTGTCTCGCGGCGTCGGGCTGCTGAGCTGGCTGCGCCAGCGCCAGGTCGTGGTGCTCGAGCTCAAGCCGCGCTAACGCCGCCGCCACCCGCTACTTCTTACCGGCGACCGCCTGGCGCAGGGTCGCGCCCCCACAGCATCCCAAAAGCAACAACAGCAACAGCAATACACTTTACGCACCTAGTGCTGGACGTCCCCGGCCCACACCCCCCTGAAACTCCCTCCGCGGCCGCCTGCGGGGCGTCCGGGACGACCCGCAGGTGGGGGTGCGAGGCGACCCCGACGACCCCGCTCAGAGCCCCTGGAAAATGCTGACGGTCGCGAAGATCGCCGGCTCGGGCGCGGCCGCCTATGGCCAGTACCTCGAAGGGCGAACCCAGGCCGCGGAGGCGGGGGACTACTACCTCTCCCAGGAGGGAGAGCGCGTGGAAGCCCCCGGGCGCTGGGCGTCTCTAGGGCCTGTCGGGGTGGACACGTTGGCCGTGGATGCTTCGCGGCCGGTCGAGGCGGAGCAGTTCCAGCAGCTGATGGCGGTGCGCAACCCTGAGACCGGCGGAAGACTGCGCGCCGGCGGCGCGGGCGGGACGGCGGTGGCAGCGATCGACGCGACCTTCAGCGCGCCGAAGAGCGTGTCGGCGGTGTGGGCGCTCGGGTCTCCCCACCTCCGGGCGGACCTAGAGGCGGCGCAGGAGCGCGCGGTCGACCACGCACTGGCGCACGCCGCTGAATACGTGCCGATGGTTCGCCGGCGGGTGGATCGCGGGACGGTGCTCCGTGAGACCCCGGCTGAGCTGATCGCGACGTCGTGGCGGCATACGACGGCGCGGGCGGTCGCGGGCCGGGCGCCGGACCCGCAGCTGCACTCCCATGTCGTCCTGCACGGCGCGGTCCGTGAGGGGGATGGCAAGGTGGTGGCGATCGAGTCGCGGGCGTGGCTGGTGCACCAGCGCGAGCTCGGGGGCGCCTATCGCGCCCAGCTTGCCTCAGAGCTCCGAGGGCTCGGGTTTCAGATCCAGGCTGGGACGGGGCGGGGGGGACGCTACTTCGAGCTTTCAGGCGTCCCTCAGGGGCTTGTGCAGGCCTGGTCAGGCCGTCACCGCCAAGTGCATGAGCAGATCGAGCGGCGCCTGTCAGAACGCGTCTCAGAGCTTGAGGCGCAGGTCGAGGCGGGCGGGCCCGGCGCCGACGCCGCCGCGCAACGCCTCGCGGCGCTTGAGCAGTCGGGGCAGCTGCTGCCCGCTGAACAGCGCGCGGTCGCGATGAGCACCCGCGCCGCCAAGGGCCTCTCAGGGGGGCTTGAGACGGCGGGGGACCTCGATCGCGTCTGGTGGGAGACGGCGAGCGAGCATGGGTTTGACGCGCGGTCGGTCGAGGCGCTGCGCGGCTCTGAGCGGGCGGTTGACGTCGCCGAGCCCGAGCGTGAGCAGATGCTGCAGCGGCGGATCCTCTCGCGGTTGACCGAGTTCGACGCCACCTTCGCCCGGCGCGAGGCCCGGGCGGTCGCGCTTGAGACGGTCGCCGGCGATGGTGATCCTGATCGGGCGCTGGCGGTGCTCGAGCAGCTGCGCGAGCGCGGAGAGATCCTGGAGCTGGCCGACGGCCGTGAGACCACGAGACGACATCGGGGCACCGAGCGCGCCGCGGTCGCCGCCGCCCGCGCGCTCGCCGACACGCCCACGGAGGCGATCGCCCAGGAGCTCGTCGACGACGACGTCTCAGAGCTGCGGTCAGAGCTGGCGCTCGGCGGCGCGCAGCTCGCCTCAGAGCAGGAGCAGGCGATGCGGGTGGCGTGCTCAGAGAGGCGGCTGACGGTGATCGTGGGGCAGGCCGGGACCGGCAAGAGCACCGCGCTGACCGGCGTGGCCAGAACCCACCAGGCCGCCGGCCAGCGGATCGTGGTTACCTCAACGGGCGCGCAGGCCGCGGAACGACTCGCCAGCGAGTTCTCACAGGCCGGGGTCTCGGCCGTGGCGGGATGCTCCACCCGGGCATTGGAGGCGGCGGTCAGACGCGGCACCGTCAAGCTGGGGCCCGAGGTGACGGTCATTCATGACGAGGCCGCGTTGGCGTCCACCCGCGAGCAGGCGTGGCTGCTGGAGGCGGCCGCCGGCGGCGGCGCGCGGGTGATCGAGGTTGGCGATCCCCGCCAGTCCGGGGCGGTCGGGGCCGGTGGGCTGTGGCCGGAGATCGAGACCGCCGCGGCTGAGCGTGGGGGGCTGGTGGAGCTGTCGCGGATCGTCCGCGCTCGCGACGCGGCTGACCGTCGTGACCAGGCCAAATGGCGCGCCGGGGAACACCACCAAGCCCTCACCGGGTATGCCCAGCGCGGTCGCGTCCTGGTCGCTGACCGCCAGCAGCAAGCCGAGGACCAGGCGCTGGAGGCCGCGCACTCAGACCGGCATGAGGGCAAGACCGCGTTCGTCGTGGTCCAGACGTCCAACGAGCAGCTCGACGCGCTCAACGCCCGCGCCCAAGCCCTCCGAGCCCAAGACAACGAGCTCGGCGACCAGGCCGTCGCATTGGCGGGCCGGCCATACGGGCTTTACGTCGGCGATGAGATCGTGCTGCGCGCCCCCGCGACCCATCCCGAGCTGGGGGCGGTCCGCAACGGGACCCGCGGCCAGGTCACCGACGTCGACGACGAGCAGCACGCCACAGTGCGCCTCGCCGACGGCCGGCAGGCCCGCTGGGATCGCGGCCAGCTCGACGCGGCCAGTGCCCGGCTCTCTTATGTGTCGCACACGTTCCCCGCCCAGGGGCAGACCGTCGACTCAGCCCACGTCATCGCCGGCGAGCATGGCGATGCGAACGGCACGTATGTGGCGCTCACCCGCGCCCGCGAACACACCCGCCTCTATGCGAGTGTGCAGCGGCTCAGCCCCGGCGACGAGCATCACCCCACCCAGCCTGACCGCCAGGCGCTGCTCGAGGCGCTCGCCGAGCAGCTCGGCCGCTCAGAGCCCGAGGCGCCGTCGATCGCGGTGGCGGTGGCGCACGAGCAGCGCGTCGAGGTTGAGCACGCCCGTGAAAGCCGGCCGACCCGACCCCCGGATGACGTCCAGGACGATCAGCAGCAGCGTGGGCGGCGAGAGCATGACGAGCTCGCCGAGCTGGTCGAGCGGCGAGCGGAGCGCGACCGGCTGCGTGCGGTCGTGGATAGCTACCCGGTCGACACCGCCCGGGAGATCCTCCGGCTGGAAGGCCGGGCCACCAGCGAGCGCGAGCGGGCCGGCGGGGACGCGTGGCGCTCAGAGCACTGGCAGGGCGTCTACGAGGACCTCGGGCTGTTGGGTCGTCGTGGCCACGACGGTCGTCAAGCGCGCGAGCGCGCTGACCGGTTCGCCGCCCAGGCCGATGAGCACCAGCAGCACGCCGAGCAGCTTGAGACGCAGGCGCGGGCGCTGGCTGAGGGCCCCGATTCGCCCGGGGCGTGGGAGCGAGCGCATCCCGGTGCTCGTGAGCGGCTGTATCAGGCCGAGACCGCCCTGGCCGCTGAGGTAGACCAGCGCGTCCGCGGGCGCTCGGGGCCTGCGACGGTCATGCCCCAGGCGGGGTCAGACCGCGTCGCGCGCGAGCAGGTGGCGTGGCTGCGCCACGAGCGCGACCGGCTGCGCTTAGAGCTGTCGGGCTATCCCCGCCAGCACGCCCGCTCAGCCGACGAGGCCGAGAAGCGCGCCGCGCAGGCCGACCGCGACGCGACGGCCGCTCGTCAGCGAGCCGACCGGACCGGACGCGACCTGGATCAGATGGGGCGCCTGGCCCGCCGGGCCAAGCGCGGCACCCAGGCGCGCGAGCGCCAGCACGCCTTCCAAGAGCACGCCGACCATCACCAGCAGCAGGCGCGCACCGAGCGCCACGCCGCGCAGGAGGCGCGCGAGCAGCCCGGCGGCCCTGTCGAGTGGGAGCGGACGCATCCCGGGGTGCGCGACCGCCTGGCCGTCTATGAGAACGCGCTGGAGGTCGCCTCAGAGCAGCAGGCCCGCCGCGCGGTGATGCGCGACCCCGCGGTCGCGGTGCGGGTGCTCGGCCCCCGCCCCCGCGATCAGCAGCAACGCGAGGTCTGGGATCGGGGCGCCCGAGCGATCAGCGCCTACCGCCTCGCTTATGAGGTCACCGACCGCCGGCACGTTCTCGGCACAGAACCCGACCGCGGGGGCCCCGGCGGCTTTGAGCAGCACCAAGACTGGCAGCACGCCGCCGAGCAGGCCCTCCAGGCCCGCCAACAGCTCGGCGTCGGCCATGACCGCGGCCTGGGGCCGGTCTCAGAACAGGCCCGTCGGGTTCCCGAGCTGACCCCACCCGAACTCGACCGGGGGCCTGATCGTGGCCTGGGGCTCGGGCTCTAGGACCGAGCCCCTGAGCGGATGCCGTGTCCATGGCTGTTTCTCGACCTTGACGGCGTGGTGAGCCCGCTCCCACCCCGCGACGGGACCGACGATGAGCGATTTGAGATCCCATCGGGCCACATGACCTGGCCTGGCGCGCTGTACCTGATGCACGTCGATGAGCGCCTGCCCGGCTGGGCGGCCCAGCTTGATGCCGTCTATGACGTGGTGTGGGCCACCAGCTGGCAGATCGACGTTCTCAAGTGCGTCGCTGAGCCGCTCAGACTGCCGGCCTGGCCGGTGCTGAGATGGCCGCTGGGCGCGTCGGTGTCACGCCAAGCGGGCGGCCGCGGGCGAGTCAGCGTCAAGACGGCGGTCATCGTCGAGCGCCTTCGCGCTGATTCGCGTCCGTTTGCCTGGGCCGATGATGACCTGTACCGCCGAACTGCCCCACGCCCGATCCTCGATCTTGGCCTCGCGCATCTGCTGATCCGCCCCCGCCGCCTGACCGGCCTGTGATCCCCCGGCGCACCGGCGCCCTCCGGCGTTCCCTGCCCCCGCTGGAATCCCTGAACAGCACCTGCCGAGTCCGACTACCCGGGGTAGCGAAAACCGGGACGGCAAACGACAGGCACCGAGGAGCGCGAGAGACGGCGGGGTGATCCCCAACGGCCTCGGCGCCTCACGGTTGGTGGCTGGCCTTGGCGTCTACGGCGCCCTACGGGCGAGTCCCGGCAGCGATCATCCAGATGGTCGGCTTCCCGACCAGACCGCAGCCATCCCTGGCCGCTCGTCGCGGCGCACGGACGCCGTGTGAGGGCGATCCTGCGGCGCTCTGCGGCCTTGGGCCAATCTCAAGACCCCACGCCGAGTCGTGCCTGGAGCGCTTCGCGAGCGAGCTGGGAGACGGTCTTGCCCTCGTCCGCGGCGGTCTGGGCGGCCCGGTCGCGGATCTCGGCAGGCACCCGGAAGGCGATCTGCGGAGAGCGGGCGCCGGCGCCCGACAAAGACGGACGCCCGCCGGCGTGGCGGACCTGCCCGACGATCTCCTGTGCTCGGGCCCGGGTCAGGCGGGTGCCGTCGACCAGGCGGATGTCCTCTTGCTCGAGGTCGACGTCGGCTCCGATCGGGGTGTCAGTCGTGATCGGCGGCGCGCTTGGCTTGGTCATTGCGAGTCCTTGCGGCGGTAGTGGGTGGGCATGACATGGATGACGAGCAACACCGGCTCGGGATCGCGGTCGCTCTGGGCCTGCACGGCAACGACTTCAAGCTCGCGGTCCCGCTCGTCTGAGCCGACCCACAGCCACGCCGGGCTGCCCTGAGCGGTCGTGATCGCCGCCGGCGCGGTGCGCGCCATGACAAAGCGGACCGAGGCTCGCCCGATCCGGTGGCGGCGTGCCGCCTGAGCGAACCGGATCTCCACCTCATCATCCTGTCAGACCAAACTAGTTATGTCCAACAGAACTGTAGCTCAGGACGCCCTGTCGAGCACTGGGCTCTCGGCCTGCCGGGTCACGTTTCCGCTCAGACAGCCCTTGAGGCCTGCGCATGAGTCACGTTTTTGAGGGAAAACGTGACTCAAGGCGCGATCGGGGTCATTTAGGGGGTCGTAGAGAGTTGGTGCGAAAAACCGGGTTAGGCGACGGCTGCGTCGGCTGCTGAGTTCTTCAGCGGCCGGTACGCGGCGCGGTCGCGAAGCGGGTCCGGTAGGGCGATGCGGTAACGGCCG
>JAABUJ010004455.1_pt1 | contig 14722 bp, 13 predicted proteins | sample 5559131 | NCBI WGS metagenome assembly JAABUJ01 (sample SAMN10711875, study PRJNA513366) | rock metagenome | isolation source: Antarctica rocks | place: Antarctica: Victoria Land, Mt New Zealand nord | collected 2016-01-07 | reverse complement strand
GGTCCTGATCAGAACTTGTATGGGCTTCGGATCATCCTCGGGAAGGTGCGCCCTTTCACGTCACCCCGCCGAGGCCCGTCCACAGGTTCTGATCATTGCTCCCGATCCTCCAGCAACGGCCAGAGCCGCTCTCGGACCCGGGCGCTGGGAGGCTGACGTAGACGCCGGCGGCGACCTCGCTCATCCATCGCGTGAGGTGACCGCGCAGACCGGGCGCGACATTGATGAGCACGATGACCGTGCTCACCAGCCCGGCTCCTCGACGACGGGGCCGGTGATCCCGACGAAGTCCTCGGGCCCAACATCCCACTCTGACCAGTCGACGCCGCCTTCGACCACGCCGGCGCGCTCGTCCCACAGGTGCAGCATGTCCGCATCGTCAGCGTCGCCCGCCGGCTGGAGCAGCCCCTTGATGTCGGTGACGATGCGGGCCATGAGTCGCCCGTCGGCGACTCGATCACGGAAGGCCGTTCGCGCATCGCGTTCACTGGTCAGGCCCGCCGCGCACAGCTCGAAGGCCAGCGGGATCGTCGTCTCCGCCTTGTACAGGTCGGCAATGTCGAGCACGAAGGATAGGGCACTCCCGGTATGCACGAACCCCAGCGCGGGGCTGGCGCCCAGGCCGACGATCGCCGCGTGGCAGATGCCATAGAGGCAGGCGTGGCCGGCCGACAGCAGCCGGTTGACGTCGTCCCCGGCGGCGAACGCGTCGCCCGCCGTGTAGTGCCGACCGTCCCATGACACGCCGGTACGGCGGGAGCACTCGCGGTAGATCTTCTTCACCCGTGCGCCCTCCCGGCCGCGCAGCTGTTGCATCGTGGCCGTGGACACGTCCTCGCCGGGGAAGCGCATGCCATACATCTGCCGGGCCACCCCGAGCCGTTCCTGGGTCCGGGTGACGAGGTAGGCCTGGCGGAGCAGCAGTTGGCTGCCGCGGCTGGTGCCGAGCCCGGCGGCATACATGCGCACTCCGCGGTCCCCAACCCAGCAGACCGCTGTGCCGCTGTCGGCCAGCAGCCGCATCGCCGCGTGCGTGATGCGCGTCCCAGGCCCGAGCAGCAGGCTGGCCACGAGCGCGGCGGGGATGCGCACGACGCGCTCCTTGTTCACCGCGACGATGGCGTTGTCGTCGCGGTCGACGTGGCAGCGCTCTACGTAGACCGTGGACACCCGGTCCTCGACGCGGTGCAGGTCCTGCGGTTCGGCGAGCCACCACATGACGTCAGACCGCGGGGGCGAGTGTGATCAGGCCGCACCCGTAGGCGCGCCCACGACCGACCCCCTGCATCAGGCTGGTCCGCGCGAGCTCGACGTCGTCCACGCGCAGTCGCCCGTCGTAGGTCGCGGTCTGCAGGATGACGCGCGGCGCGCCGCGCTCCCGGGAGAAGGCGAGCCGCTCGCGGCCGGTGACGCCGACGGCAGGGTTGCCGTCGGCGAGCTCGACGGCTGAAAAGCCCCACGAGGGCAGGTGGTCCAGGAGCCACTGGGTCTGGGCGGCCGCCGTCGTGTGGGGGACGACGACGCCCCGTCGGCCCTGTGCCCGGGCCGCCTGGGAGGGCGTCAGGGAGTCGGGGTGCCGGCGGCTGCTCGTTGGGTTGGCTCGCAGGCGGAAGGCGAACTCTGCGCCGCTGACCAGGCGCCCGAGGAGGCCGTCGTAGGGCACGGTCATCGCCTGGGGCTCCTCCGCGACGGTCCACCCGGCCTGCTCGATGACGTGCTCCCACGACGGTCGGGTCTCGGTGAGGACGAGGAGCTCCCCCCGATGGGGCTGCAGCTCGAGCCTCCAGAGGACCCGCTCGTCGACCGGTTGACGGGCCAGCCCGCCGAGCACGGTGGCGTGCATCGCCTGGGGGTTGCGGATGAGTCGTTGCGCCCCGGTGCGCAGGGGGTTCAGCCAGATGCGCGACAGGTGCGGCACGGTCACCACCCCAGCAGCGCGAAGGGATCGTGCGGCGGGTCCGCCGGGGGAGTGCCGCCGAGGAGCACCCATTCGGTGCGGACCCGGCGTGTGGTGAAGCCGCGGTCGCGGGGGGCGAAGGACGTGGGCACGTCGCGTCGCTGTTCAGATCCCTGCGTGTCGTCCACGATGACCGGCAGCGGCCCGTCGGGATGCCCCGGCCCCCGCCGCCGGCCGCCCTGCCAGGGAACCGTGTGAAGGACGTCGAGGGGACTGCCGTCCCAGAGCGCCGAGCCGTCCGCGGTCGGGAGCATCAGGGGCACGGTAGGAGGGCAGCAACGACGACCCAGGGCCAGGGGGAACGCCGGGCGACGCACCGCCGCCGCGAGCGCCGTCAGCACGTCGGGGGCACCGCCGATCGCGGCGACGAAGACGGCGTCGGCCAGGTAGAAGCGCCGGGTGACAGCCGTCGTGGAACCCGTGCTCACGGGCTTCTGCCGCCCGTCTCCACCCACCGACACCGACAGCAGCGGACGCCCGCGGTAGTCGGACAGGGTGTGGTAGTCGCGCAGCAACGTCCCTCGTCGATCGACCCGCGTGCCCAGCTCAAGCGCCACGAGGTCCTCGATCGGGTCGACCCGACGGCGGCCCAGTGCTGCGGCGAGCAGGCCGACGATGCCGCTCTTGGTCGGCTCTGCGGCGGTGTCACGGCGACGGAACTGTGACTGGGTGCCCCACGACTGCAGCGGGCCGGCGAGCCGCAGGACCAGGCAGACGGTCACGCCGTCGCGCCCGCCGCAACCGGTGCGGCGTCGAACGCCGACGCCACGGCGCCGTCGACGGCGTCATCGAAGGCGACAGGCGCCCCCATCGAGGTGAGCTCACCCAGCGCCGCGGAGTACGTCGCATGCACCGACTGTGGCGTTAGGCCCCACATCGTGGTGGCGTCGCCGAGCTCGACAGCCAGCAGCCTGGCGCTCTCCCTGGCGTGACCATCCCTGCTGCTCCGCACCGGCGTCTCGAACGCTGACACCAGATTCACGGGCTGGTCATCGCGCACGACGAGCGCGACGAGCTCCGGCACGGTGCGATGCGCGAAGGACGTGATGTGCCCGGTCGGCATGCTCCGCACGAAGCAGGAGACGAACAGGCGCAGCGCCGCTCGGGCGGCACCGATGTCGCCGTCGAGGTTCTTGGTCAGCTGGTCGACGCCGACGGTGGCGAAGCGGTAGAGCGTCGCTGAGGTGAATTCGACAGAGCCGATCATTGCCGCGCCGGCGCTCTCCTTGTTCTCGTCGTCCACCGCGGTGAAGTAGTCGAACTCCGTCTGGACGGCATGTGTGGACAGCGCGTGCGCCACCTGGGCCGCGGCATCGACGTTCAGGTTCGAGAGGTCCGCGACCATGCGGCCGAAGAGGGCCACGTCGATAGGGTGGCCGGACTGCAGCGCGGGTGCGACCTGCTTCCCGATGTCCTTGAGGCGCTGCGACAGCTCGGCGTCACTCATCTCGACAAGCACGGCGGCATCGCCGGCGAGGAGATCGACGATGGCCTCCACCTGCTGGTAGCCCAGGAAGAGCAGGTAGGACAGCTCGGTCTCCTTCTTCCCGGCCTTGATGGCGAGGCCGGTCTCGAGCAGCACGCGGGTCAGGCGCCCGGCGGCGTCGGTGTCCAGGCCGGCCCGGTTGGCGAGCCGCCCGGCGATCAGCGCGTGGAGCCGCTTCGTGCGTGTTCCCAGGTCCTCCTTCGCCAGGTGGTCGGCGAAGGCGACCCGGGTCGCGCGTTTCCAGGCCTGGGAGGAGACCCGGGCCCGTGTCACGCCGCCGTAGATCGCCTGCTTGGGCGAGCCGGCGTCGTCACGGTTGAGGTTGCTGGGCGGCACGCTCTGCAGGACGTGCACGTCGAGGTAGCGCTGGGACATGGGATAGCTTCCTTTGTCTCGCCTGGTGGTCGGAACGGCGCTGTCATGACTGCGCAGGCGGGTCCCCCTTGGCAAGGGGGACGGACTTCGCGGGATCGTGAAGGTAGGCGGCAGCCCAATGCAGTCGGGTCGCCGTCGCCTCGTCGCCACCGAGGTCGATGGCTCGCAGATCGCTCACCAGCTGGGTGTAGTCGATGCTCGGCACTCGGTCCAGTGAGCGCATCTGCGTGATGAGGCCCCGAAGGTGATAGGCCGCGCCTGCGGCGCTGGGGGCAGTCGCCGCTGCACCGAAGCGCGTGTTGACGGCATCCACGCTGAAACGCTTGTGCAGCCGCTGCACTGCGTTGCCCAGTCGCTCGCCGCTGGCGTGCACACAGAACCGCTGTGACTGCTGGTGAAGCCCGTAGAGCCCCATCGCCAGATGCTCGGCAGTCAGCCAGGGGCTGATGCGACCGGACGGTGTCAAGTTGCGGTAGTGGCCCCACAAGGACGGGACCGTGCCGGCGTCGCGGCCCAGTCCGCGGCGGACCGCAGCGAGCACCTGGCCGTCGGGCACCGTGTCCGTCTCCCACACGTAGTGGTTCGGCGTTGATCTTGTGCTCATGCCGCCTCCAGGGGCGTTGTTGCCGCACCGGCACGGCCGAGGATGGTGGTGATGTCACTGCGGAAGAGCGCCACGAGGGCCGCCGGTGCCAGATGGGGCCGTCGTTCGTCGCCGGAGGGCCGTCCGAGCACTGCCGATGGCGCTGTGGCAGCCAAGGCCGCCGGGATGAGCCCGAGCGCGGCTGACCGGGCAGTTGTCACCCAGGCATCCCTTGCCAGGTCATGTTTCCCCGGCTCAGCAGCGAGGCCCGCCAGCAGGCGCCGGGCGGTGGGGTCCAGCTCGTGCAGCAGCAGTTCGCCCAGGCGCGGGCCCTTGTCCCGGGGCGTCTTCTCCCCGCCAGCGGCCAGTCGTAGCCGGTCCCCGAACGAGTTCGCTGCGCGTCGTAGAGACTCGGCCTGATCCGCCATGTCCAGCACGAGTTGCCGGACGGCGGCGGCGCCCAACGCCTCGACGGCTGGGTCCGCCCCGGAGCCGGTGAGCAACGCCAGCACGGGCAGCGGGATCTCGTCGAGGTAGACGTCCTCGATCACAGCCTTCTGCGTGCCGTATGCCACGCCGACGGCGACGACGGAGACCTGCGTGCTCGCGGGGAGGAACTGCCGGCTGACGAGCCGTTGCAGCTGCTCGAGCAGCCGGCTGGTGCGCACATCGCCCTCGGATCCCTTCACCGCGAGCACGGCGCGCAGGCCACGCCAGGAGGCGGTGCCCGGCTGGTGACGACGGGGGGCGCTCGGCGGCGCGCCCGCCTCGGGCTTGGCCACGATGCGCCACAGCGTGTGCGGCTCGGTGAGGGGGGTGTGCTCCATCCGGTCACCGGAGGTCAGTACGACGCCGGTCACGGCCTGTTCGCCGTCCGCGGTGTCGGCGGTGACCAGGCGAACCCGGCGGGCCGGCCAGGTCAGCAGGTCCAGCAGCCCGTCGGGTGGGCGGGGTTGCCAATCGGGTCCGGTGGGCCGCTCCCATGCCGGTGTCCCCAGCTCTTCGTCCCGGTCGGCGATGGGGGTGTTGAGCATGAGTGTCTGGAGCAGCGTGGCGCCGGTGGGGATGATCCCGCCGAGTTGACCGAGGGGGCCGAGCGGGCAGGTGACCTTGCCGTCCTTCATCCGGGGGTCGCCCGCGGCACCGGTCTTGATGCCGGCAGTGTCGTAGCCGATGGTGGCCAACAGCGCGGCCGCGGCCTGCGCCGGAGCGAGCTGCAGCGGGTGTGCGTCGGTGACCCCGCCGAAGAGCGGCACGTTGTTGCCCGAGGGCACCTCCGCCAGCAGCAGTGACACCGGCTTGACGTCGCCCGTGCGGCTCTGCAGGCCGGCGGTCTGCGCGAAGGGGCGGTCCGGGGAGAAAAGGTCGAACTGCTCGCGGTGCGCCCCCAGGTAGCTAACGACAGCATCGACGTCGAGGCTGCCGCTGTCCCAGTGCCGGGTCCACGCCCGCTCGTCGTCCGGGAGCTCGCCGACCGCAGCGAGGTGGACGGCGACCAGCACCCGCAGGACGGCGAAGGCCTCCAGGGGCCGCCGGAAGTCGAGGCCATCCAACTCGTTCGCCCGCGTCAGCGCCTCGGTGAGTGAGGCGAGCCTGCTGCGGCCGCCTTCGATCACCGGGACCCACGGCTGCGCCGTCAGGTCGAACATGGCACCCCCGAACAAGTTAAGTCACGCGCGTGCGCCGTGCGCGGACTGTATGGAAAAATATGTGTGCACACAAGGCCTGGCGTTGCCGGGGTCGACCGAAGTTCAGTCACACACCGAGATCAGGTGTGGTCGGGTCCCCGCTGTCGCGGGGGTGTTGACCGCCGACTCATGGGCGGCGCTCGACGACGAGGCCGAGCAGTTCGTCGTACCGCACGTGGTGGTCGCCGACCCTCGCTCGGCCTTCATCGTCGAGCACGAGCGCCGGGGAGCGGGCGAGGTTTCGGTCGGCCTGCCAGCCGGTCAGCGGCTGCAGCTCTGATGCAGCCGCGGTCAACCAGGCGGGGAGCCGCACGCTGTCGCCGGCCACCTCATCGGCGAGGGCAGGATCGCTGACAGCTGTGCCGTCGATGCCCAGCGCCCGGCGGCGCATAGTCCGTGGCGCGCCCGGCGTCCCACGCACGAGCACGACCTCGAGGGACTCCTCGCCGTCGCGTACGAGCCCCCGGCGGCCCCCGGGTTCGGGAGCCTCACCGCCGGCGTCCTCATGCAGGCGAGCCAGGTCCATGGGCTTGCGGCCCAGGTTCCTACCAAGGTGGTGCCAGCCGGCCTTGCCCGCCCGTGCCTCCTGCTCTACCAGCCAAGCTTCAGGCAGGTCGGCGTAGCCGGCGGCCACCAGCCGTGGGACATCGGCCGGGATGGACCAGCCGGCGGGCTGCGCTCCGGCGACCAGCCCTGCCGCGCGACGCAGGAGCGGTTCGCCGTAGACGCGGACGCCCCCGCTGTCCAGCACCAGCTCATCACCCCGCCCCTGGTGGCCGATGACCCTCGCGCGCGGCAGGACGAGCCGGGCGGGGCGCTGCCCCCGCTCGTGCCGGTGCAGCCGTCCGATGCGCTGCAGCAGCAGGTCGATCGGAGCGAGGTCCGACACCAGAACGTCGGCATCGATGTCGAAGGACTGCTCGGCGACCTGGGTGGCCACCACGATCGTCGGTTCCCGTCGGCCGGCGGCGGCGAGCTCGGCAAGGACGCCGTCCGTGCGAGCGACGCGAACGCTCGCCGTGAGGCGGGCATGCAGCAGGTGCAGTCGTCCACCGAAGACGTCGCGCAGGGCCGTGTAGATCAGTTGCGCCCGCTCCACGGTGTTGACGATGACGAGCGCGCACCCGCCGTCCGCGAGCTCACCGGGGAGCAGGCGAGCCACGAGCTCCGGGTCCGCGGCGGGCTCGCCGCCGGGGACATCGATGACGACCGGCTGCGACGGCCGCCAGGAGCTGCTGACGGTCGCTACGGTCGCGCTTCCCGGTGTTCGTCCCACCGCCGTGACCACGGGATAGCCGGCCGCAGTGGGGCACTCGTCGGGGAGGGGGCGACCCAGGCCCTGGCGGTAGGCGGCGATCAGGTGCAGACGGGTAGCCGGTGGAAGCGTGGCCGACAGCAGGACCACCGGGACACCCGCGTCCCCCAGCCAGCGCAGCGCCTCGTGCAGGAACGAGCCCATGTAGGCGTCGTAGGCGTGCACCTCATCGACCACGACCACTTTCCCGACCAGGCCTGCCATCCGCATCGCGACGTACTTGGTGGACGTCGCGGCCAGCAGCAGATGATCGACAGTCCCCACGACCAGCGGGCACAGGAGGCCGCGCTTGGCGCCCAACAGCCACTGCGATGCCGCCACCGTCGGCGGCAACGGGGCCAGGTCGTCCGCGTCGTCGGAGGAGCAGTAGCCGTCGTCCATGCCGTAGTCGTCGATGCCGCTCACGTGCACGCCGCCGGGCGGCAGGCGTCGCCAGGCCGAGGAGAACCGGCGCTTGCCGTGCAGCAGCGCTATGGGCGTCCCCGCGTCGACGAAGGCGTCCGCCCAGGGCTGTACCCGCGCAAGCATCGCGTCGCTCGTGGCCTGTGTCGGCATTGCAATGAAGATGCCGTCGGCTCCGGTGCGTGCGGCCAGCAGCTCCACCGCGGCCAGGGCCGCCTCGGTCTTGCCCTCGCCCATCGGGGCCTCGACGATCAGCAGCCCCGGAAGGTCGTCGGCCCGCGCGGCGTCCATGACCAGCGCCTGCGACGGCCGCGCCGCCCGCCCGAAGCGGTGCTCGATCACGTCTGCGGCCGTGCTGAGTTGACGCCCAGTCCAGCCCCGGGTGAGCTCCAGCTCAGGCCATCGGCCCGCCGCGCGAGCCCGCGCCAGGGCGATGCCCACGGTGGCCGCGTCATGGTGTCCCGGCAGGCTGCTGGCGATCCAGTCGCACGCGCTCAGCCAGCCGGCGACCGCGAGCTGATGTGCCAGCGGCGGCCGGCCCGGCGGGTCCAGGGCGGCGAGCTCGGCGCCCAGCTCCGTAAGCACCATGCGCACCAACTCCGCCTGCACCTCCCGCCAGGCGCGGTCGGGGCCGAGGTCGATCTCACTGTCGGCCAGCGCCCTGTCGCGGATCACGCCGTGGTGCCCGGCGATCAGGGGCAGCAGCCAGCGCCAGCCGTCGCTCAACGGTGCCGGCAGACCAGCCCGCTGCAGGATGGCCTGGCAGGCCTGCTCGTGGCGGAACCCGCGCGGCTTCGCACCCTTGAACGAGAGCCCGGACCGCTGCACCGCGTCGCCGAGCGCAGCGTCCTTAGCCTGGAAGCCAGGAGTGGCCTTGCCGATGTCGTGCAGCGCGCACAATGCCCGGAACAGCGCCCGTCCGTCCCCACCTGCGGCCGCGCCGTCGACGGTGCGCTGTAGCGGAAAAGGTACAACCTCGTCCCACACCAGCTCGGCCACGGCAGCCGTATCGAACAGGTGCTGCGTCAGCAGCGACATCGTTCCCTGTGCGTTCGTGGGCGACTTCGCCCAGAGCAGACCCAGCTGTGCGTGCACCGACATTCCATCCCCCCGGTAACCGTTGCTGGCATCGTGAACCGGCGCGCGACAATTCGCCGCGATCCGCTCCTACACCACCACCACCCGCAAGCACAACATCAACCTCTACGACGCCCTGATGAGGCTCGCCAACGGCACACCCTGGCTACCAGCGACCTGACCAGTCATGCCGTGTCCAAGTGGATAACTCGCTACAACACCCGCCGCCGGCACTCCCTCCCGCCCTTCGGGGCGGGCGGGCTTCATGGCGGCCTGAGCCTTCGTGGCAAGGCTGAGATGGTCGCTGGTCGTCCCTCCCGCCCATCGAGCGGGCTTCATTGCGGCACCGGTGCCGGCGTCGTCATCATCACCGCGATCAGCCTGGGTCCCTCCCGGCCCCTCCCGCCCTTCGGGGCCAGCTTCATTGCGGCCTGTCGGCCTGCGACGAGACCGGCGCGCTCGGCCTGGCTGGTCCCTCCCGCCCTTCGGTTGGCTCGGCCCCGCCGAGCCCGCCTACGTCAGCCCTACTACGCCTCCATGGTGACCTCCGCTGCAGCCTTGACCCGCTGCAGCGTCGTACGCATGCCCTCCCGGTTGTGCGTCTCCCGGTCGTTGACGCCGGTGGCGACCCCGCCGCTGCGCCGCAGCAGCGCGCTGCGCTCGTCGGTCCAGGTCTGGGTGACCCGGCACCCAGCGGGGGTCGGCTCGATGGCGAAGTGCCAGACCGAGACCGGCAGGCCGGCGTAACGCACCCGGAAGCCGAAGTCCCGGCCCGGTACGGCCTCCGTCACCGCCGACGTGGTGCTCCAGCGGCGCCAGCCGTTGCGGTTGCTGCCCGTGAACCGCGCGCCCAGCGCAGGCCCGGTGGCGCCCTTGACCCACGTACCCCCGATGGCCTCGGAGGAGAGACGGCCCATGCCCGGCAGGTCGCTGACCAGCGCCCACACGGCCTCGGGCGTCGCCGCCACCTCGATCGTCTCGCTCAGCGTGGTCACGACGCCGATGCTGCCTCGACGTAGACCTGCGCGAAGTGCACATAGGTCTCGGCCACCTCGGCGACCACGCCGGCGCGGTCGAGGGTGGCCGCCTCCAGCCGGCGCACGGCGTCCTCCCAGATCGAGCGACCGATGGCGAAGCCGACGAAGCCGTCGACCGGCGCGGCCACCCGCAGCCAGTGGTCGAGGCGCTCCTGTGGCGCGTCGCGGCCGAGGACCACGCAGTCGACCTCGTCGCGGCCGCCGGTCCGCGCGGCGGCCACCACCGCCTCCGCCGCGGCCGAGGTCTCCAACCCCTCGATCTTCCACACCGCGGGCTCGACGCCCTCGGCCTGCAGCTCGCCGATCGTGCGGACGACGAGGTCGGGGCGCAGCTCGGCGTCGTACCGGTCGGCGTCGCCGCCCACGCTGGCGAGCTGGGCTGCGGAGGCGGGGACGAGGAGCTCGAAGAGGAAGGCCACGCCCTGCTCGCGCAGCCACGCCGAGACGGGGGCGAGCACGTCGGTCTGCGCGCGCCGGTCCTCCTCGCTGTCGTCGGGGTTCCAGCGCACCAGCACCTTGACGTAGGACGGCGCGAGGTCGGTCACCTCCTGCTGCCAGTGGCCCGGGTTGGCCAGCGTGATGAGCTCGTGCCCGCTGGCCTCCAGGGGGATGGCCAAGGCGACCCCGTCACCGGTGGCGCGGCGCTGGAGGCCGATGCCGAGGTCGCCGTCGACGAGCACACCGGGGCGGGCGTTGCCGGGCAGGCCGGTGGTCACGACGTCCAGCAGGCCGTCGTAGGTGGCCGCCTTGGCCTCGACCATCCGCGCGTGCTGCTCGGCCGTCGGATGCCCGTGCACGCCGAACAGGCTCGTGCCGTAGGACGCGCGGTGGTCCATGGCGAGGATGAGCAGGGGCTCGGCGCGCGTGGGTCGTGGGGTCACGCTGTGGTCGTACCCGTCCCCGCGTCGTGCTGAGCGCGCGTTTGCACTCGACCGGGTCGAGTGCCAGACTCAGCGGTAGCACTCAGCAGGGTCGAGTGCCAGCCACCGGCGCGACGAGGCGCTCGGGGGAGCCGCAGCAAGCGCTGGCTCACCCGGTCGCCGACCGTCGCGGGCGCCGCGCCCGGTGGTCGGTCGCGCACCACTGGGTGAGCGAGACAGAGACAGACAGTCACCGAGACGTCGACGTCCAGGAGGACACCAGCATGTCCAAGATCATTGCTTTTGACGAGGAGGCCCGCCGCGGCCTCGAGCGGGGTATGAACATCCTCGCCGACGCGGTCCGTGTGACGCTCGGCCCCAAGGGCCGCAACGTCGTGCTGGAGAAGAAGTGGGGCGCCCCCACGATCACCAACGACGGTGTGAGCATCGCCAAGGAGATCGAGCTCGAGGACCCCTACGAGAAGATCGGCGCCGAGCTGGTCAAGGAGGTCGCCAAGAAGACCGACGACGTCGCCGGCGACGGTACGACGACCGCCACCGTCCTGGCCCAGGCCCTCGTCAAGGAGGGTCTGCGCAACGTGGCCGCCGGCGCCAACCCGATGGGCCTGAAGAAGGGCATCGAGTTCGCCGTGGAGCGCGTCAGCGAGGCGCTCTCGCAGGCCGCCAAGGACGTCGAGACCAAGGAGCAGATCGCCTCGACCGCCTCCATCTCCGCCGCTGACACCAGCGTCGGCGAGATCATCGCCGAGGCGATGGACAAGGTCGGCAAGGAGGGGGTCATCACGGTCGAGGAGAGCAACACCTTCGGCCTGGAGCTCGAGCTCACCGAGGGCATGCGCTTCGACAAGGGCTACATCAGCCCCTACTTCGTCACCGACGCCGAGCGCATGGAGACCGTGCTCGACGACCCGTACATCCTCGTCGTCAACTCCAAGATCTCTTCGGTCAAGGACCTGCTGCCGCTGCTGGAGAAGGTCATGCAGGGCGGCAAGCCGCTCGCGATCATCGCCGAGGACGTCGAGGGCGAGGCCCTCGCGACCCTGGTCGTCAACAAGATCCGCGGCACCTTCCGCTCGGTCGCCGTCAAGGCCCCGGGCTTCGGCGACCGACGCAAGGCGATGCTGCAGGACATCGCGATCCTCACCGGCGGCCAGGTCATCTCCGAGGAGGTCGGGCTCAAGCTCGACACCGCGGGCGTAGAGCTGCTCGGCAAGGCCCGCAAGGTCACCGTCACCAAGGACGAGACGACCATCGTCGAGGGCGCTGGCGACACCGACCAGATCGCCGGCCGGGTCAACCAGATCCGCGCGGAGATCGAGAAGAGCGACAGCGACTACGACCGCGAGAAGCTGCAGGAGCGCCTCGCCAAGCTCGCCGGCGGTGTCGCGGTGATCAAGGTCGGCGCGGCCACCGAGGTCGAGCTCAAGGAGCGCAAGCACCGCATCGAGGACGCCGTTCGCAACGCCAAGGCGGCCGTCGAGGAGGGCATCGTCGCCGGTGGTGGCGTGGCGCTCGTCCAGGCCTCGACCACGGCCTTCGAGAAGCTCGACCTCGAGGGTGACGAGCTCACCGGCGCGCTCATCGTCAAGTTGGCGCTCTCCGCGCCGCTGCGCCAGATCGCGGTCAACGCCGGCCTCGAGGGTGGCGTCGTCGTGGACAAGGTGCGCAACCTCCCGGTGGGTCACGGCCTCAACGCCGCCACCGGCGAGTACGTCGACATGATCGCGACCGGGATCATCGACCCGGCCAAGGTCACCCGCTCGGCCCTGCAGAACGCCGCCAGCATCGCCGGTCTCTTCCTGACCGTCGAGGCGGTCGTCGCCGACAAGCCGGAGAAGGCGGCGGCTCCGGCCGGCGGCGGTGGCGGCATGGGCGGTGACATGGATTTCTGAGCCCCTGGCTCAGGACCAGCACGACCCCGTACCTCCCGCAGGGGCGGCACCCGATCTCGGGTGCCGCCCCTGCGGCGTCCGACCGGCGAGCCGCTGCGCGATGCTGGGGCGGTGAGCCGGCTGGTCGACCGTGCGCCGGTGGGCACCCCCTCGCGCCGGGGGATCGCGGCCGGCCTGCTCGTCCTCGACCTCGTCGTGCTGCTCGCCGGCGTCGGGGCGCTGCTCGACCTGCGCCGGCTGGAGACACCGGCGGGCACGGCGCGGGCGTGGGTGCAGGCCGCGATCGCGCACGACTGCCCCCGCCTGGTCGACCTGGCGCGGGGAGGCCTGGCCGCCCGGCGCCAGGCGCTGGGGTCCGCCGAGTTCTGCGCGGTGGTGGAGACCGCCTACGCCGGGATGGCGGTGAGCGGGCCGGTGCAGCTCGGCCCTGTGCAGCCCGGCCCGGCGGCCCAGCCCCAGCGCGCCGCCGCGCTCCCGCTGACCGGCCGGACGACGCGTCTGATCTCGCTGCGGCTGCAGCGGGGCGGCCGCCGTTGGCGGGTGGTCGTGGACCCCCTCGCCGGCGCCGCTCTCGCGGCCGCTCGCCCGGGCACCCTCCCGACCGGCTGAGCGTCTCCCCTCAGCCGCCTGTGCGTCTGCCGCGCATCGTGGCGAGGGCGCGCCGCTGAGCGTCGGGGCCGGGCGCCCGACCTACTCTGATCCGGCCGCGCTGCCCACCCGCGGCCCCGTCCGAGGAGTGGAGGAGCACGCTGAACGCCGCCCGGCACCACCCCCACCGCCCGTTTGCGCGGGTGCTGCCCGTCGCGGTAGCCGTTGGCACGCTCCTGGTGGCCGCGTGCAGCTCCACCGACCTGCCTCCCCGCGGTGCGCTCGGCGCCTCGGCTGCCGGCCCGTCGTCGACCGGACGCGACAGGTCCGGGATGCCGATGGACGGCCCGGTCACCACCAGCACCCGAGCCCCGGCCGCCCCCGGCACCATCGACGTCTACGCCCACACGCGGGCCGGCATGCTCAGCCCGGTGGTCGCGCACGACCCGCCGCTGGTCTACGTGCCCAACCTCGGCGACGGCACGGTGACCGTCATCGACCAGAAGACGTACAAGGTGATCAAGACCATCCGGGTGGGTGCCGAGCCGCAGCACGTCGTGCCCTCCTGGGATCTGAAGACGCTGTGGGTCAACAACAACGCGAGCGGCACCCTCACACCGATCAACCCGGCCACCGGCGCGCGCGGCGGGGCCGACGTGCCGGTCGCGGACCCGTACAACCTCTACTACACGCCTGACGGCACCAAGGCGCTGGTCATGGCCGAGGCCCAGCAGGCGATCGACGTCCGCGACCCGCACACCTTCGCCGAGATCAAACGCATCAATGTGGGCCCGGCGTGCAAGGGCGTCAATCACGCGGACTTCAGCCCCGACGGCAGCTTCGCGCTGGTCACCTGTGAGTTCTCCCGCCAGCTGATCAAGGTCGACCTCAAGACGCTCACCGTCGTCGGCCACCTCGTCTTCGAGGGTGGCCCCAGCGCCCCCCAGGACATCAAGATGGACCCGTACGGTCAGGTCTGGTACGTCGCGGACATGGACCGTGACGGCGTCTGGGAGGTCGATGCCAACGCGCTGAAGATCATCGGTTTCCTGCGTACCGGCCCCGAGACGCATGGCCTCTACCCCAGCCGCGACGGCACCGAGCTCTACGTCGCCAACCGCGGCGGGCAGCTGGTCAAGGGCTCCGCGCTGGGCCAGCACATCGGCAACCAAGGCTCGGTCTCGGTGATCAGCTTCAAGACGCGTCGCGTCGTGGCCACCTGGCCGATCCCTGGCGGCGGTACGCCGGACATGGGCAACGTCAACGCTGACGGCACTCGGCTGTGGCTCGCCGGCCGGCGGAGCAACGAGGTCTACGTCTTCGACACGACCTCAGGGGCGCTGGTGGCGCGCATCCCCGTCGGCACCGAGCCGCACGGGCTGTGCGTGTGGCCGCTGCCCGGGCGCTACTCCCTCGGCCACACCGGCATCCTGCGCTGATC
>JAABUJ010004454.1_pt1 | contig 14723 bp, 19 predicted proteins | sample 5559131 | NCBI WGS metagenome assembly JAABUJ01 (sample SAMN10711875, study PRJNA513366) | rock metagenome | isolation source: Antarctica rocks | place: Antarctica: Victoria Land, Mt New Zealand nord | collected 2016-01-07 | reverse complement strand
GCCGATGCTCGACCGACTGCTGCTCGACGGCGGAGCAGATCGCTACAAGCCGCCGATCCGCGCGCACGGACACGACTCCTTTGGAACCGGAACGGGATTCCGGACCCTCGACGAGACTTCTGGTTTGTCGCCGGACCAGCCACGAGTCGTTGGCTTCCGCTTCCGGCCGTTGCCGATCAGAAGCGGAAGCCTCATCTCGGGCGCGCAGACGATCGCGCCGTGGCCGGTCCTTCGTGAAACCAGAAGCGACACGATCAGGTATCGATACTCCCGACTCTGCTCACAAGCACGAGCGGCGCGACTGCCGCCGGCCGCTAGCGCAACGCCATCGAGAGAGCGGAAGAGCCCTGGCATGGAGCCCGTCGACGTCGGCGACGACACTTCTCGACCGTGCTCAGGCGGCAACACAGGGAAGCGACCAGCGGCGACGATAGACCCCCATTGCAATCCCAGCGCGCGGCGCTGGACGGCCCGGGGTAGAGTTGCGCAGTCGATCGAACTGGAAGGGCCGGTGTCCGTAGTCCGCGTCAATGGCGTCTCGCTGTACTACGAGCTGAGCGGTGCTGGCGAGCCGCTTGTTCTGGTTCACGGCTCGTGGGGTGACCATCACAACTGGGATCCCGTGATCGCCGCGCTGGCCGAGTCATTTCAGGTGCTTGCCTACGATCGCCGCGGGCATAGCCGCAGCGAGCGACCAGCTGGCCAGGGCAGCGTGCTCGAGGACGCGGACGACCTCGCTGGACTGATCGACGAACTGGGTCTAGCTCCGGCGCACGTCGCGGGCAACTCGTTCGGCGCGATCACGACTTTGCGGGCCGCGACTCGAAGCCCGAAGGTCTTTCGGAGCCTGATTGCTCACGAGCCACCGCTATTTCCACTGCTCGCCCGGAACCGAATTCGAGCCAGCGTTGGTGGAGGTCCAACCGCGCATCGACGCCGTGGCCAAGCTCCTTCGAGACGGAGATCACGAGGGCGCTGCCCACCTGTTCGTGGACACGATCGCGTTTAGTCCCGGCGCATGGGACGATCAGCTCACACCGGAGATGCGCGAAACATTCGTCGGCAACGCGCCGACGTATCTCGATGAGCTGGACGACCCCGACGCCCCCCAATTCGACCTGGACGCGTTGGCGCCCTTTGACAGACCCGCACTGCTGACCAGCGGAACCGAGAGCGCCCCTTTCTTCGGGCCCGTCGTGGACAAGGTCGCGAAGGCGCTGTCGCGGGCGCAGCGCGTCACGATCGAGGGCGCCGACCACGTCCCGCACATCAGCGTCCCCGAGCGCTACGTCGAACTCGTCAACACATTTATCGGTAATCAGAGCCGGCGCGTGGGTGGGTAGCACGGACCGTCCCGAGACTTGTCGTTTTCCGCGATTGCGACAGCATTCGTCGAGCATGGTGCCGCTGTCGGTAAGGAACGGCGGCAAGTGCCTCAATGGCGACGCCGATCAGTGCTCCTTTGTCGCCGGACCGGGCACGAGCGATCGACTTCCGCTTCGAGCGGAGGCGCAACCGAAACAGCCACCTGGAAATGGTCGCCGACACTGGATCTCGTGGCCGGGCCTTCGTAGAAGGGGAAGTGAGCTGCGGCCGCTATGGGCGCCTGGTCGTCCTGCATTCCGGCAGCGGGGCGGGAGAGCGCTGCATATCGGCGAGGCTGTCGGGCAAAGAGGTGCCGTCTGGGCGGTGGTAGCGTCGATCGATCATGAAGTCGCGGAGGATCGCGTCGGCCCGGCCGCATGCGGCGGCGGCTCGCTCGTTCGGCGGTGGCCTGCAGCTCGGCGCGCGAGCGAACGAATTGGCCCGCGCGCTGCTGGACGGGTTCAAGCAGAACGATCTTCTGACCTACTCGAGCGCGATCTCCTTCCAGATCCTGACGGCGATCATCCCGTTTTTGTTGTTCGTGCTCGCTGTCGCCGGACTGGTGCATTTGGACAGCGTCTGGAGACAGCACCTCGAACCTCAGATCCAGGCGAATGTCTCGCCCGCCGTGTTCGCGGTGATTTCCAACGCCGTCGACAACGTCCTCGCCCGTGGACGCTTGCTGTGGGCGACTCTCGGCGGCGCGCTGGCGCTGTGGCAGGTATCCGGGGCCGTGCGGGCGGTGATGGGCGCGCTCGCGCTGATTTACGGCGCACCCACCGAACGACCGTTCCTCAGGCGCTACTCGGTTTCATTCGTACTCTCGATCGAGGTGGGAGTGTGCTTCATCTTGGCGGCGCTGTGCCTGCTGTTCGCGCCGTTTGTCTCGGTCGTTCACGCCGGCGCCTTTTGGAACGTGTTGGCGTTCGTGGTGCGCTGGACGCTCGCTGTGGGGCTTCTGTTTCTCGTCGTCGGCCTGCTCGTTCGGCACGCTCCGGCGACGGCGCAAACGGTGCCGTGGGTCAGTCTCGGCGCGACGATCGTGATTGTGTGGTGGCTGATCGTTTCGCTCGTCTTCTATCTGTATCTGACCGAGCTCGCGTCCTATAAGTCAGTGTTTGGAAACCTGGGCGCGGTGATTGTCGCGATGGCCTACCTCTACATCTCGACCACGGCGTTTCTGTTCGGCGCGCAACTCGACGCGATCTTCCGCGCACAGGTCACAGGCACGCTAAGCGGCGTCGAGCACGACTCAGCCAAGCGTTCCTGAGTCCGCACCCTCGCCGGCCGGCCCAAAGGCCACCAGCCTTCACGCTGAACCCGTACCTCCACAGCCCGCTTCTGTGACATCAGGCTCTTCCTAGACGCGAGCCTGCCTGCGCCCCCTGCCGGGGCGTAAGTAACTACCCGCAGCGGCATGCCGCGCCTAAGACCCGCCCCGCCGGCACCGGCGTCAGTGCCGCAATGTCGCCGACAAGAAGCGAGCGTCCGCCTGGGAGAACGTCACTTCTCCTTTCACCCAAATCCGAGAGTGCTCCTTTCACGAATCAGCAGGCGTCTCAGGTACCCCGGAAGCGGCGGTGGAGACTTCTCCTCTCGGCCGGATCCAGCAGCGCAAGGCGGTCCTGCTTTCGCTCTGCGACGGGCATCTCCACCGTCACCGGCAGGGCCCTCCTTCGCGCGGAACTCGCGCACGGCCGGGCCACAGTGCTTGCAGATTCGTTGCTAACGATCGAGGCGAAGCAGTAGCCCGGAGCGAGCCTGAGCCGGCTCTCCCAATGGAACGGGAGTACAACTCTGCCCTTCCGGTCGTGACGCTCCTGCTCCACGATTCACTGAGCGACAGTGATGCGACAGACGGCACTTCCCCGCACCGAGTGCCTCCGGACTGGAAGCGCCGTCATCGACGTTCTTGACGCCGCTTGTTGCGAACCCAAGCCCACAGCGTCGCGGACGCAAACGCACCGGCGCGCTCGAGCGCGGAGCCGCCTCACGCACCGATCAGACGCGTGAACGGGAATCTGGACGCATGCCAGCCGCGACGCGAAGAACATTCGTCAAGCGGTCGATCGAGACCACGAGGACGTCGTGCTCGACGCGCTCGACGCCGTGGGCACGGACAAGGCACATGACGCCGAGGGCGCCGTGGCGCGCCCATCTTCGCCGGCGCCGCGACAGCCACGCCGCGTGCTCGCGCACCCGACCGAGATGATGTCCGTCGTACGTCCTGGTCTTCGTCTCGATCGCGACGGCAATGCCGCTCGGCGCGATCGCCACCGAGTCGATGTCTCCCCGGCCCTGCCACGCCAGCGAATGTCGCAGCCGCCAGCCCTCGGACTTCAGCGGCGCAAGCGCGCGCTGAACGGCGTCCTCAGAGCGAGCCCCGACGGCGCTGCGCCGAGCCAGTGAGAGCCAGTGGCGCGAGTAGAGCCCGAGTCCGAGGCGACGAGGAGCACGAAGCCGGCGAGCGACGGGGCGCCCGCGCTCGCGAACCCAGCGGCTACGACAACAGCGATGCCGCCGGCTGCCGCAGCCCCGACGGCTCTCGACAGCCGCCGGTACTGCTGTAGGCGCGCGTAGTTCATGCGGTGTCTTCGGACGATCACGTGCCGAGAATCCTCCGAACCCGTGCAGCGGCATCCGCGGCCACCTCGAACAACGAGCGCTGACTATCGGCTGATGCGCTGTCCATGATGTCGAGGTATTGGTCCACCGCTCGATCTTCCCGCGTCGGGTGGACCGCTTGCCGCCGAAGGGCGGGATTCCCAGGTCCGGATCCGATACCTCAACAATGGTGCCGAGCGCCAAACGGAGGCGAGGCATCATTTAGCCCAACCAACTGCGATGCGATCGATGCGTACGAGACAACCCCGACCCGGCCCCCTGGAAGCGGGGCGATCATACTGACCGTCCAGGAGACGGCGACCCGGGTGCGGCTGACGCAGTGGGCGATCTACCGCGCGATCCGGCGCGGCGACCTAGTCGCGTACAAGCTCGGGGGACGGCTGCGGATCGACGAGCCCGACCTGCAGGCGTGGCTCGATGCGACCCGCGTCTCCCCAGTAGGGCCAGCAACGCGCCGGCCCGCGCAACCCGTTGTACCGCCGCCGGCGCTCGTCGGATCGTCCCGGAGGGGTAGCACCGACGATACGCTTCGTGCCCGCGTGCGGGCCACACGACGGAAGCAATCGGCGGCTTGAGCGTCCACCAGGAGCGCATGGCCGACGGCCGGACCGTGTACCGCGTTCGCTGGCGCGAGGGCGGAAAGGGAACCGCGCACCGCAACCGCACGTTCGACCACGAGGACGACGCGATCACCTTCGATCGCCGCGTCCGTCGCCTGAAGCAGACCGGGGATCCAGCGATCCTCGCCGACGAGATCACGCTCCGACAGTACGTGTACGGCGAATGGTGGCCGAACTATGCGGAGCGGCGCCTCGCGCTCTCGACGCAGGAGAGCCATTCGATCGATCTCGAGCTCCGGATCATCCCGCGCCTCGGACATGTCCCGCTGACGCAGCTTCGGCCCAGCGTCGTCGAGCGCTTCGTGGCAGACCTCGAGCGCGAGGGAACCGGGCGAGCGACGATCGTCAGCACGCTCGCGGTCCTCCAGGGCGTGATGAAGCGCGCCGTCCGCGACTACAACCTGCCGAGCAATCCGGTCAAGCAGATCGACAAGCCCTCGCAGCGTCGCGATCGCGAGCCGATCCTCGTCAGCGTTGAGCAGGTGGAACGCATGCGCGTCTGGTGCCTGCGCCGCGACGACCGTCGCTCGGCGACGCTGCTCAGCCTGCTCGCCTACGCCGGACCGCGACCTGAGTCCGAGGCTCTGCCGCTCCGCTGGTCCGCAGTGCGCACCCGCACGATCCTGTTCCGGGCGACCAAGCGCGGCGCCGTGTACGAGCGGGCCACGCGTCTGCTGCAGCCGCTCGCGAGCGATCTCAAGGCCTGGCACAAAGCGTCCGGCAACCCCGGTGAACACGACCTCGTCATCGGCAACCGCGCCGGCGAGCCGTGGGCCGACTACGACTGGGACAACTGGCGCGAGCGCACCTTCCGTCCGGCTGCCGCGGCTGCCGGCCTACCAGCTGCCGCTGACGACGGCGCCAACCGCGTACGCCCGCGCGATCTGCGGTCGAGCTTCGCAACCCTGCTGATCTACGAAGGCCAGCCTCCCCAGTACGTCGCCAGCCAACTCGGCAACAGCCCGGCGACGCTGCTTCGGGACTACGCCCGCCTGTGGGAGGACTTCGACCCTTCGCAGCGGATCAGCGCCGAGGAGCACATCACCCGGGCTCGCAGACGCGTGCGCGCCTCGGACCGCTCCTGAGCGACGCCTGCGCGCCCGACACGCCGAGCCTCAAGACCCGCGTGTGCGACCCTGCATGGAGCACATTCCTCGCCCCGTGTTCCATATATGTTCCACGGTGTCTCCCGACCCCGCCCCTTGCACTTACAAAATCCCTACAAATCCGATAAGCCCTCTGTCGGACTCGAACCGACGACCCCTTCCTTACCATGGAAGTTTCAGGGCGTGACGAGCGTACACGAACGCTAAGGAAAGGGTGCGAAAGTCCTGTGAATTACGGCTTTTAGGTATGGACGCCCGAGGCGCCGGAGCAGCGCACGAAGTGAACCTAGTGGACGCGGAGTGGACGCGCTCCAGGTCGGCCTGGCCATACCGGTCTCGAAAACCGGTATGGGCCATTGGTCCATTGGGGGTTCGAATCCCCCCCTCTCCGTTTGATCCTGGGGTTTCCCCTGTGGCCGCATGGGGATGCGGCTGTCCGCGGGCCGGTTCGGCGGGTCGCGTCGGTGGGTCAGCGCAGGCCAGCGTAGGCCTCATTGCACGGGTCGTCGTTCCCTTGGCCGTTCCCTCGAGTTCGGCGCGGCGGGCGAGTAGCCGGCTCACTTCGCGACGGATTCTGCAATCGGCTGCACGTGTCCGGTCAGGCTCCCGGGGGCGGACGTGAGCTGCCGACGTGCGTGGCTGGAAGAGCCGTGCCCGCAGTGTGGCGCGGCTGTCGGGGCCCGCTGCTGCGCTTGGAGGTTGAGTCCGCGGCGCCGTACGGAGCGATCCACGCCTCTTCGGAGTCTGCATATCGCCCGGGGTTGGCGCGGACGCGGCTGCCCGACGTGCAAAGCGCCGCCGGGGGTGGGTTGCACGAGCCCGTCGGGACGCACGGCCTCGCGCATCCACGCGGCGCGGCTCGGTCGGGCACGGCACGAGCTGCTCGGTCGTGACGACGTATGGGCCGAGCTCGAGCGACGCGGCGCGTCGCTGGCTGTCGTGCCGTTCTGGGGGCGTGCGGGGCGTGGCGGCCACACCGCCACGATCCGGCTGTCCCAGATTGATGAAGGTCAGCTTGTGGGCGTCGAGCGGTGGACGAGCCGCGACGAGCTCATGTATGCGCTTGAGGCGGCGGTGTGGGATCGCTACGGCTCGTTTCAAGGCCAGCCCGGGATCCGCGGCGACGTGATCTGGACCCTCGAGGACAGACGAGTTGTCATCGCGAGCACGCGGGGCGATGCTCGCTTTGAGGAGGTCGTGAGGTGAGCGGCCCATGCCCACCAGGTTCCTGGCGCCCGTCCCACCACCACGGGAAGCTGGCTCGCGGCCCACCAGCAAGAAGGTGCGTCGGAGACGAGAAAGACCGGGTAGCCGCCCGGTCTTTCAAAACATAGGCGCCAACCGCGCCGAACGAATATCTGTGCTCAGCAGTGTAGTCGGGCTCTGGACGGACCTCAAGCCCGCTGTGAGCGTCTGCGTCCGCCTCTCGCGGCCGAGTGCCATCGCGAGCGCCCGAACTTCGGGCCCTGGCGATGGCCTTCAGCCAGACCTCGACATCGAGATCCGGGAGCTGTTCCTGGTGAGCTACGCGTCGATCGCCGCAGCGCTTATGCTCGACGACATCTCGCTGGGCGAGCGGCTGGTGGCGTTTTCACTTGCGAGCTTCGCCAACCGTGAGAACGTGGCGTGGCCCGGCACCCCGGCGGCGGCGGCCCGAGCTGGCCTGAGCCGCAGCCGGTACCTCCACGCCCGGGATCTGCTGCTTCGCCGCGACCTGATCTCGATCACCGATCGCGGCGGCGGAAGAGGGCGATCGACCACGATCGCGCTCGAGTTCGCCAATGCCGGCCCCTGGTTCGACGGCGAGGTGAACCCGGAGCTGTTCGAGGTCGTGCTCGGGTACAGCCCGGCGCGCGGGTCAGCGCGGCAGCTGCTCGCGGCGATCGCCGCGATGGCCAACGGCGATCACGAGCTGTTGACCATGACGACGCAGGAGATCCGTGTCGCCGCTGGTCTGGCGGACAGCACCTACCGCCGAGCGAGAGCCGCGGTATTGCGCTCGGGCGATTTGATCCTTGAACGCGGCGGCGGCGGGCGCGGCAACACAAATCGCTGGCGAGTCCGCGATCCGCGCGAGGCACGCCGTGAGCCCGTCCCGTCGCGGACGGGCCGGGTCGCGCCGGTCCCTGGCTCCCGGCCACTGCTCGCGGCGATTTCCTCGTCGACGGCTGCGAACGACGACGAGAGCCGCGCTCTGACGGATCGCAGCATCCGCCAAGCCGCTCGCCGAGAGCGTGCGCCAGCGCCAGCCGTCATCCCCGCAAGCGACCCAAAGGGCGCTCAGACCGGGACGGTTTCCCCCGAAAAAGGTCCTGATCTGACCGGGGTTTCCGGCATAAAGGGCGCTCAATCCAGGACGGTTTGTGAGGAAAAGGGTCCTGATCTGACCGGGGTTTGCGGCGTAAAGGGCGCTCGATCCAGGACTGTTTCTCAAGAAACCCCGCCGGAAACCCCGCCACCCAACGCGCGCGCGGGGAAGGAACCCCAGAACCTCAAAACCAAAAGGCACCCCCCTTACCCCCCTGAAGGGGGGAACACGCCGAGCACGGTTCTCATCGAGGAGACGTACCGGAGCGAGCGTGGACGACAACGCCGTCGAACGACCCGAGTCGAGCTCTGCGATGTCCGTAGGAGCCTCGGGATGCCAGCTGCCCAAGACCACCAGGACTGGCGACAGCTTCGCGACGACCTAGCCCGCACGGTCAGTGACACCACCTTCGAGATCTGGCTCGAGCCACTCCAGCTGATCGCAATCGACAGCACCACTGCGGCGCTCGTGCTCAGCGGCCCCAGCGCGACGCTCGCATGGCTGGAGCCTCGCTTCGGGCGACTGATCGGACGGTGCGCGGAGCGAATTGGAAGACGGGTCCGCATCGCCGCAGAGATCGAACGTCAGGCGATGACGGCGTGATCGCTCATCGACAAGCACACACCAACAGGAGGAACGGCATGGTGACGACCGTGGCACAGCAAAAAGGCGGAGTGGGCAAGACCACCACCGCGATCAACGTCGGAGTGCTCCTCGCGCGAGAAGGTCGCCGCGTCCTGCTCATCGACACCGATCCCCAAGCGGCGCTGACGCGCCAACTCGGCATCGCACCCGGTCCAGATGGCACGTTGGTCGACGTCCTGACTGGCGGCACGGACGCGTCCAGCGCAATCCGCCGGGGCGTCCACGGCGTCGACGTGCTCCCCGCCGCATCGGCGCTGGCCGGGGTCGAGATGAGCTTGGTGGCCGAAATGGGTCGCGAGCGATTCCTGCAAGAGGCACTCGAGGACGTCATCGCGAGCTATCACGAGCTCGTGATCGACACCCCGCCAAACCTCGGGCTGCTGACGGTCAACGCGCTCGTATCCGCTAACCGCGTGATCGCACCGGTCAGCGCCGAGGACGAAGGCGCCGTCCACGGCATCCTCGAACTGCATCAAACCATCGGACGCCTCACCCAGCGGCTGGGCATCCCCCAACCAGCGCTCGTGCCCGTGCTGACACGCTGGATGCCGTTGCGTCTCAGCAGCCGCAGCATCGAACACGCGCTCAACGAGCTCGAACTTCCGCCGGCTGGTCACATCCCATCGCGCTCAGCCGCCATCGCGCGCGCAGCACACGAACGAACACCACTGGCGCTGGCCGCTCCAGACCATGCCGTCACCCTCGCCTACCATCGCGTTGCCGAGCAGCTCGTAGAAGTGATGGCTCGATGACCGTCTCGCGCCGACGAGGCCTGCGCCTCGACGACCCCGTGGGTCCCGCCACCACGCCCGGCCCGGACGTCGATTCTCTCGCAGTCGTCCCTACCGGACGGCTGCGAGAGCTGCCGCTCGGACAGATCCATCCCAATTCCGACCAGCCTCGCAAACATTTCGACCAGGCCACCCTGGTAGCGCTCGGCGACTCGATCCGCGAACGCGGGTGCTGCAGCCGATCATCGTCACGCCCGTCAGTCCAAATGAGTTCATGCTCGTCGCTGGCGAGCGGCGCTGGCGGGCCGCGCAGATCGCCGGGCTCTCGACAATCCCGGCGTTGATCGACGCACATGCCGACGCAGCGGTCTCACTTCAAGTCGCGCTGATCGAGAACGTCGTCCGAGAGGACCTGACCCCGATCGAAGAGGCCAGGACCATCGTGATCCTCCTCGACGATCTCGGGCTGACCGCCGGCGCGCTGGCTCAGCAACTCGGCCGAAGCCGGACTGACCTCGCGCACACCACCCGACTGCTCGACCTGCCCGACGAAGCGATCGATCTCATCGACGCCGGGACGCTCACTAAAGGCCACGGCAAGGGGCTCCTGACCGAGCCCGACCATGCCCGCCGCCGCACACTCGCACGCAAAGCAGCGCAAGCCGGCTGGTCGATCCGCGCGCTACAGATCGAGATCGCCAAGCCAACCACCGCCAAGCGCCACCGCCCAGACCCGCACCCCGACCACGCCGCCGCGGCCGAACGGCTCGAGATCGCACTCACAAGAGCCACCGGCAGCGAAGCAACCGCTCGACCCCACCCACGCGGCTTCCAAATCGTGCTCGACCAGCATGCCGCCGAACGCCTACGTGAACTACTCGATCAGACGGACGGACTCATCTGAGCGGCAGGTGTGCCACGTGGCACACCCCCTCCGGCGGAAGACCCAGGTCCGCGGCCTCAGTTTCTCGAACGCTCCGGGGAAGCTTCGCTTTCGTGGCACTGCCATTGGCCGCGAGACCGCCGTCGGTCGGCGCCTATCCCGAGGCACGCTGTTGCCAGCGACCTGTGCTGTCCGTCGATCTCGCCGGTCAGAGCCGGCTTCGGCCGGCGGATGCTTTTGGGCGAAGGCGATCGTCCGCTGGACCGCAGATCCGCGCTCGGTCCCAACGAGTGCTTCGTCGCCGTAGCACTCGTCCACGCGGGCAGCGGCCGGCAGACGAATGCGATCCGGACGGCCCAGGCGGAGCCTCGGTTGTCGCCGGATGCAGGGCTCGTACCGCTGCCAGCAAGTCGGACACGTACCTATGCAAAGCGTGCCCACCACCGCAGGCGCGTCCACGCGCCCGCGCGCTCTAATTCGGGCGTATCCGATCGTCGGCCGCGGATCAACGGGCCCGACCCGGGCGAGCCAGATGTCGCCGAAGCGATCACTCGCGCCGAGGGCCCGGTCCCGGAAAAGCAGTCGCCGGAACCAGCGGATCAGCAAAGTGGCCTGACGTGATTTTGGGACTGGGCGTGGCCGGTGGTTGACAGGCGCCTGCCAGCCGGCGTAGACCTTGCGGCGCGCCGTAACGCCGCCCCGTCGGACAGTATTCCTGTTCGTTTGAGATGCTCGATATCACCTTCGACTTCAGATCCGATACGCCGCCCGGAAAAGACCCGGACACGTTCAGTCCAACGCTCCGGAGGTATCACCAACTCCTCTGGAGCAAGCCGTTGCCGAGTGGCGCGCCGTTCAAGCTCGGCGTCACCGGTCCGCCGTATTACCTGCACCACCGCTCTCAGCTCGGCGAGTTCTGGTTGTCGAGCGATACGGTGGTTCCGAGTTTCCGGCGGTTGGCGCCCATCATCGATCAGATCCCCGAAGTTGAGCGCGAACAGTTCATGCACGTCGGCTACACGATCGGCGGGATGATGGTCTTCCCGGCCAATCGCGTCGGCGGCAAGATGACGATCAATCAGAGACGTGGCTGCCACCACCAGATCAAGGACCGGTTCGACCTGACGCTGGAGTGCATCCGCAGGCACTACCTCGACGAGCCCAGCCCGCTGGACGACACGCTCGCCCGGTACGCAGACTTCTTCGGCCTGTTCGGCGACTTCGCAGCCTATGTTGACTTCTTCCACCTCCAGGACCTGGTGAGCGAGATCACTTCGACGGTCAAGTTCTCGATGCCTTTCGAGGGCTTCGACGCCTCGCCGCTGCCGGCCACCGTCGACGCGTACCTCGGTTACCGCAAACACGCGATCGACTTCATTGAATCCCGCAATCGGCGGATCGCCGCCTCCGTCCGCGCAGGCTCCTGATCCATGTGGCAGCCTACGAGACTAACGCCGCGTCGGACGCATTCAGCGGCCACTCGGGGCTCATCGTGCGTGTCTGTCCGATGGCCAATCGACCGATAGTGCGCGCGGACCCGACCGCTGCTGCGTCGTTCAAGACTGCGATCGCGCGCCGCGGGGCGTCGGGCCCGGCGACCGCGCTAAGGCCGTGCATTGATCAAGTTATCGCAGCGAGCGCTCAAAACCCCTCCGTGCGCGGGGTGCTCGACTACGGGTGCGGTCGTGGCGCCGATGTCAACTACTTCCGCAGCCTCGGAATTGACGCGGACGGCTATGACCCGCACGCGGAGTTCGGCTTCGACGAGTTGCCGACCGGCCTATTCATGGTCGTCATGCTGATCTTCGTGCTCAACGTGCTGCCCACCATGGAGGCTCGACTCGAGGTGATGCGCGGAGCCGCCGCACGTCTGGTGCCAGACGGCGTGCTAATCGTGGCGACACGATCCACGGCGGCCATCCGAAGGGAAGCGGCTCGCAACGGCTGGCGCGCTTGGGGCGACGGGTTCGTCTCGCACGAACGCCGCGGCACGTTCCAGCACGGCATGGACGCCAAGGAGATAGTCGGCATGGGCGAGATGCTCGGCCTGCGGTCGCAGCGGCCACTCCCGACCGTACGCGATGCGTCCCTCGTGGCGCTCGCACGACAAACGCCCACTACGGGGCCGGTCTAGCCGAGAACGGAGACCCCCCTTGACCTGCCCGGAGGCAGAATGTCGCCCAAGCGCCCGTCAGCCCGGCAACCTCGGGAAGACGAAGGCAGTCGTCAGCGGCAGCATCGCCGCTGCGTTTTGACTGACGCCTGGGACGGTCGGCGACGGGTTCGTGAGTGTTTCCACCATGAGGCTTTGACGCGCGATGGGTTGAGATCCAGGCGACCCAGTCGTAATCTTGGCCCGTCCAACAAGAGGGGGTGAGCGGTGGGTTTCTTCAGTCGGCTGCTGGTGCCGCGCAGCGTGCGGCGAGCGGCCCACCCGGTCCGTACGGTCAAGCGAGCCGCGACGCCGAAGACGGTCAAGAAGGTGCAGCGGTCCATGCACCCGATCGACAACACGATTTACTCGATGGAGCGAACGGTGAGTACGGCCATCAGGAGCGGCGGGCGCTCAACGTCAAACGGGCCAGCTCGCGCCCAGCCCGGTACATGGCCGGGGCGATTCACAGACGCATGGTTCAAAGCCAACGTCCGGCGGATCTCGAAGGACGACGCGTGGCTGTCGTCGCTGCTGGTGGAGTTGGATCGACGCGGCTGGTCGGCGAGCGATATCCAGCAGCGTGTCGCGCCGTACGCGGGCGGCCGACTCTAACCGTCGCTCGGCAGGTTCGGCGGCATCCCTCGACGGGAAGCAGTCGGGTCAACCGTGGTCCGCTCCGCGTCAAGACGGTTCGCCCTCCCCGACCAGCGTAATCACGACGTGCGCGGCGAACTCGTGATCGCCCTCCTCACCGAGCACGCCGACATTGGCCGCCGGGATCGTCTCCCGACCGAACCGACGGGGCGGCCTCTTGGTGACAACACCTCCGAACGTGGGCCGACCGCTCCTCATGCGACATCGGCGCTCACCCCGTCGTCGCCAATGCAATCCTGACCCAACCGGGCCTGAGAGCCAAAAGCGGTCGTCCTGGGCATCTGCGATCGTTGCGGTCCGAAATGACGAGTGCCGAACGCAGGCGGGCCCTTCAAGAAGGCGCGGTCTTGGGCGGCGGGTTCTGGGTCGCCGGGACGAACGTGCAAAACGCCGGGACCCTGGAATGGAGCTTGGAGACTGGTGCGGTCCTCCGCCTCATTGGCGACACCAACGGGTGGCCGACTGATCTCGGCACGTTCCACCACACGATCCACGGGATCCTCGAAGGAAGCGACGACATCACCTTGCTGTATGCCGGGGTCCGCACTATCGCGCTCGGGGAGAGACCGACGATGCTGAGCTGCACCACCTTGGCGTGGGGCTCGCAGATCACGACCCGGACACGATGGTCTCGGGCGGTCTACGAGACAGCAAACCTGGCTGCTTGGGTTGCGGACACGGGACTGGACCGCCATCAGGCCAAGTCAGGCGTCACTGACGGCATTGTCATGCGCGCCCCACATCGTCGTCGCCTCCGGTTACCCCGAGGCGACTCGGCGCTCGTCACTGAACATGAGGCCGGGCCCTTCGGCTATCGGCTCGATTGGTCGGTCCGCGTGCAGCAGCGGTTGGTCGTCAATGTTCGGCGGGGGGCAACCCTCGAGGACCTGCACGATCGCTACGCGATCCCCTTAATCTGCTTCACGAGCTTTGCTTCCGACCGTCCGGACTGCCTGATTACCGAGGTTGTGTTGAATCCGACATCAGGGGAGCGGGCGGAGATCTGGCGAACCGGACCGCGCTATGAGCCGGACCCGTGGCGTCCGGGACATGGATACGTCTTTTGGGCCGAAGAAGTCCCGCGATTGAGCGCGGCCTTCACGAGATGGTGGCGACTGCATGCCATGAGTCCGGCGCTTGGCCTCTTCGCTGATCACATCAACCTGGGGCTGACCTATTCCCAGCCCAGGTTCCTGACGCTATACACAGCGATGGAGGGCTACTGCCGGTCCCGATTGGGCCAGAAGGACTTCAAGCGGATGCGTGAACACGCCGGGGTCGACGACAGCGTTCACGGCTGCTCGAAGGCTGCCCTCAGGCTCATTGCCGAGTCGAGGAACTACGTCGCGCATCTGTCTAACCAACACGTTTCGCCGCAGGAGATCATCGACACCCTCCCGGATTCGACGCGACGGGCTCATGCCCTGATGCAGGCATGTCTGCTGCGTGACATCGGATTCGGGAGGCGCCAAGTGGAGACCATGCTCCGGCGGTACCACGCGAACTGGCCGTTACCGCTGGTCTAACTCGGATTTCCAAACTTGGGTGGTTGCGCGCTGATCGGCGCGGATGTGCCCGGGTTTGTTGAGGTTTCCGCATGCGAGGGTGCGTGAACAGGTGCTAGTTCGCTG
>JAABUJ010004452.1_pt1 | contig 14725 bp, 8 predicted proteins | sample 5559131 | NCBI WGS metagenome assembly JAABUJ01 (sample SAMN10711875, study PRJNA513366) | rock metagenome | isolation source: Antarctica rocks | place: Antarctica: Victoria Land, Mt New Zealand nord | collected 2016-01-07 | reverse complement strand
CCCCCGCTTCGTCGCCGGCCTGGTTGGCGGCCTCCACCGCGGCCTGGTTGGCCGCCCCGAGCGCCGCCTGGTTGGCGGCCTCCACCGCCTGGTTGGCGGCCTCCACGGCTGCTTGGCACACGCCGGCGGCAGGCTCGCCGGCCTCCGCCGCCTGCGCGCCGTGGGCGCACGCGGCGTCCGCGGCCATGGCCGCCACGACCGCCGCCCCGGGCGTCGAGCCGACCCCGTCGGCGACGGCCACCATCAGCCCATCCGCGGTCGTGGCCCAGGCGTAGGCGTCCTCACATGCTCGTCCGGCCAGTCGGTGGCGCACGCCAGCGACCGCTGCCGCCCGCACCGACAGGGTGGCGCGATCGCCCCCGTCGGCCCGATAGGCGGCGCTCGGCGCTGCGGCACGACCACGGAGCGCGGGCGGAGCCGTCGACGCCGGCGACGGGCGGCCGAACGTCGGGGCGTGGACGGCCGCCACCCCGGACGGCGACCGCTCGATCGGTTCGCCGTTCGGCTGGTGATCCGGCGGGTCGATCGGCGGGTCGGTCAGCGGGCCGGCTCCCGGCCGTCGGGAGGCAACCGCCTCAATCCAGCTGGTCGACGGGGATGGCCGTCATCGCCGGCACGTCGGGCGGCACCAGTTGGGCCGTGCCGCCGTAGACGCTCGCCGACGAGCTGACGATGGAGGAGATCAGCCCGGTCATCAGCTCGGGGACGACCTTGGCGGGGTCGGCCCCCTCCTCGGCGATGAACGCCCGGTTGGCTTTGCGCTCGGACACCTGGGCCAGGACGTCGGCCTCGGCCGTCCCGAAGCCGAACGCCAGGATGTTGGGATGGCGCCTCCACGCCGGGTCGACCAGACGGGCGTGCGCCGCCCGCCACGAGGCGGGGTCGTCGGTGGGCTGGCCGTCGGAGATGAAGACCACCGCCGGCCGGTACCACCGGTCACCGGTCGCCCGGCTGGCCTGGTAGTCGCCCTCGATGGTCCGCCGCAGGTAGTCGAAAGCGGCCCCGTACGAGGTCCGACCCTCGGTGGACACCGAGGGCATGGCCTCCACCATGGACAGATCGCAGAGCGGCAGGACGCTGCGGGCCACGTCACTGAAGGTGATCACGGCGAAGCGGATCACCTCGGAGATCGCCGGGTCCTCCCCGATGGCCGACCGCAGCGCCGGAAGCTGCCGGTTGACCCCGTCGATCGGCTCCCCCGCCATGGAGGCGCTCACGTCGAGGCACAGGTAGAAGGGGAAGACGGCGTAACGCTCTTCCACGCCGACGTGGGGAGACGACATCACCCCGACGCTACCGAAGGGCGCGCACCATGACCAAGGGGGCGCGCCCCTATAGGCCGAGGAACGGGCTGACGATCATTCCGAACAGGAACAAGGCGACACAGGCGATGGCGAAGTCGACCAGGAGCAGGAACACCAGGCGGCGGACGCCGGCCAGCTGCCGGTGCCGGGTGACGAGGGTGCGCACCATCCGCCGGTGGGCCAGCCACCACCAAAGCGCCGCGTAGCGGGCAAAGCGGCGGATGGCGACGCTCGGGCGTTCCTCCTCGCCGACGACCTCGTCGCCGCTCGGGACGGACGCCATACGCCAGGCCTGGGTACGGGGGGTGGCCGACACGGGCCGCACCATCACGTCGGTCGGCAGCGGTCGGGGCCGAGCGATGGCGGCCACGGGCGGGGTCGGTGTGGCCAGGGCGACCCCTTCCTGGGCCGCCCACACCTGGCGGATGGCGGTCGACGCCCCCAGGTCGTCCAGGACCGTCTCCAGTGTCGCCGCCCACTCCCCGGCGGCGGGGCGCCCAGCGGGATCGCTCACGCTCAGACCTCGGGCCACCAGCCCCCAGATCGGCGCACTCCGGCCCAGGCTGGCCAGATGACGGGCCGCCCCGGGCACCTCGAAGTCGATCGGCACCGTCTCGCCCCGCCGTTGCCGCACCTGGATGGGAAAGTGCGCAGCGCCGGCGATCCGCAAGAAGATCAGGGCGAGCGAGTACCGGTCCGAGAACCGGTCGGGGTTGGCGCCGGTACGGATCGCAGGGTCGTCCCAGTTGGGCGTCATGGCCCGCCGCCGCCCCTCCGCCAACGGAGCGCCGTCGGCCCCGAACAGCTCGGTGTTGTCGCAGTCGATGAGGTAGACCTCGGGGCCCCGGGTGAGCGACCACAGCAGGTTCTTGGCCGACAGGTCGCCGTGGGCGGCGGCCGGCAACGCCCGGCCGAGCGCATCGAGCAACCGGGCGAGCGCGTAGGCTAGGCCCAGGCGCTCGGCCGCCATCGGCGCCGGCAGGGCAAGGCCGTACGCCGCCGCTCGCTGGTGGGGATCGGCGGTCAGGTAGCTCAGCGACGCCAGGCGCACGCTCCCGTCGCGATGACGCAGCCAGAAGCGATCAGGGGCGCGGGGCAGCACCAGACCGGCGGCGAGGCCGGACGCCTGATCGACGGCCACCGCGGTGGGCCAGGCCGACGCCGCCCGGACCCGGGCGGCGAGCTCGGGGTGGTCCACCGCCACCTCGTCCGGCCAGCGCACGAGGGCCCGCATCGGCGCCGGGGACACCGGCACCTTGTACGACTTGAACACCGCGTCGGGCCGGCCTTCGATCTCGTAGACACCACCCTCACCTCCCTCGGCGACCAGGTTGCCCACGACCAGTCGATCCCGGGGGATCTCCTCGGGCTGGCGGGGCTGGGCGGGCTGGAGGGACAGGTCGCCTCGGAGAGGCAGGTCGCCTTGGAGAGGCAGGTCAGCCCGGAGCGGCGGGGGCTCGGTGTCGGGCGCCGGGGGCGGCGCGGGGAGCGGGGCCGGCACCCCATCGGTCATCCGTCCCCCCTCGATCAGCATCAGGGGCCGCGAAGGAGCTCGATCACGGCGCCCAGGTCGGCGTCGGCCCAGCCCGCGGCGACGGCCGCCTCGTAGCGTCCCTGCACCGCGCCCGCCAACGGGAGCTCGACGCCGGCGCCGGTAGCCGTCTCCACCAGCAGCCGGACGTCCTTGGCGCCGAGGAGGGTGCTGAACCAACCCTGGTGGTCCCCACCGACGAGGTCGGCGACCCGGTTCCGCAGGGCGGGCGCCACCGTCGGCAGCTCCCCGAGCAGGGAGCGAAGCTCGTCGGCGCCGAAGCCACCGGCCTCCCCGGCCGCCACCACCTCGGCCAGGGTGGCGATCCCAGCCATCAACAGGTAATTGTTGATCAGCTTGACCAACTGGGCCCTCCCCGGGTCGGTGCCGTAGCGGCGCAGTGACGATGTCACCGACGACCACAGCGGCTCGAGCGCGGAGACCACCTCGTCGGGCCCGGCGACGGCCACGGCGGCCTCCCCCGCCGCCAGGGCCTGGGGCGAACCGAGGATGGGGCAGGCCACGAACCTCCCGGCGAAGAGATCGGCGAGACGGCGGGCGGTGGCCGGCGCGATCGTCGAGGTGTCGACCACCGGTGGCCCGTCCGTACCCCCGAGGGCGGCGCCGTGGGCGGCGAGGACGGTCACGACGGCGTCGTCGTCGGCCAGCGACGAGCACACCACGTCCGCGCCGGCCGCCGCCGCGGCCGGGTCGTCGGCTTGGCGCGCCCCGCGTGCCACCAGCTCGCCGGCCTTGCCGGGAGAACGGTTCCACACCGTCACGTGGTGCCCGGTGTCGATGAGGCGCGAGGCGAGCGCCCGACCCATACGCCCCATACCGAGAACGGCGGCCTGCACGGCCCCCGAGCCTACGGCGGCGACCAGAGGATCACGAAACGCCCGAGGATAATGGGGGCATGGACATCGACCTCGACAGGATCCGGCTGGCGGTGGAGGTGCACGGAGAGGGCCGACCGGTGATCCTGCTCCACGGCTTCCCCGACTCGGGCGCCCTGTGGCGCCATCAGGTGCCGATGCTGACCGCGCAGGGCTTCAAGGCACCGCCCACGGCGTCCTCCACCCTCCCGACGAGGGAAAAGACGCCGCAGGCGGACCGGCACTTCGTTGATACCCGAAACATTTTCACGAAGGGTCAATATTGTGGACCTCCAAGCCGATAGCGCCGCTGACAGCCCGCGTGCCATTTCGCCGGACAGCCAGCAGTCCTGTGAGCGCTGCGGGAACTTGGCAACCAAGGGGGCTCGGTTCTGCCCTGCGTGTGGGACACCGCAGCCAGACGCTGGCGTCGATGAGGTCAGATCGGAACGCTTACAATCCTCGCCTCCAGGGCCGCCGAGTGGATGGACTTTATCTCAGCCTGCCAGCAGCTTTGGTACGCGACCCATGTCGGCCGGCGGGCAACTACTCGCCGGCAATGAGATTTCTGGTTGGGCCGTCGCCGTCGCGCCTCTCCTTGGCCTAGGCGTCTCAGGAATCATCGCAGCTAATTTCGGTGCTGGTTCCGCGATAGCGGCCGGATGGGTCGTATATCTGGTTGTCAACTCGTTGCTCGTCTGGTGGGACGCCGTAATCCTCAAGCGACTAGCCGCGCCGAAGCCGTCGTCGTTGCTGGGAATACTAATAATTCCCCGCCTACCTATACGTCCGCCAGAAGGGTATGAGACGGCACCAGGCACTCCTTGCGCTGTGGATCGTCGCATTTCTTCTAACGGTCGGCTTGCAGTCTTCCTTCATTAGCGCGGCAGCGGGAGCCGCATCGGTGTCATCTATCGATACCGCTGCACTTGAGTCCCAGATCCAACAAGGTACGACCGCTAAGATCACTGGTGGCGATTCGGTTAGCTGCCCGACGGAGGACTCGGTACATTCTGGCTCTACCTTCCAGTGCGTGCTGACGGCGACGGCCGATCAGAGCACCACCAGGGGCCGCGACGCCGAGGTGCCCTCCCTTCCGGTGTGAGTTTCCCCGCGAAACGGGGAGGTGCCGCGGCTCAGGTGTCACTTTCCCCGCGGTGGAGGGGGAAAGTGACAGCGGAACGGCCGCCCTCGCGGAAAATGTTCACCGGAACCGGTGCAGCGGGAAACGAGGGGTCGGCGGCCCGCGGAGGCGCCGGCCCCTGGCCAGGCGGCTCTCCTATGGGCGTCCTGTTGAAGTAGCAGCGAGTCCACCTAAAGACCGAGGAGCGCAATCCGGCTCTCTTCGGGTCTAGGAGATGAACCCCTATAAAGTTGAAGCCCCATGAACCTGTTCTTCGACCTTGACCAGCTTGAGATCGGCCCTTCAGATCGCTCGGTACCGGCAACCGCTTCCGGAACGGCCTGTGGTGCGTCACGACCCGTGATCACGACGAGGACTGGTGGGTCTTGTGGGAGCGCACCGTGACGAGACCGACGGGATAATGGTCTGCGACGTCGGTCGTGCCCCGCGTAGCCGGCCGCCGGGGATCGCCGTTGCCGCATTCCGCCGGCCGTGCCAAGGTGGAACTGATGTTACAACGACCGCCCCCCACACCCGCCGTCATGGACGACGCCGACCTCATCGCCCAGGCCAGCGCGCTGGCCGACCAACTCCTCGCCGCCTCCGACGCCGTCGGCAGCGCCAGGGAACGCCGCCGGGAGGGCCGGCTGCGGCGCATCCTGACCAGCGACGCCGGCACCCGGCTCGTCTTCGCCTTGGCCGACCGCGCCCTGCGACCCGTCGATCCCGTCGCCGGTGTAGGTCAACTCACCGCCATCGCCCGCAACCAGCTCGCCGCCACCGATGCCGCCCTCGGCCCGGCCGACCGGGCTGCGCTTCCCCTCGGCCCGGCCGACCGGGGCATGCTCGCCCTCGCCGCCGTCGCCGGCCGGGTCGCCCCTGCGCCGGTCATGGCCGCGGTCGCCGCCCGCCTGCGGCTGGAGACGAGGGAGCTCATCTGGCCGGTCGACGACCGTCGCCTCACCCGGCGCCTCACCCGGTTGCGCCGGGCCGGACGCCGCGCCAACCTCAACCTGTTGGGGGAGGCCATCCTCGGCGACGACGAGGCGGAACGGCGGGTGGCGGCGGTCGAGGCCCTGGTCGGGCGCCCGGACGTGGACTGTATGTCGGTGAAGATCTCGTCGGTCGCCTCGTCGCTGTCGCTGCTCGACGAGCGGGGCTCCGAAGGGCGCATCGCCGAGCCGCTGCGCCAGATCTACCGCGCCGCCCAGCGCTCGCCCACCCGACCGATGGTCAACCTCGACATGGAGGAGCACCGCGACCTCGATCTCACCGTGGCGGTGTTCCGTCAGCTCCTCGACGAGCCCGAGTTCGCCCTGATGGAGGGAGGCATCGCCGTTCAGGCGTACCTTCCCGACACCCATGCGGCCGTCGCCGAGCTCCTGGAATGGTCCGCCGGGCGGGCGGCGCGCACCGGTGCGGGGATCCGGGTGCGGTTGGTGAAAGGGGCCAACCTGGCGATGGAGCGCGTCGACGCCGAGCTGCATGGCTGGCCCCAGGCGCCCTACCCGACGAAGGCCGACACCGATGCCTCCTACCTGCGGCTGCTCGACGAGCTGATCCGCCCCGAGCACCCCCAGGTGCGGGTCGGCGTGGCCAGCCACAACCTGTTCGACATCGCCGCCGCCCTGACGCTGGGCCGCCGGCGAGGAGTGAGCGAGCGGGTCGAGGTGGAGATGCTGGCGGGCATGGCCGAGCGCCAAGCTGTCGCCACCGCCGCGCTCACCGGCGGAATCCTCGTCTACGTCCCGGTCAGCACCCGCCGCGACTTCCGCAGCGCCATGGCCTACCTGGCCCGCCGGTTGGACGAGAACTCGACACCGGAGGGGTTCCTGCGCCACGCCCTCGATCTCCGCCCCGGCAGCCGGGCGTGGGCAGAGCAGCGGACCCGCTTCGAGGACTCTGTGCGGTCCCGCCATGCGGTGGCCGTCACCCCCGCCCAGACCCAGGACCGCACCGTTTCGCTCGCCGCTACTCAGGGAGTCGCAGTGCCGACCGACTCGGTCCCGGCGGACCTGGATCGCTCCGCGCCCTCCCGTCGGGGACGCTCGTCCGGCTTCACCAACGCGGCCGACACCGATCTGTCCGTAGCCGCCAACCGGGCATGGGCCCGGACCGCGGTGACCGGCGGATCAGCGGTCGCTGCCCCTCCGGCGGCCACCGTGGCCGACGTCACCGCCGCGATCAACCGGGCGACCGGCGCCGCCGGTCGCTGGGCCCGGTCGACCACCTCGCAGCGCCGGTCTCTCCTGGTCGCGGCCGTCGCCGCGTTGCGCGCCCGGCGGACCGACGCAGTGGCCGTCATGGCCGACGAGGCAGGGAAGACCTTCGCCGAGGGCGACCCCGAGGTGTCCGAAGCCATCGACTATGCGTCGTGGTACGCGGCCGAAACGGCGCTGTTCGACGAGGTGGCGACCGAGGCCGTCGCCACTCCGCTAGGCGTGGTGGTGGTGGCGCCGCCATGGAACTTCCCCTACGCCATCCCCGCCGGCGGCGTCCTCGCCACCCTCGCGGCCGGCGGTGCCGCCATCCTCAAACCGTCGCCGCGCTCACCCCGGACGGCCGCGGTGCTGGTCGAGGCCCTCTGGGCGGCCGGCGTCCCCGACGACCTGGTCCAGCTCGTCGCCGCCCCCGACGACGCCGCCGGTCGCCGGCTCATCGAGGACCCGGCGGTCGGCACCGTCGTCCTCACCGGTGCATGGGAGACGGCGCGCACCTTCCAACGCTGGCGCCCGGACCTGCGGCTGCTGGCCGAGACCAGTGGCAAGAACTCGATGGTGGTGAGCGCCACCGCCGACGTCGACCAGGCCGTCGCCGACCTGGTGCGCTCCGCCTTCGGCCACGCCGGCCAGAAGTGCTCGGCGACCAGCCTCGCCATCGTGGACGCTTCGGTGCACGACCGCTCGCCGTTCCTGCGCCAGCTGGCCGACGCCGTGCGCAGCCTGCGGGTCGGGCCGGCCACGGACCCGGCCACCGAGATCGGGCCGATCGTCGGCCCGACTACCGAGTCGCTCGAGCGGGCGCTGACCGAGCTTGACCCCGGTGAGTCGTGGCTGGTCGCGCCGCGCCGTGTCGATGCCGGCGCCCGCCTCTGGTCGCCGGGTGTCCGTACCGGCGTCCGACCCGGGAGCTGGGCGCACCGGACCGAGTGGTTCGGACCCGTCCTCGCGGTGATGCGGGCCGACACCTTCGACCAGGCCGTCGAGGCCCAGAACGCAGTGGCCTACGGGCTCACGGCCGGGCTGCAGTCGACCGACCCCGCCGAGCAGGCGAGGTGGGCGGCGGTGGTGGAAGCCGGCAACCTCTACGTCAACCGGACCACCACCGGGGCGATCGTCGGGCGCCAGCCCTTCGGTGGGTGGAAGCGCTCGGCGTGGGGGCCCACCGCCAAGGCAGGCGGTCCCGGCTACCTGGCCGCCCTCAGCCGGTGGCGCGACCCGGGTGACGCGGTGCCCCTCGACCGGGTCGAGGCGTCGTACCGCAGCTGGTGGGCCCGTCACGGGTCCACCACCACGGAGATGGCGGGGCTGGCCGGTGAGGCCAACGAGCTCTCCTACCACCCCCTCCCGGGCGTGGTCCTGCGAGCCGGCGGGGGGGCTCCCGACGCCCAGCTGATCTGGGCCGCCCTGGCCGCCCGGGTCACCGGCACGCCACTCGAGATCTCGGTCGCGCCCGAGCGTCGGCCGGTCCGCGTCACCGGGATCCCGGTCCGGGTAGAGACCGCCGCGGAGCTCGGCAACCGGCTGGGGGGCGACGGGCGCCGCCTGCGTCTCGTCGGCGATACCGAGCCCGAGGTGCTGGTCGCCGCCGCCGAGGCTGGCGTCAGCGTGCTCGCCGCCCCCGTGCTGGCCAACGGCCGGGTCGAGCTCGGGCGCTGGCTGCGGGAGAAGGTGGTCAGCCGCAGCCGTCACCGCTACGGCAACATCGTCGGCTGACACGAGCGAGCTTCGCTTCCCGGGCCATCCGGCAAGTACCGATCCGCCCCACCCGGCGACCACCTATCCGCCTGACCCGGCGACCCGGCGCCGCCAACCGCCCGGTCGTGGCCCCGCGGCCCGGTCGAAGCGCTTCGCCGTCGCCGATTGGGCCGCCGCGGCGTTGACCACGTCTCTCGGATAGGTGCGCATGGCGCGCCAGAGGTAGATGGCGTTGGCGGCGAGCGGCACCAGCATCACCAGGAAGGTCAGCTTCAGGCCGTCGCGGCCGCCGCCGAAGACGTCGTCGGAGACCACCCCGAACAGCAGCGGGGCGAGGGACTGGGCAACGGTCCGCACTGCGGTCCGCACCCCCTCGGCCCGACCCCACAACCGCGCCGGCATGATGTCGAGACGGGCGGCGTCGATGGCCGGGTTCTGGGCGGCCAGGGCGAAACCGGCGAGCACCAGGTAGGGCATGGCGGTGACGATGCTGCGGGTGAGCAGGGCGGGGATGAACAGGAGCGTGGTTGCCGACGCCGCCACTGCGGTGACGATGATGCGCCCGTTGAGGTGGTGGCGGCGGAGCAGGCCGTCGGCCATCCGGCCCCCGAACAGGGTGCCCACGACTGCGCCGACCCCGATGAGGATCAGCAGCAGGTTGGCCACCGCCTGGTTGATCCCGTACTGCCGCTTCACGAACTCGACGGCGAAGGTCTGCACACCGGCGAGGTAGAAGTAGCCACAGGAGCTGGCGATGATGAGGATGACGTTGGTGCGGACCCGCAGGATGTAGCGCGTCGCCGCGATCAACCCCAGGGCCCGCAGATCCGGTCCGGCCATCGCGTGGGCGTCGGGCAGCACCCCCCGCAAGCGAGCCAGGCGCTGGGCCTCGGTCTCGCCGTCGGGGGGCGGAGCGACCGGCCCCACCCCCACCGGGCCGCCGAGGGCGCCTCCCGCCCCTCCCGCTTCGGCGGGCGCCGCGAACGACCCGGTGTTGAACGACACCGTCTTGGCGGGGAGGGGGTCGGTACCGCCCCGGCGGGGCTCCGGCATGCGCACCACGTACCAGGCCAGGACGAACGCCGGGAGGGCCAGGATCACGAACGCCGCTCGCCACGACAGAACGGCGATGTCGCCCGTAACCGCGAACCCGAGACCGGCGCCGAGCAGCTCGCCGGTCAGGACGTAGCTGTAGACCCGTCCCCGCTCTGCACTGGGGAAGTAGTCGCCGATGAGCGAGGCGACGACGGGCCCGGCCACCGCGGTGACGACGCCGAGGAACAGGCGGGCCACCAGCAGCCGGTCGAAGTCGGCGGCGGTGGCGCTCCAGATCATGGCCCCGCCCCAGACGAAGATGGCGGCTCCCAGAACCCGCGTGCGCGGCACGCGGTCGGCGAGGGTGCCGAAGGGGATGCTGGCCACTGCCGCCGTCAGGGAGCTGACGGCGACCAGGAGTCCGATGTCGGTGTTGTCGATGCGCAGGGCGGATCGCAGCTGGGTCGCCGACGCCCCCACGGTGGCCGTGTCTGCACTGCTCAGGGCGAGCACGCAGGCCAGAAGGACGATGACACGCGTCCGGGCCGGGCCCCCGAGGGTGACCTCGAGCCGCCGTCCCGCTCGCCGGGCCAAGCCGTCCACCGACCGCCGGAACCCACTGGCAGCCCCATGCGTGGACGTGACGGCTCCTCTCGTCGGGGCCCGGGTCGAGGGCCGCTGCACCGCAGTCGAGGATAGGGGGGCCGTCGAGGTCGGCGGACGCGCCGGGCGTCGGCTCCGCGGCGGGATGACCAATGAGTCGCAGATTCGGATAAGGGGTAAATCGGACCCCGATCATGACGACCTCCCAGGACGGCTCCACCCGGCCCCCGACGACTCCGCCCTCCCACCCCAGACCAGCGCCGGCGAGGACGGTCCCCGGGAGGGGGCCCTCGAGCGCTCCTTCGACCGCATCGTCACCGAGGGCCGCCCCCGGCTCCGCCGCGGCTGGCTGGACATGGTCGTCACCGGGGCGCTCGCGGGCTTCGAGGTGGCATTCGGGGTGCTGGCCCTCATCTACATCGAGGCCGAGACCGCCAGCTTGGCCCTGGCCGGACTGGCGTTCTCCATCGGCTTCATCGCCCTGCGCCTCGGTCACAGCGAGCTGTTCACCGAGGGCTTCCTGGTACCGGTGACCGTCGTCGCCGCCGGCGACGCCCGGATCCGGGACCTGCTGCGGCTGTGGGTAGGCACCCTGGCCGGCAACCTCGCGGGAGGCTGGGTGATGGCCCTGTTGATCGACGAGGCATTCCCCGAGCTCCACCACGACGCGGTGACGATCGGTGCGTACTACGTCGACGGCGGGGCCAACCTGCGGACGTTCTGCCTCGCCGTCCTCGCCGGCGCCGCCATCACCCTCCTCACCCGCATGCACAACGGCACGGACTCTGAAGTGGGGAAGCTGCTTGCCTCCGTGGCCGTCGGCTTCCTGATCGCCGGCACCCGGCTGTTCCACTCGGTGCTCGACTCGCTGCTCGCGTTCTGCGCCCTCAACACCTTCCACGCGCCGTTCGGGTACCTGGACTGGTTCGGTGGTTCGCATGGGCCCCTCGGCAACCTGGTGGGCGGCCTCGGCCTCACCACCCTGCTGCGCATCATCCGCAGCCGGAGCCGGCTGACCGACTACCGGGTGGCCAACGACCGCCCCGCGTCCCCCGCGGCCGCCGCGCCCCGGTACTGATCGGTTCAGCCCACCCGGGAATTGGTGAGGGGGCGACCGGCGAGGCGCAGGCGGATGGTCGCCTCCATCTGCTCGAGGCGGGCGAGCATGGCCGGCTCGGGGTGGCGGGCCACGTCGGTGATGACGTAACCGAGCTCGCCGCGGGTGCCGAGGAACTGGCCTTCGACGTTCACCTCGTGGTCACCGAAGATGGCGTTGACCGCAGCCAGCACCCCCGGGATGTTGCGGTGCAGGTGCATCAGGCGAAAGGTGCCGGCGTGCTCGGGGAGCTCGAGATTGGGATAGTTGACGCTCAGGGCGCTGTTGCCCGTGCGCATGAACTCCATCAGCTTGTGGGCCACGAACCGGCCGATGTCGGCTTGGGCCTCCTCGGTGCTCCCACCGACGTGAGGGGTCAGGATGACGTTGTCGAGTCCCCGCAGCTCGGACCGAAACGGCTCCTGGCGGCTACGGGGCTCCTCGCCGAAGACGTCGATCGCCGCGCCCGCCAGGTGCCCGGACTCGAGATGGCGGCGAAGGCTGCCATGGTCCACGACGAAGCCGCGGCTGAGGTTGAGAAAGAGCGAACCCGGACGCATCCTGGCCAGCTCCCCCTCACCGAAGAACCCCCGGTTGGTGGGGCGCCCGTCGACGTGGAGCGACACGACGTCAACCTCGCCCAGCAGCTCGTTGAGGCTGGAGCAACGGCGGGCGTTGCCGAGGGCCAGGCGGTCGGCGGAGTCGAAATAGCACACCGACATCCCCAGGCTCTCGGCCAGGACGGAGAGTTGGGAGCCGATGTTGCCGTAGCCGACGATGCCGAGGCGGCGGCCCCGGACCTCGTGGCTGCCGACCGCAGACTTGTCCCAGCGCCCGAGGTGCATGTCCCGGTCCTTGCCCGTCAGGCGGCGGCTGAGCGAGATGATCTCGGCGACGACCAGCTCGACCACGCTGCGGGTGTTGGAGAAGGGGGCGTTGAACACCGCCACCCCTCGCCGCCGGGTCGCCTCCAGGTCGATCTGGTTCGTCCCGATGCAGAACGCGCCGACCACCAGCATCGGCGACGCCTCGAGCACCGCCTCGGTGATCTGGGTGCCCGAGCGAATCCCGAGCATGGCCACGTCGGCGCCGCGCTCGATCAGCTCGTCCTCGCCGGGGGCGTGGGGGACGACCTCCACCTCGAAACCCGCCGCCTCGAGGAGCTTGGCCGCCCCCGGGTGGATGTTCTCGACCAGCAGCGCCCGCGCCGGTCGCCCGGGGCGTGTGCTGGGCGCGCTGCTCGCGCCGTCCCGGTCGTCGAGCGTTTCTGTCATCGAGACTCCACTGTACGACCACTACCGTGGGGTCCCGTGAGCGACGACGATGTGCTGGAGGCGGTCCAGCGCCGGGTTCTGTGGCTGGCGGTGCGGATGGTCGACGCCGCCAACCACGACCGCGACGCGGGCGACGGCGTCAAGGTCGGGGGCCACCAGGCGTCGAGCGCGTCGATGGTCGGCATCATGACGGCCCTGTGGTTGCGCCACCTTTGCCGTGACGACCGGGTGAGCGTCAAGCCCCATGCCTCTCCCGTGTTCCACGCCATCCAGTACCTCCTCGGCAACCTGGACGGCTCGTACCTGACCACGCTGCGGGCGCTCGGTGGCCTGCAGTCCTACCCGTCGCGGACCAAGGACCCCGACGAGGTCGACTTCTCCACCGGCTCGGTCGGTCTGGGTGCCGTCGCCCCCCTCTTCGCCGCCGTCACCCGGCGCTACGTCGATGCCCACTTCGGCCAACGCCCCTCGTCGCGCTTCGTCGCCCTCATCGGCGACGCCGAGCTCGACGAGGGCAGCATCTGGGAGGCGATCGCCGACCCGGCCACCCACGGTCTGGGGCGGGTGCTGTGGGTCATCGACTTCAACCGCCAGTCGCTCGACCGGGTGGTGCCCGGAGCCCGCATCGCCCAATGGAGGGGCCAATTCGAGGCGGCGGGGTGGCACGTGGTGGAGGCCAAGTACGGCCGGGCGCTCACCGCCGCGTTCGCCCGCCCCGGCGGCGACCGGCTGAGGGACTGGATCGACGCCATGCCCAACGAGCGCTACCAGGCGCTGTTCTCCCTCGCCGGCGCCGACCTGCGGGCCGAGTTCGTCGACGGGGCGCCCCTCGAGGTCGCCACCCTGCTGGCCGACGCCACCGACGACGAGGTGCGGCGGCTGGTCACCGACCTCGGCGGCCACGACCTCGGCGGTCTCCTCGACGCCTTCCGCAGCGCCGACGAGGTCAGCAACCGGCCCTCGGTGGTCTTTGCCTACACGGTGAAAGGTTGGGGCCTGCCCATCGCCGGGAATCCTCGCAACCACTCGGCGCTGCTCACGCCCGAACAGATCGACACCCTGCGCGCCGACGTCGGGCTCAGCGCGGATACCGAGTGGGACCGCTTCGACCCGGCCAGCCCCGAAGGCGAGCTCTGCAAGCGCCGCTCGTCGGAGCTGGCCCGGGCTGGGCGCGCGCTCCGCCCGATCCTGGCGGAGGAGGACCGGGCCGATCCGGTGACCACGGGGATCCGCGCCGGGAACCGGCCGCTGTCGACCCAGGACGCCTTCGGGCGCGTCCTGGTCGAGCTCAGCCGGCACGAGAGGATCGGCCCGTACCTGGTCACCACGGCGCCGGACGTGGCCACCAGCACCAACCTGGCGGGCTTCATCAACCGGGCGGGTGTGTTCGCCCCCGTCGACCACCACGCCTGGGCGGACGGCAGCATGCTCAAGTGGGTCGAGGGACCGGCCGGCCACCACATCGAGCTCAGCCTGTCGGAGATGAACCTGTTCCAGCTCCTGGGCCAGCTCGGCCTGGCCGGTGCTCTCTCCGACCGCCCGCTCGTCCCGGTCGGGACGGTTTACGACCCCTTCGTCTGCCGAGGTCTCGACGCGTTCATCTACAGCGTGTACTCGGGCGCCCGATTCATCCTGGCGGGCACTCCCTCGGGCGTCACCCTGGCCCCGGAAGGCGGCGCCCACCAATCGACCATCACCCCGTCGATCGGCCTGGAGATGCCGGACGTGACCTACCTCGAGCCCGCCTACGCGGTGGCGCTCGACTGGCTGGTCTGCGACGCCGTCGCCGACATCGCCCGGGGCGGCAGGCAGGCCGCCGGGACACCCGGCGACGGCGCCTACTACTTCCGGCTGTCGACCCGTCCCATCGACCAGGCCCCCTTCGAGGCGGCCCGGGCCCGCCTCGGCGACCAGCAGCTACGCCAAGGGGTCCTCGACGGGGCCTACCGACTCGTCGAGGCCGGCGC
>JAABUJ010004450.1_pt1 | contig 14729 bp, 15 predicted proteins | sample 5559131 | NCBI WGS metagenome assembly JAABUJ01 (sample SAMN10711875, study PRJNA513366) | rock metagenome | isolation source: Antarctica rocks | place: Antarctica: Victoria Land, Mt New Zealand nord | collected 2016-01-07 | reverse complement strand
ACGACGAGCGCGCGCACGGCAGCGCCGCCACGCGCTCGGTGGATCAGGAGCATGCACCAAACTGCCACTGCATTGGGAGCAGGTAGCATGAGGGAACGGCTATGAGCAACACAACTGACCCACTAGTCCTCCGCCACAGGGGTTGTGATGGGATAAAGGCGTGCCAATGTCGTGCGCGCCTCATTCACCCCGAATCGCCAGTCCACCGTCGTCTTGACCGCGTTGCGCGGCGCTTCCCATGCGGCGATCTCCCGACGTAACGTCTCGATCGCCCCGATCCGCCGATCCGCACACTGCCGCACGAGCACCGACCACTCGATCTCCATCTGATTGAGCCAACTGCCGTGCTTCGGTGTGTAATGCCATTCTAATCGTTCCAGTATCCGCCGCGCTTCGGCGGGCGCAAACGCGTCATAGAGTGACGCCCCGGTATGCGTGTTCAGGTTGTCCAGCACGACCCGAATCACCGCTGCCTCCGGGTACCATTCATCGACCAGCATCCGCATCATCGCCGCGAAGTCTTCCTTCGTCCGCCGCTCGGTGACCACGATGTGCCGGCGTCCGGCATGGGGCTCGAAGCAGCCGAACAGGTTGCATGTCCCGCGTCGGATGTACTCGTAGTCGTCGCGCATTGGCACCCCCGGTTCCCGTGGCAGCGGTGGACGGCTGTCGTCCAGCAGTTGATACGGTAACTCATCGAAGCAGACAACGGGACGCGCGGGGTCGTGCGGTGCGGCATAGAGATGTAAGACATCTTCCATGCAACAGACGTACGCGGCACTCACCGTCGGGATGCACCACTGCTTGTGCAGCCACGGTTTGATGCCCCCCTTTTGAGCGTCCGGCGCACCGTCTCGTCGCTGATCCGCGCGACGATGCCGCGGGTGACCAACCGATCAGCCAACAGTTGCATCGTCCATTCTCCCCTCCCCTGTGGCGGATCACTACAGGCGAGCGCGACGAGATGGGCTTCCTGTCCACCGCTCAATGTGCGTGCGCCGCCGGGGCGGGCGCGTTCGTGGAGCGCGGCATGCAGGCCATCCTCGGCAAACCGTTTGCGGACACGCCCGACGGTGCTCTCGCTCGTGTGCAGCGCGGCGGCGATCTCCTTGTCCTGTCTCTCCGCGCTAGCGTGCAGGAGAATCTGGGCGCGATTGACCATCCGGGCGCGGCTCGTACCACTGTGGATCGTTGCGTGCAGTTGCTGTCGCTCATCGTCGGTAAGTACCACCGCATAGACCTTCTTCCGCATCGTCGCCTCCTTCGCGATGCGCTATGCTTACCTCGGAAAGCATGGAGTGTCAAAACTACCGTGGCGGAGGACTAGTAGACGTTCATCAGCGCACAACCTGAGAATGGGGTTGCTGACACCAACCATTCTTGGAGGAGCGACCGATGAACGACACGCTGATTGTTACCCTCTTCGTCCCCCTTGACGATCTGCTGGATGCCCTCGGGCACCGCCTCGAGAATAATGCAGGACTTATCCTGAACTCGTTCCCGCTGCCGGGAGTATCAAACAATCCGCAGTTCAGGCCGATTTCAGGCACGGGTCCTTGGAACAATCTGTTCATCATTGATGGATTGAAGGAAGAAGACGCGAAGCGGCTCTGCGCAATCGTGAGAGACCGGATGGAAACAGCAAAGGTAATTTCCCCGGCGGCTAGCTAAACAGCTGGGGAGAATCCACTATTTTTTACGATACGACCGAATCACGACGACGAACGCTAATGTGTACAGCGGCAGGGTCAGAAGTATGAGCACCCAGTACGGCATCATCCCGACGTGCGACGCAAGCACCGTAACGATAGAACCTGTGCTTCCAAGCACACAGACGACGGCACCAAACTTCGGCTTCTTCGGCTCTGGCAATCTCTTCTTTTTAGCCATAAGTAATACGAATTATATCATATTATGGGATATATTTCCTTTGTTGCATGTGCGCAAATATCAAATCTATTTTCGCGTCGGCAGGGAGTTGGGCGACATTCGGCACCTCCCGGTCTGTCCTGCAACGACGTGGTTCCTATATGGACGCTGCTCGGGCGCTATTCGGAGCCGTCGTTATGCTCGACATGTCGTATCCTTAGCAATATCCCGCCTTTAGGCCCAAAAGGCACGATACTGAAGACGATCGTGAGACAAAGTCGCTTGGAGTTCGGAATTCCGGCATCATGGTACAATGATGTCGCTTTACATGGTGCAGTGACAATCCCGAAGAGGCAGCATTGTGAATCACGCAGTACAGAATCAGCCAGAGGGTGGCCTGTTCATCGGCGACGGCTATGCCGCAATACCTGCATGGGGATGGGACTCCACACAGGGTACAATTCTCGGTATACCTGTCATGCCCTTCGTGAGCATCACGCTTCCCTCGATCCCGGATCGTGGTGAGATCAAGCCGAGTCTCTACCTTACCTTCTCTAACGGTTGGGTACTGGCACTTGATACGCCGCTTGCAAACTTCCAGGGGCATTCCACAGATTTCCCCTCTATTATCTTCGGCTCAGCCTACATTGGCGAGGGAAACCGCGCCTTCGATCTCACTTCAATGCGCAAAGTCGATCACAATCGCAACTTGGGCGATTTGGCGGAGCTTGTAGCAACGATTCACGAGGTAGCGAGCTTCCCATCTACCAGCAGGGACGACCTGATCGATACATATATCGCTGCCGACCCATACCGTCCTGGCATTGCCGACGCAGTTATCAGAGACTTCGGAGTGCATGTATGGGCGATCATAGGAGCAATCCTGCTCGCGGGGGCGACGCTTGACGAGGTGGCGCAAGACTACGAGCTGCCGCGCAATGCGGTTCTGGCCGCACTTGCCTACTACCGTCGCTATCGTCCTATCATCATGGCACGGATGAACGCGAACAACGTCGGCGCCGCATGAATCCGCAGTTTCATCTTGATCAAGATGTTGGTGCGCGACTCAAGAATCAGTTGAATATCCGCTACGCCGATGACGTGGCAAAGACGGCTGCAGAACTCGGACTGCAACGTGCCTCAGATGGTCACCATCTCATCGAGGCCGCCAAGGCAAACCGCATTTTCGTGACAAACAACGGCAAAGACTTCATCACGATGCAGGATGCATGGATGCGTTGGTCGGCGGAATGGAGCGTGGATCCTACGCATGCAGGCATCCTCATCGTTCCCCAGTCTTGGGGACCACAACAGGCCGCGCAAGAGATAGCCGCTTTTCTCGGCAATCGCGTTACGCTCTCCAATGAGATTTGGAGTTATGACGAAGCCATACAACAGTGGATACAGAATCCCGCACCGAGGCGGCGATAGGAGGAATCAAATGACCGCTGGCAGTCAAGTTCGGAAATGAAGCCGGGCTCAGACTATAACCAACCAAAGCCATAGACTCTCAAAGCGTTAGGTTCATGATCGACCGTGAGTGTGGAGTATCAAATGGGCATTAGGCGAATCGTAACGGAAGATCCAAAAGAAGAGCAATGGCGTCGTCTTTCGCAATTCACGTATGACACAAATATCAGAAATTTCCTCAAAGAGCATGGTCATCACACCATAAGCCCAGATGTGATTGAATTCGTTGCTGGCTCCATCCAGCAAGGACATGCGTATTTCTCTGCCTCAGAGGAAGCCCCGCTCGATATCGGTCCGCTGCTCGTCTACTACGGGGCAACGAATATCTTGGCCGGTGCGGCGACGTTGTTGACTGGTAAACGCCCAGATATCCGCACGCACGGTATGAAGCTTTGGGTGCCCAAGACAAATTTCTTAGCCGATGCGGAGATCTCCCCGTTCGATCCTCATCATGGTGCACTTCACTTACTCGGAAGCGTATTCTCACCTGGTTGTCCGCTGATCCATAGTGGCAAGTGGCCCTTGGAGGAGATTCTGGCCTCAATCCCGGATGTTCACGCCGAATACATGAATCAATACAGCGGGACACCACATACGATTCTAATGGAGATTGTTCCGCAGAAGCGGGGCGTCCTTGAACGGACGCACCGGGCCAACGTCGATCGGTACAACTCACTTGATGAGATGTTGAGATGCATTGAGGGCTTAAAGACCGCTTATTTGACTCCACAACATGACCAGGGTATGGACTATGTCATCTTTTATCGGAAGCCGCGAGGCCCTGATATCGGCGAGTATTCCATTTCGGGGCAGAAGCACCTCCAAATCATGCATGTCAAGCAGAATCACCCTCTCAACCCGAGCCAGATCATGCTCATGTTCATGGGGCTGTTCGCGTTAGGGATCCTCTCGCGCTACCACCCCGAACGCTGGACACCGTTCGTCCGGAATGATCTGACAGGGGAGCGGCTGGTGATCGAGAAGTTCCTCGATGTATCCACGAGATATTTGCCCAATCTCGTGCTGAACATGCTTACCGGAGAACGACTCCAGTTCGCCTCCGAAATGGAGAACCCCGTGGATCCTTCCCAGTTCCTCACAGAGGAGGATGTCAGGGAGATTATCAATGAGATGCGGCGCGCGGGGGAACTGAGATGAGCATTCGCGACGATGCATATGCATTATCCAAGGCCGTTTTCCGTGCGCCTCTCAAACTAACGCTCAAAGCCTTGGTAGAGGAGTTAAATCAGAGTCCACGTGAGAGTGCGCCGGATCAAGCGAAGCCAGCGGTTCAGGATCGTAGCATTTTCGGTTACTTAGCACGCGGGGGCCGCGGTTGGGAACGGGCACAGCTGCTCCCGTTTCTTCTATTGGCAATGAGGTCTGGCCAGCCCCTGAGCGAACGTGTTCCGATGATCATCCCGTCACTACGTGACGAGGAACGGGAGCTCTTTGCGCGGGCTCATGCGCAGATGCTGCGCCTAAACTACGAGTGCCTTTCGCCGTTACTCTCCCGGTTGCCTCACTACGCGAGAGCGGCTAGTCCCTATAGCCACCTAGCGGATGTGTCGCTACCCGATGAATCGGGCGACGACCTCCTGTCAAAGCAATCGATCTCGGCGATGGCTCGTAGTTTTCATACGCACCCGGCTTTCTCGATTGCCCTACGCAGCAACCCGCTGTCGGTAGAAGATGCAGAAAAATTCGATCTTGGGCAGGCCGTGTGGCAAATCGATGAAAGCATCCATCGGGCCGGGACAATCCACGAACCCAAGGATATCAGTGACATCATCTCGAATAGCCGGGAAGGCGCTCCCGATCGCACAGCATTTCGTCACCTATCGGCTCTCGTATGTCTCCGAGAGTCGCTGACGATGCTGGATCAGTTGGTGTTTCAAGCCGTGCTCTCGGAGAATCTGAAGTTGCCCGTCCTCGATGAGGACAACATTATTGACCCCGGGCGCTGGGTGACTACTTACGTGAGTAGAGGGAATCATGTAATTTACCAGCGGGATGCGCGCTCACCACGGGGCATCAATGATTACCTCATCCTCTACCTCTGGCCACATGGATACGAACCGATCAAGGAGCTGTGCCATGTCGAGCACCTTCGGGTCGAGTATTCTGGAGATGTGGGTACGAAGGCGTTCATCGCGCTGCGGACAGTTGACGAGAACCTCAACCCGTTCGGGCAATTGCTGAAGAGCGTGTAAAGCGAACGAGCAGCTTGAATACAGGCGGTTTAGGTGAGCTTAGCCTGCACACGGAGTATGACGTGGCGAACTTCCTCGCCGACGCCATGCTGGTGACCTCCGAGGCCACATTCGCCATCGCATAGGGTCGGGTCGATCTCGTGGAGGCAGCGAGTACCTATGGGGTGAGCTCAAGTATGATGCGGTATCGGCTCAATGTCACCGGTGCGAAGAAGAGCGCGGAGCGACTGAGAGCGTCCGACTTGCTTCGTTAGCAGATATGCTCACATATTTGTCGCATAAGATTGGATATGCGTCATTGCTGCCTGGTGGCGCTCCCGCCCGCTGTCACCGTGTACGGGCCGCCTGCGTCGGTCGTGATCGTCAGAGTGGCCTTCTTGTCCCTCGCCGGGGCGAGCGGCGCGCAGGCCACCCCCACCGTGCAATTCGTCGCTGCGAGCAGCATCCAACCCTCCCTCGCGGGTGTCCATTGCAGCGAATACGCAGAGTTGCCTCTCGTTCGCGCGTCAGTATCCGCGATGCCCTCGCACAAGCGGTGAGACGTTATCTTCCTTGCAGTGCGCCCCCGCCTGCTCGATGTGCACGCCCCTCCCTCGCCACAACCCAGCCTACCATGGCGGCACTGCCATGACATGATAGGGCGTTTCATTAGCGATCGGCGACCGAACCATCCTCGTGCAGCGGTGTCTCGATCGGCGGCGGCACGAAGGGATATTTCTCGGCGATGCCCGGTTTCAACTCCACGCCGATACCCGGTTTCTCCGGTATGTGCAGATAGCCATCGACGAGCGCGAGATTCTCGATGAGCAGGTCGTTCTTGGGCGGCAGGTCGTCGCCCAGATAGTCCTGCAGCACGAAGTTGGGGATGCAGGCGTCGAGATGGGCCGCGATTGCGGTCGACACGTTCGAGAGCGTGCCGTGCGGCATCACCCCGACGTGGTAGGACTCGGCGACGGCGGCGATCTTCTTCGCGCCGGTGAGTCCGCCGGCGAGGCACGGATCGACGCGGGCATAGCGCGCCGCCCCGCTCGCGAATAGTTCGCGGAACGCATAGATCGAATGCAGGCGCTCCCCGGTCGCGATCGGCAGGCGGATGGCGCGCGCGATCTCGGCCGCGGACTGGATGCTCTCCGGGACGATCGGGTCCTCGTAATAGAGGGGACGGAATTGTTCCAGGGCGGCGGCGAGCGTGATCGCGTCGCCCGGCGACAGTCGTCGGTGGATCTCAACCCCGATATCGACACCGTCGCCGACCGTCTCGCGCAAGGCGCCCACCCGCTCGACCGCCTCCTTGATGATCGCGTCGTAGCGCATTGACGCGAAACCGGGCGCGAATGGCGTAACCCGCAGCGCGGTGATGCCGCGCGCGACATCGCGCTGCGCGTTGTCGATCATCCCGTCGATCGTCGGCGCGTCGACCTGGGTCTGCACGCGGATCCGCTCCCGGGCCTTGCCGCCCAGCAGTTGATAGACGGGCACCTCGCAGCGTTTCCCGAGGATATCCCAGAGGGCGGCATCGATCGCTCCGAGTGCGCCGGTCACCGCCCCGTCGGGGAAATGCCTGCTCCGGTACAGGTACTGCCAGTGGTGCTCGATCCGCGCGGGATCCTGCCCGACGAGGTACGGTTCCCACGCCCGGATGACCGCCTCGTTGGCGCCGAGATACCCCCACATCCCGACCTCCCCGAGGCCGCTGATGCCCGCGTCGGTGTGGATCTGGACGAAGAGATACCGGGACGCTTTGACGATCTCGATCTGCTCGATGCGCATCGCGTTCCTCACGATCGGGCCGCAGTCTGATGCTGGAGCCATGCCAACCAGTCGGCCATCCCCTCCTCCAGGGAATATCGCGGCGCGTAGCCGAGCTCGTCGCGGGCCCGCGTGAGGTCGCTCGGGCCGCGCAGATGTGCCGAGGGGGAGATCCCCGGGCCGAGGCGGATCTGCGCGCCCGGCACGAGCTGGCGCGCCAACTCGGCGACCTCGCTGCGGCGTCGCAGCACGCCGCCGGTAACATTGAAGATGCGGTGCGCGAGCGGCCGCGCCGTCATGGCGAGGTAGATGCCATGGGCGAGGTCCTTGACGTAGGTCACGTCCATCGGCAGGTCCGCCCCGATCGGTTGCTCGATCGCCTCGCCGGCGAACGCCCGGTCGAGCAGATAGCCGCCCGTCGAATTGCCCGGTCCGTAGACGTAGCCCGGCCGGACGGCGACGATGTCCAGGCCGTACACCTTGTGGTACGTGATCGCCAATGTCTCGGCCATCAGCTTGGTCGTGTCGTAGATGCCGACGGGATCAGGTCGGGCATCCTCCGTGAGCGGGTGGAGATCGGGATGCTGCCCGTAGAGCGTGGCCGTGGAGACGTAGACCATCCGCAATCGGGCGGCGCGCACCGCCTCCAGCACCGAGAGCGTGCCCTCGACGTTGATCCGATACATCCGCCCCGGGTCGGCGGCGCCGTCGGTTTGGCTGATCACCGCCGCAGTATGGGCCACCGCCTCGATCCGCTGGTCGCGGATGACGCGATCCAGGCTCGCCCGATCGAGGATATCGCCCTCGACGACGGTGATGCCGGGCTGGCCCGCCATGAAGCCGGCGGCGGGCTGGACGCGACGGTCGAGACAGACGACGTGATCGCCCCGTTCGGCGAACTGTGCCGCCGTGAACGAGCCAACGAAGCCTGTGCCGCCGGTGACCAAGACTCGCATCGGTTTACTCTCCCCTGCCCGTCATCGGGCGTAGCGGATGCGCGGATCGATAAACGCGTAGAGCACATCGACGATCAGACTGATCGCCTGCACGATGATGGCGAGCATCAGGACCACGCCCTGGATGATCGGGTAGTCGCGGCTGAAGATCGCATCGACGCCCGCCCTGCCGATCCCGGGGATCGCGAAGATCGTCTCGGTGATCACGGCCCCCCCGAGCAGCTGACCGATCATCAGGCCGATGACGGTGACCACCGGGATCAGGGCGTTCCGGAGCGCGTGGCGCAGCACGATCGGTCGTTCCCGGAGGCCTTTCGCGCGCGCGGTCCGGAGATAGTCCTCGCCGAGCACGGCGAGCAGACTCGCGCGGACTTGGCGCGTGAGCGTGGCCGCGAACGCGGTGCCGAGCGTCACCGCCGGCAGGAGCATGAAGCGCAGACTCTGGGCGGGCTGGCGGAAAGGATCCCGCCAGCCGGAGGGCGGCAGCCAGCCAAACTTGAGGGAAAACAACAGGATCAGGAGGATGCCCAGGCAGAAACCGGGGATGGCGAGCCCGAGCATCGCGTAGGTGGAGGCGATCCGGTCGAGGAGCGATCCCCGGCGGATCGCCGCGAGCATACCCAGGGGCAGGGCGATCGCGACGGCGATGACCGCCGCCATGAGGCTCAACTCGATCGTCGGCACGAGGCGAGCGCGCAGCAGGCCCGCCACCGGTTGGTTCGACTGGATGGACCGACCGAAGTCGCCGTGCACCACCCGACCGAGCCAGACGAAGTAGTAGAGGGGCGCGGGCTTATCCAATCCGAGGTCGGCACGCACCCGCGCCAACACCGCCGGATCGGCCCCCTCGCCGAGCATCGCCGTCGCGGGGTCGCCCGGGAGCAGGCGCACCACCGAGTAGCTCAGGATGCTGATCAACAGCAGCATCAGCACCATCCCGATCAACCGTTGGAGCAGGAACCTTTGCATCACCCCTCACCCCACTGCACGCGACCACCTACTTGCTGAGCCAGACGCCGCGCACCTCGAACTGCGGATCGGCACGATCCTGGATACCCTTCACCTTGGTCGTCGCCGCGTCGACGCGCGCGCGGTGATACGGGATCGGGCACGGCGCATCGTCGGCGAGGATCTGATCGACCTGGCGATAATAGCTGCGCCGCTGCGCCCGATCGTAGGTCGACACCGCCTTGTCGAGGAGGCCATCGACCTGCGGGTTGGAGTATTTGAGGTAGTTGCCGGACCCCGTCGAATAGTAGGGGGTGTACAGCACCGGGCTGGGATCGGGCGTCGTCTGCCACGTCGAGAGGCTCGCTTCGTAGTTGAGCGAAACCTGATCGGCGACACGCTTGGCGCTATCTTCCATCTGGATTGCCACCTTGACGCCGATTTCCGCGAAGTTCGCCTGATAGATCTGGGCGATCTGCTGGTAGATCGGGTCCGAGACGAGGATGGTGAACGAGAAGCCGTCCGGCATGCCCCCCTCCTTGAGCTTGGCCCGCGCCTGATTAAGGTCGCGGTCGAAGGGCTTCCAGTTCGGGTCGAACGCCCAGCTGCCCGGTGGGTGCACCGGGCCGTAGCCGATCGCCCCCGTCCCGAAGAAGATGTTGCTGTCGAGCCCCGCCCGATCGATCGCAAACTGGAGGGCCTGGCGGAGCGGCTTCTGGTTGAATGGCGGCTTGCTGTTGTTGAGAATCAGGCGCTCGGCCCCCGCCCAGGTGCGCAAGAGCTGATAGGACGCATTGTTGCGCATCGGTGCGATGTCCTTGAAAGCGAGCGTGGTGACGTAGTCCAGTTGGCCCGCTTTGAGGTTCGTCAGGCGCACCGATGGATCCGGCACGACCTGGAACACGACCTCATCGAGGTAGATAGTGTCCGGATTCCAATAGGTGGGATTGCGTTTCAGCGTGATGTGATCGTTTTCGACCCACTCCTGGAGCATGAATGGCCCGGTCCCGGAGGGGTGTCGGCCGGCATCCTTGCCATACTTGGCGAGCACGGCCGGCGAGATCATCTGCCCCGGTTGCATCGCGAAGGAGGCCAAGAGCGGCGCGGTCACGCTCTTCAGTTGCAGTTTGACCGTCTGGCTATCGACCACCTGGACCGACTGAATCGGTGCGAAGTCGGTTGTGAAGAGGGTCCCGGTCGCGGGATCCTTGGTGTGCTCGATGTTCGCCTTGACGGCCGCAGCGTCGAAGTCCGTCCCATCATGGAATTTGACGCCCTTGCGAAGGTGGAGAATCATCGTCGTGTCATCGGGCGTATCCCAGGATTCGGCGAGCCCCGGCTGCGGATTGAGCTGGGCATCGAACGTCACCAGGCTGTCGTAGATGGGACGGAGCACGAAGAGTTCGCCGTTGGAGGGCGACGGATCGAGGCTGATCGGATTGGCGACGATGCCCACCCGCAGGCTCCCCCCTTTGGTCGGCGTGCCGGCACTAGCGGGCGCTTTCGTCGCCGGCACGCTGCTTCCCGTTTGCGCGCCGCCCGTGGTGGCGCCCGCCGAAGCCTGGGCGGCCGGCGCGGACGTCGCCGCAGCACCGCCCCCGCACGCCGCCAACAAACCGCCCAACGCGAGGGTGCCGCTCGCCTGCAGGAGGCTGCGCCGATCGATGCGTAGTTTCCCCGTGTGCCGCTCACCGGAGGTCCGTTCTGGCATTGATTTCCTCCTCTGGGACTCATGCGACGAATGATCCATTATCGACGCCGCTATTCCTCACCCTCGACGCGCGGGGGCACTCTATTGCCCTCGTGCTCTCGTCTCCCTGCCCGGGGCATGGTTGCCCTCAATGGACTGACTGTGTCGAGCTCGACCCCTCCTATCTCTCCGGTGACTCGCTTCCCGCGTCGTCATCCCCCTCACCCCTGGATGGTTCCATCTGCGCGACCACCCGCTCGTAGGATCCCTGGATGTGGGTGGTGATCGCCGCCAGCGCACGGCGTTCGTCGCGATCCGCCAAGGCATGGATGATCTCCTGGTGGGACAGGACCGATCGCGGACGGAAGTTCGCGTCGACGACATTCCAGTTCAGGAGCAGGATCTGCACCTGCAGGCGCATGGTGCTCCAGCATTCGTAGAGCCGCCGGTGATCGCTCGCCTGGAAGAGCACTTCATGGAAGCGCACGTCGAGCTCGGCGGCTTCGTGCTCGCTGATGCCCGATTCGATGCGTGCCGCCACCGTGTCGACGAGGCGCTGCATCTGTGCCAGTTGGGCCGGCTCGATATGGAGGATCGCCCGCCGGATCGCCATCCGCTCGAGCGTGAGGCGCAGACTATAAATCTCCTCGGCGTCCTCGCGTGTGAGCCGGGCGACAAAGGCGCCGCGGTTGCGCTGGATGACGACCAGACCTTCGCGTTCGAGTTGGTTGAGGGCTTCGCGGACCGGCGCCCGGCTCACGCCCATGGTCTTAGCGAGACGCTCCTCGCGCAGGCGCTCGCTGGGGGCGAAATGCCCGCGCACGATGGCAGTGCGGAGGCGTGACGCCACGTCCGTCGCGAGGCTCCGGGTGATCGGGGCGGATAACAGCGTTGACACATCCTCAGCTTCCGAAACCATCCGCTCCTACCCTCCCTGTCGATACATCCCGGCGCGATGTCGGCATGTGCATTCGGTCCGGGATCTCCGCCGAACTACCTGGCCGCACGACGATGGCGGAACCCGGGATCGAGCGCGTTTTGCAGCGCATCGCTGACGAAGTTGAACCCGAGCACGGTGAGCATGATCGCGCACAGCGGGCCGAGCACCAGCCACGGGCTCGTGTCGATGTAGCCGTAGCCGGCGCGCAACATGCTCCCCCAGCTCGGGGTGGGCGGCTGCACACCGAGGCCGAGGAAACTGAGCGCCCCTTCGGTGATCACCGCCGCGGACACCTGATTGGAGGCATTGACGATCAACGACGCGAGGATGTTCGGCAGGATGTGACGGAAGAGGATCCGCCCATTGCTCGCCCCGAGGGCGCGCGACGCCTGGACAAATTCGCGCTCGCGGATCGTGAGCGTCTCGCCGCGCGCCAGGCGCGCGAAGCCGGGGGTGGCGACGACGGCGATCGCGATGATCGCGTTATTCAGGCTCGCGCCCAACAAGGCATTAATCACTAATGCGAGCATGAGCGCTGGGAAGGAAATCAGCGCGTCCATGATCCGCATCAGGACGGTGTCGATAGCGCCGCCTCGGTACCCGGCGAATTGTCCGATGAGGGTACCCGCAAGGGAAGCGAGCACCACCGAGGTAAGCCCGACGCGCAGGGACGCGCGCGCGCCATAGATCACCCGACTGAAGACATCGCGCCCGAACTCGTCGGTGCCGAGCAGGTGATGGGGCGAGGGCGGCAGGACCGCGTCCTTGAGGACCTGGTGCGCGGGATCGGCGGGGGCGATGAGCGGTGCGAGGAGTGCGGCGAGGGTGACGATGGCGATGATGAGCATCCCCACGCTCCCACCGGGTTGGCGTAGCATGCGCGCGAACAGGCCTGTCCGCCGTTTCGCCCGCGTCGCGTCGCGCGACGGAATGGCGCGATCAACGGTGACGGTTCCTGCCTGCACAGATGCGCTCCCCTCGTCAGACGCGAACCGATTCGTCGGTGGTTCCATTCTGTCTCGCCCGGTCCAACGGGGATACCGAGAGCGAGCAAACGAGCCACCGGAGGAAGAGGGATCACTGAACCATCAATCCAACTGTACAATTGTCGACAATCGGATTGTATTTTCTTCAAGGAGCGTTGTCAATCAATATCACGGACAATCTCGTCGGTTTGCCTAGCAAACCTAGCCGTGACCTATCGGCTCTTCCTCAGCGACGGTGGACGTTACACCCGATTGACCATGTACTGGCGCGGTATATCGAACCGGGCACGATGATACCGCTCATGTTTCACGGTTTTTCGGTACTATGCCAAGTCTACGAAGGAATCGAACGTTTCACATCTTCAGCGGTTCACCCTCGCTGAGGAAGAGCCGACCTATCCGGCACATATTTGCAGGAGCAGTGGCGAATCGTAGCGGTTATCAGAGAAGCAACGCGGCTTGGGTCAGTGGCTCCTGTCGCGATTGCCGTGGCGCGTAGTCCGGCAGCCGGATTACCTTGAGCCATTCCGTGTCGTCCAACTCCCATAACGCCAACTGCGGCGAGCGGAACGGCGTCTCAAACAGGTGCGGCTCCTCTACGGCGCGAAGCTGCTTCTTGTCCAGTCGGTAGCGCACGCGGTACCGCGCCAGCGGCTCGTCGGCGAACTCGATCGTTAGCGTCTCGCCGTACAACCATACCGCTGCGTGCTCCTTGCCCAGCCCCTGCTCTCCATAGACGCGCCAATGCCGGAAACGCACGTAGCCCATCTTGTCGAGCTTCCGCCCGAAGCGCGTCCGGTAGAAGACGCGGTGCAACTCCTCCGGCGCGATCTCCCTGCCGCTCACCCACCCGAGGACGTCGCGCGGGCTGCGACGGTCGTCGCCCCGCTCCTGGTGCGGCGCGGAGGATTTGTCGTCCAACCCCGCAGCCCCCTCGGTGATCCAGCGTTTGAGCGTCGCGTGGACCGTGTCGCGGTTGATCTGCAGATAGGTTGCGATGCTCTTCTTGTTCCAGCCCTCGCTGTGCAGGCGGATGATCGCGAGTCGCGCCTCCGCCGCATCGGCGATCTGATGGTACGGCGGGAACCGCCGCCGCGAGACTACCAGCGTCGGCTCCTCGGCGAGGATGCGCTTGACGGTGTGCGGGCTGGGGCGGTGACCGAACCGGACCCAGCAGATCGTCGTGATCTCGTAGATATTGAGGGGTGGATGCTCCGCTTTGAGCGCGCAGATCGCGTCCCGGACTGCGGCCGGCAACTGGCGATGCTTCTCGACCTGCGGCGCGAAGAGGCTCGTCATGCCGTCCTTGGCGAAGCGAGCCGCCTGCCGGTAGAGGGTGCGCGCGGCCGCGCCGGTCTGCTGGGCGCGTTCCGCCGGGGAATGGCCGAAGAGCACGACGGGACGGATCAACTCATAGGTGAGTTGCTCGGGGAACTGGGACAGCAGTTGGAGTTGCTGCCAGTCGTCGGTCGGTTCGAGGCGCGGATGCGAACGCGCAGGCACGGCATGTCGCCCTCGCCCTGTGCCAGCGATCCCGACTTTTTCACCAGCCTCGTCCGTTTCGTGGGAGTAGAACAACGTGATGCTAACTACACCCCAGATTGACAGGTGGCCGCGAATATCCGTTGGGACCATCGGCGTTATGGCCTTAGTGGTGAATCCGGTAAATTCATGGAGCAAGACCTGCGGGTCATTCATACCACGGGGCGGAGGAAATACGACGGCGAATGTACAAAGAACTTGCCGGATGCGCCATTGTCGTACAATATTTTCTGTTTCGCCAATCGCCCCCCTTTAGTCGTGTTGTGGGCATGCGTTGGCGGCAAGTATTCCTTGACAACCCGGCGTGATGCGATTACATTAGAGATACTGATCGTCCGACAATCAATTCATAGACAATTATACCTG
>JAABUJ010004448.1_pt1 | contig 14743 bp, 12 predicted proteins | sample 5559131 | NCBI WGS metagenome assembly JAABUJ01 (sample SAMN10711875, study PRJNA513366) | rock metagenome | isolation source: Antarctica rocks | place: Antarctica: Victoria Land, Mt New Zealand nord | collected 2016-01-07 | reverse complement strand
GGGGATAAGGAGACTAAGGTTTCTAAGAGGGTACTTGGAAAGAGGCAAGAGAAGAGAGACGAGGTGGATGAGGTCAAGAAAGGCCGGAAGGGTGGGCAAATTGATATCCGCTCCTCAATGGGGGGGCTCCCAACTCCGCCGCCCAAAGGCGATGTCCCCTCCCCTCCCGCAACACCCGCACCTGTCGATTCCGAGCTAGTCACCATGATCAAGTCATCAGATCTCACAACCTTCCGCCAACGCACCCTGCTCGCGCTGTGTCGGGTCCCTGCTGGGCATTATACCACCTACGCGGCGCTGTCCGAGTTCCTGGGCTCCTGTCCGCGGGCGGTGGGGAATGCAATGAGGAATAATCCCTTCGCGCCACGGGTGCCGTGTCATAGGGTGGTGGCTAGCGATGGGGGTATCGGGGGTTTCGGTGGCGATTGGGGATCGGAGGGCAAGCATGCTAGGGAGAAAGTGAAATTGCTGAGGGAGGAGGGGGTCGATGTTGTGGAGGAGAGGAGGAAGGGGGTGCAGATGCTGAGGGTGAAAGGAGGGGTTTGGAAGGGGTTCATGCAGTATTGAGATAGGTTTGGCTTTTGGAAAGAGTATGATCATGGTTTATGACTGTATGAGCCGCTGCAGATACCACTTCCGTCGACCCATGCAACCTCTACGAAGCGTTGACTGTGATGCTGAACGAATAAGATGTTGGTTATCTTCTTCCAGAAGTTGACCTTGCTTGGAATAAATGGCAGTCTTCTCATCCTACACAGCGAGATCATTCCCGTACCCTTAAGTCGTATAAGTCCCGTAAAACGTCCAAGCTCGTCCAATCAGCACGCTGGCACGCAAAGCCAAAGGCTTGAGATGCGGCTGATAGCGTTGTCCTCAGCACCTCTTTGCGTAGACCAGGTGGAAATGTATCTTCCATTAGGCACTGCTAAAGACACTCCAGGTGACTGTCATAAGTACATCCTTGTGAGAAGCCACGGTCTAGGCATGACGTCTAAGACAAGATTGCGTGCAATGAGCGTTCGGATCGAACAGGCGGTTGCTCTCTGCGGCTGGGATACGGAGCTGTCACTCCAAAGACATCTGTATCGCTGGCCAAACGGTGCAGCATACTTAGCTACTGTTATCTTCGAGTGAACAGAGCTGATGAAGCAACGGCGAAGATTTGAGCACATCTGTTGCGTAATCTTGAGGCTATTCAAGTCTCGGCCAATGTGCTGGAGATCCTTAGAGCAAGATCGAGGATCGTCAGATGTTCGTCCGAGCCGTCGACAAGCCTCTTGTCTACTTCGGAAAAGACCATGACGATCTTGGCTTTCTGCTTGTCGGGGATTGTGTCGTTGAACACAATATCTTGGTATAGCTACAGTCTCTGTTAGCTTTTGGTGGTTAGAGATTACAGTTGGAGAGCTCTTACCTGTGTGACAACTTGCGTGGCACTCCAGCCATCGGCCACCATGTCTGTGACCGCTTTCGAGACTGCCTCATATACAACTGCCCTGGATCTCGGCTGCATTGCTTGAATTAGGCTGCCGACCACGTTCGCCGGAATCACTCCAGCGATCTCTTCTATGTTCCGAACGGTGACCATCGGTCCCTCTGTTCCATCGACATCCATTGGGTCACCGTCCTCCTCGTCGTCAAGACGCTTTTTCTTCAAGTGACCGTTGAGCTTACTGACAGGAAGCTTCGCTGCGCCCACCAGGCGCGATACACTCTGTAAGAACGTGATGGCTTTTCTCAGATCCCCCTCACTGCACCTGATCAATGTATCAACAGCGCCGTTTTCGAGCCTCACATTCTCATTCTCGACAATCTCCTCAAGTCTCTTCTTTGAATTGCCCTGGTCCAGCATCTTGAATCGAAACTTGCTACATCTACTGGCCAGTGGATCGATGATTCTTGTCACGTAGTTGCAAATGAGACAGAACCTTGTAATCTTGCTATACGTCTCCATAGTTCGTCTCAAAGCACTTTGGGCGTCCTGTGTCATGCTGTCGGCTTCGTCAAGGATAATGATCTTATAAGGTGGACAAGGGTATTTATCCTTGTAATGTGGGGGCGGATTGGAGAGTTGCATTCTTGCAAAATCTTTGACCTTCTCACGCACAATTGAGATGCCTCGTTCGTCGGAAGCGTTGAGCTCAAGCACCCGCGATCTGAACATTTCAGGCCCGTATAGTTCCTTTGCCAGGGCGAGGATGGTGGAAGTTTTGCCAGTGCCAGGGGGACCGTAGAAAAGCATATGTGGTAGCTAGAGAATCTCAACCAATGCCATCTCAGCAGCTCTGCAGATATCTCTTACATTCGAAGCTTGCAAAGTCCGCTGTAACACTCTGATCGTATGGTCCTGAGCTGTGACATCTTTCAACGTCCTCGGCCGACTAGCTGCAGGTTAGTATGACTCCGGCCTTGAATACATTGGCCTTCACCTACTACTTCTCAACCCACGGTTGAAGGCCCTGGTTTTCTTTGACAGCTGCTGCTTTCGAAGTTGATGCGCCGTTTGATGCTGTCGCGGCGGCAGCAGCGCGCGCCTTGTTGCTGAAAAAGTTGGCCATGACCTTGTGTATCAGATGCGAATAGCCTTCTAGTGTGAAGAAAGAGGATTTGAGCACACTACATGAGTTCTCAACTCAAGATTACTCAAGCCCGCCATCGGCACGTCGCGTGTCCTTGCGCTGTTTGGACGCGTGTGTGGTCGCCGTAATGCATCTACTTATGCAAGGCCTAGGGCTCGATGTACAACCCTAGGCTACATCGGCGATGCTAATGTAGAGGTACTTTGAGGGATTTCAACAACATCATTCTAAGTACGTTTGGTGAGTGGTAATTCGGGAGCAGGGCATTGTCGAAAACCTTTTTAGTCGAAATTTCCATGAAACAGGACGTCAAATCTTGAGACCTGTATGACTATCTACATTAAGTGGTGAAGCTCCATCAAGCTTACGCAAGAATTGGTGCACCGTTTTTTGTTGCTCCTCGTAAAGAACGTATCGACGACTCTACGATGGGCTCGATGACCAATGGAGGCCCATAGCTAAGAAGGTAATTCGCCAAAGTGTCTGCTTGCACAACTAAGAAACCAGCAGGGGGTTTTGGAAAAAGTAGTGAACATGTACTTCGCCCGAGGAATCCCTAGCAGTGCAACATGCCATTGCATGGGATGATTAAAAGTAGACGCAATCGAATAACTTCGAATAGTCAACGGGCTCTGCAGGAAAGGTTTTACTGATATGACTCTTTTCGCAAATGCGCAGGGGTTATGAGGCTTGAAACCCTCGAAATTCTCGGATCGCACCATCCTTCACAAGATTCGCTTGACGTATTTCGACGCAAGGCCCAGGTTGCGGACCATAAGCTCACTGTGGACGCTGCATTGATGTTCGAAACATTGAGGCAACTGAGCCCCAAGTTTGAGCCGCACGTGATGCTTCTTGGGGAAAGCTCCATTCACTGGAGACCAAACGTTACGGCATGAACAATGGTAGAATAGATAATAGTCCACTTATGACTGCAGGTATAGGCTATCGTCGAACAAGCGCTCTCAATACGGAAGCTTGAAGATGCGTATAGAGGAGCGGCCTCTATAACAGGAGGCTGAGTGCCTGGGACAAGGAAGAATTAAGGGGGCAGTGCTTCGCCACTTGGTGGTATTTAACATGATGGCCATTCATCTGAATGTTTCTCATGCTAGATATTCTGGAGTCATCAAGCAGTAGCCAATACAGCCAATTCTTTAAGACAGAATAACGGACGCACTGTAACTCTCAAATGAATAACCTCCCGTGAATATGAAGAGAAGCGACAATGCCACAATCAAGCAGAACATGAGTATAAGCCAACTTCCTCGATGAGGGCTTTATGACCGAGTGCGACTTGCGAGATCGTGCACAGAGGATTACTAATTTGATAAGGCGCTCACCGATGGGAGCTCATGATCAAAACCTATAATCTGCATGCATTTGAGAGCACACTGTGTGTGTATGAAAGATTAGGTTGCTGCATTTGTCAAAGCACACCTACTTGGAAGCAATCTAATATCAGAGGGGAACTTACCGTATTTCAAACATACTGCGACCTCAAATGATTTCCATCGCTCCAGCAATCACTCGTTAAAGCGTATCATTGAATCGCTCTCGACATGTACATCAGCCCCGGCTTCTTCACTTCCCAAGTACCATGCCCTGAGAACCCACGCAGCTTTCGAGGAATAGAGCAACCGCGTCAGAAGGTTGAGGTCGGAACAGGGGGTTCTTATAGCAGAAAGCTACAACGGCGAAGAGTAAGCGCAGACATCGTTGCATCGCTGCATGGACCGGTCAATTGACTTAAAATCCAAATGTATCCTCGTTAGCCACACAAAATTGAAAGCGGCGACACCGCATCGATGGCCTCTGGCCTCAGTGACGCCACTCTGGTGGAGAAGACGTCGGAGAAGGGAAAGGTTCTCGGGAGAAGGTATTCTTGATAAAGAACGCCAAAGATGATCAAAGCATCCAAGTAGCTCAACCTAGCTACTGCAGCACCCTGCAACAGAAGAGGGTACAGAGAGAGGGTTTGTGATAGAGAGCTATTGGAGCGTCTACGTTCATAATTCGTCATACATGTACCTGTACTCAGGGTGAAAATTGCAATCGCTCAATCTTGAACGTTGGACGGATTCACTTCGGATCTTCAGCCCAGCTCGATTTAGTTAGCCTCGAAATCGGACTTAGTAGGTATCGGTATCACCTTCACATGGTATGAATGGCACCAATGTCGTTAGTCTTCTACAGTGGTAGCATCCATCTTGGCTGCTCTTCTGGCTTCAGAAATACTCAAACGATGATGTCCAAGCTCAACGATCGATGATTCAACTAAGCGATGAACAATGATGCCTCATCCTCAAGCAGTAGAACCTCTTCAACGCAGGACGAGCTTCCCTCCGGCTCGGCGGCGGATGACAGCCATGGAGTCAAAACCAGGAAGCGTCTCCAGTCGGAGAAGCGCGCCGCTTGCTTGGACCACCTCGTTCTAAATCTGGACATCATGATATACCTGCAGATCTCAATACTCTACTACATGGAGTTAATTGCCCCTCCCGGTTTTCTTCGACCATCACCTGCTGACCTACTGCAGCCCGTCCGTGCTCACTCTTCTCGGTCGTCTGATTCCGCAATGGATTTACCTGACGCCCAAATCTCCCATCCTCCCTCCATTTCCCGTCACCACGAGACCGTACATCCTCCTCTTCTTCGCTTTACCTCTGTTGTTTATCGTCGCGCATCTCTTGGATAACCCAGCCGTTGCTGGGGAAGCTACGAGGTTTTACCTGCATGGTGGTATAATCACCGACTTCGTGGGGCAACTGAGTCCCATCAGCAAAATCAGACTGGTTGCTACAGACTTGCTTTTCTGGGCTCTGCAAATTGTCATGCTTGCTGTCTCGCTGGAGAGACGGAAATTGGGTGGTGGGGATGGCGAAGCAGCGGCAACAGGTGCCAACTTAAGTGGAGGAAACGAAGAAGCCGAATCGTGGCAGGCCCAGGATGCTGCAGAGCGGGGCGAACGAAGAGATACAAACGCTGAGGATACAGAGAATATCGAGATGCACGCTTTATCAAGACACCAAATGGGAAGGGATGAGGCTGAAGAAGACCTTCTCCCTGATGGTTCAGCGTCGGTTCCATCGGACAGACATCCGCTCGACGATTTCAACAGCGGTCAGCATGTCATTGCTAATTTGGATATCCTTAGTATGGCTCGAACACAGTGGTCGCAGCGCAACGCCTTCAGAACCGCCACTTCTGAGCCCGCTGGTGCTCATTCCAGTCCTTCTTCCGCTGCCCTAGCTGCGGTCGCGGCAGGGAGGGCTTTGGGCTTCAGGCTGAGGGTTGGAGGACCGCCTCTGGAGACTGGATGATGGTCTAGATGCTTAATCATATGTGCATACAGGAGCGAGGCGTCCAGGGTATTGACGTGCTTCAATGGAAGGCTTGGGGGTCTGCATAAGGGCTACGGTGGATCGAAACGCATTGTAGGTCTTGGATTCTCAAACAGGGAAGCACGACGAAATGCACCTTACGAACAATGCTTGTGATGAGCTAAGTGTCTCCGATATCACTCATTGCTTGTTTTTGATCATGTCCCCTACTTTGGGAGGCAGCACCAATGCGCTCCGGTCATTCCTTCGGTAGAAATCCGCTACCACCATAGCGGTCTTCTCGGCCTGGTCTTCCTGGATGAAATGGCCTGCTTCGGGGAATACCTGGAGTTGATACTTTCCTGCTTCGTGTTAGCTCATGTGTACCAACTCCCTCAGGGTAGGCCAGACCTTGCATTTGCCCGATCATCAGTTCCTTGTCCAAGCGGTCTGTCCCTGCAAGCAGAAGTAGTTTGCCTCCTCGGGCCCCAAGAAACTTCTTGCTCAAGCCGACGAACCAGCCCTCCCAGAAGGGCTGAGTCGCTGCAAGGTCGGTCCTCCATGTCCAGGGTCGAGTTTCATCAGAGTTCGAGCCCGCTGAACGCTCCTGACGTAGAAGAGATGGGACGGAGATACGAGCGGAGGTTGAATTACGGATGGTGCGCGAACGTGTGCTTCAGGAAGATTAGTACAGCTCAAGTCCGAAAAGTCCGAATCCAAGGAAGATTGACCCACTGCCATTCGATGCCAGAGGCAATTGAGGGAAAGCTCTTGGGCCTGCTGGAAAGATACGACTGCATGCTTTGGAGTGCATCGATGGCGGAGCCTTCGACTACATCAAGAACAACATAGCCCAGTACCGCATTCCCCAGCTTGCCGCTTGCTGCGACGTCGGTCACCACCGCGCCCCCGAGACTGTGGCCTATGAGTACTATGCCTGGTAATTTGGCCCACCCGATCTTCTTCTGTGTCAGGTTTATCACATCTACCAAGTCCTCACTCAGTAATTCAAGACTCAGATCCAGTAGTGCCTGAGCCGGGCTCTCGCTCACAACAGTCTCCCCATGGCCCCGAGCGTCACAAGACAAGACACCGGCATTTGGCAATGCCTTGCGTATCTCGGAAGCGAATAGTGCAAACGACAGGCCGGACGAACCAGCGCCATGATGGGTCACAAACAGAGGCCCCTTTTCCAAAGGTGTGGTTATGTAGACATGATGGGTGATGGTTTCATCTGTGCGTCGATTGACCAGGTAGAGTTCCTGGGCAAAGTAATCATTCCATGACAAGGGGTCCAAAGGCTTCTTTCCATTGGCAGGGCTAAATGAGAGGAACCATGGTCAGAAAGCGGTCATCTGACTTCATGTGCAGTGCTTGAGGTGAAGATCATATATAATGATTACAGCGTGTCTCAGAAGTAGATTCGTCATGTACATGTATATAGAAGATACAACTGCTAGCAAGGAGAGACTACCAACCCCTTAGGTCTAGCAAAGAGATGCCTACTAGGCGATGGCCTGATGGTGCCCGTCGACGAGGCGGACGAGGCAGAAGAAGCAGATGAGGAGTCATCATCGGCAGACCTACGATCGGGTAGTGGCTGTAGATCATCGTCCTCCTCCCCCTCCTCCTCCTCTTCTCCATCCTCTAAATCTGCATGAAGGATCTCGGAGGGAAGTGGGGGCAGCGGTGGGTCAAAAGGAAGACCAGCAAGCTTAGCCTTGGCAAACGAGCGCTGAAGCTCGCTCATGATCACAAGATGGAAATGTGCAATCGATGCGGCTCTTCAGGCCACGTTCTCGATGGTCTGGAGCACTGCGTAGATCGGATGGATTGTGTTGGAGCATGTGACAGCATCGCGAAAGCAGGGATCAGCAACTGCCTAGAACCGTCATTATCTATTGCGCTTCCAGCATAGCTCTGCCCACGCCCCTTCCTTCCCCTCCAACCTCCCACCGTTGCCCACCTCGACCACTCTCTTCCTTTTGTCGCCACCTCCACAGTACGATCACGTACGCAGTACTTCGGTTGCTGCTTCATCGAGCTTGGCTTGCAGGAGTGGAGGCAACGACGTCGAGACTCGTTCTGACGTCACTGGACGGGACGCTGCCTGCTCTCTCACTTCTCCGAGCCTGTCAACCTTCACCTGCTCGCTATTTTTTTGGCTAGGTAACCAAAGTTAGCTGTCTTTGGATTATCTTTCCTTTGACAAGATGGTCTCGCTATGGGGCTCAAAGAATGGAGGAGAGGATAATAACGACGACGGTGCAGCATCCACCGACGGCGAGAACAGTAGGCAGCCATCTCGTGGCGGGGAGCGAAGAAGCCATGAAGCCAACGAACGGACTCGACTTCTCCCACCTCGCAACGATGGCTTTCTCGATCCCGACGACCCAGCTGTAAGTTCTGCCCATAGCCATATCGCACTCTTGTATATTGACAAAGTTCTAGGTGTCTCCTTACAACCTATGGAGCGTCAGAGCTCTTCGTTACTTCTCGACTCTCTTCATCATCATAACCTTCCTCTGGTGGGTGCTCCTGCTGGTATCCATCTTCGTCAGTCCGCCAATGATGCATTCTCGTGGCTCGGGGTTCTTCGACTTCTCATACACAACCCTCACTATTGGCAATCTACTCATCGCCATACTGTTCTTCACGGTGCCTTCCAAGCCAATGGAGATTCTGACTCTTATCGTCTCGGGCTTCCTCCTGATCGATATGATCATCATCCTTGCTGTACCAAGACTGCGGGTCGAAGAAGGGTGGATCGGCATTGCATCAGTCATCTGGGCAGCGCTTATAGCGTTGTATAACGTCATGACGGATCGAGTCGTAGCTTGGGGTAAGAAAGAGGAGGAAGAGCGCTTAACGGGACGTCAAGAGACTCGTCGCACGCTTCGCGAATGGTGTGCTGTCCTGACAGCGACGGTTATCATGGTTGTCATGTCTATCATCGTCATCCTACTTACAGCTACTCTCATCCTGCGATCTTACGATGCTTCTCTCGATCCACCAGGTGAGCGTTACTACGTTGATGGCGACAAGTATCAGCTCCATCTCTCGTGTGTGGGAGACATTACCTACAACGACGAAGGCAAACGTAACCCCACCGTTCTTGTCGAAAGTGGGGAGATGCCGTACGAGGATACTATGGACGACTGGATCTACAACGCTTACAAAAACGGCACCATCGAGCGTTACTGCTACTATGACCGCCCTGGACTCGCATGGTCCGACAATGCACCCTCCCCACACTCCGCCGGCATGACAGCCGATTCTCTCACCGAGGCTTTAGCAAAAGCTGGCGAGCAGTATCCATGGATCTTGGTCTCACAAGGTGTGGGAGGTATCTATAGCCGGATCTTTGCTAGCAGACACCCCCACGAGATCAGTGGCATTTTCCTCATCGATCCCCTTCACGAGGATCTCCTCCACCGGATTGGTTCACCCAACCGAGGGTTCTTCCTCTGGGCTCGCGGCATCATCTCGCCTCTCGGTTACGACCGTCTAGCGGGCGCCATCTTCAAAGGCCGCACCCGGGACGACCGCGTCTATGGCAAGTCGGCGTATCAGGGCGGGAAGTTCATCAAGTCGAAGTTACAGGAGAGTCTGGTCGCTGATTCCTTAACCAAAAACGAAGTTGTGCAGGCTCGTGCGATTATTCAAGACCAGAAGACCCCGCTGGTACTTGTCAGCTCGGGAATTGAAGTCAGAACAGACGGCGAGTGGGAGAGGAAGCAGAAGGACTTGACTACGATCACGAAGAACTTGGTCTCCTGGGATGTGGTGAATGGCGCGCCGCATGAGGTCTGGCGGACACTCGAAGGTCGGACTATCCTTGAGAAGAGGTTGGGTGAGATTGTGCATGCCGGGTAATCGCTGTTGATATGGGTCCAGGTGGAGATGAAGTTGAACACACATACATATAGCATGGCGTTTTGGTCGGACTCTCTGCATTTATTTCGTGCTTGCTGTTGGGTTTTGCAACTTGTTGTCACGGCTTTCAAAAATTGGTGTATGCATTAATTACGGGTTTAGTTCGTCCAAAAGATTAAGCATTGATGGAGTACTGAACGTATCTTTATACTTCTAATGTTCTTCGAGAACGAGTGGTAGTATGGACACCTGCCGTCATAATCGTGCCTTGATAACAAACTATCGACTTCCGGTCCGCAACGTGAAGCCTTTATCGGCCACAGTGCCCCAAACCCAATTATTCTAGTCCCTAGCGAAACCTGTCAACAACGACAACAAGACATGACCTCGCCGCCTTCGAGCTATCTACATGTGTGCCCTTCGACAATGCTTTCAACCCGACCAAAGCCAAAAGCTTTTCCTTCCTCCACCATAAGCCACGAGAGGATAATCGAACAGTACTGATGTTTCATACAACACGCAGGTTCTTTGCAGAAGTCGTTACAAACGAGCGATCGTTCCAACAGCCCGGGAGTTTGGTTGGAAGGAGCCTGCAATGTCGGACCAAGGCGCTGGCTTCCTATTCTCTAGGATCACGGACTGGGATCCGTAGTCTTCGCGTTCGAGCGGATGGCATTGAGCGTGTCGCTATTTTCGACCCGATGTCGTCCACGGCTGGAGTTGACGCACGAGAAGCCGATGACAAGGACGGCGTTCAGATCACTGGCAGGTATGGCTGGGGAACGTCTACTGCTTGTACGCCAGCGACAATGTGCTTAGCATCAGTGTTGACGGCGATCAGGTTCTGCTTCGGTTGATTGATCTCTGCAGCAGTGTTTTGATCGGACCTCCTACATTGGTGTGGCAGTGGCCGTGAGCCACCGTCGTTGGCTCTGACTTCGATTCGTCTGGGGGCCGAAGTATAAGGCTTCGATTCTTGGCTCATGGCATCTGATGTTTTTCAATCAATCAACGCTAGGTCGAACACCATCATCCTTCCTCGTACGGCGCCAGATAACCCATAAGCTTCCACAGCGCCAGCTGCACCTCAACGGTAGCATGCTTCTGCTTCACAACCGCCAGGCTCCCCCTCATGCTGACGCAATCATCTTTCAAGGACCCTAGATGCTTTCCTGCAAGCACAAATGGCAGGTTATATGAAGGTATGTATCGTCCCCGGTATTGGACCATGGCATACGTCGGCGGCCCCGAATCCCTTTTAGCAGTAGGCTCGAAGGGGTCCGCATTCGTATCCTGAGCTGGGTTTTGCGGCACGACCTTGAAGTTGGGTGTGGTATCGCCCAGCCAGAGCACGGCGCTCACTTGATGGTGCTTCCCGACATAGTCCCAGCCGTCACAGCGCTGTATGTAGCCCGCTGTTCGGGAACCCAGGTAACGTAGCGATTGCGCGACGTTGTTCCGGAGGAGTGAGAGTACGTATTCGTCCATGTCCTCGCGCCAGACGAAATTGTTTATTTGCAGGCTTGAGTCTTCCTTCCAGCGAAGTGGGATTAGCTTGTTCTGCTCTCTGCGCTTTAGTCGAGAGATGAAGCGCAGAGCGGAGGCGCGGGCCGGGAAGTGGGTGCTTGAGAGTGTGCGGACGGGCTTGAAGCCCCGCGGTGAGGGCTCTGAATGGTCGGACTTTGGGGGTTTTTGTTGATCAGCGGAGTCGGTGGTGTCTGAGCCAGTCTGCTTTGATATATCCTTCCTGTCAAGAGAGTATTGGTGATCACTTGCGATCCGGGGGAGACACCAGGGCGCACCAGTGGCGGGATGGTATTGAAGACCGAAGTTCAAGTGGAAATAGTCTGGCAGCCGGAGGCCGGTGAAGTTGCAACTGCGTACTGGAGTGGCTAAGGCGAGAGCTGGTCTGACAGTCAGATCCTCATGTTCTAAGTGGATAAAGTGAATCTATCGTACCATAGGGATTATTCCGAAGCTTCTGAGAGAATGCGGAGCGGTTCGGACTGGGAGCTGCCTTGGGGGTGCGGTGACGTTCGCGGGCAGCGATGAGCTTGGGATCCATTAGTGGTGACAAAGGTAGCTTGTGCTTCGTTGGTGAGCTTCCAGGCCCATAATGGCCTTCCCCGTTGTCGAATTCATCTATGCTCGACCCGTTGTCGAGCAACGGGTCAGAAGTAGGCTCAGGAGCTTCCCCGTCGAACTGGCTGATGTGACGCCTCGTAACAGCTACTTCGCGATCGTTAAGCTGTAGCGGGTATGACCGCAGCCGGTGTGGACATCTTATTGCCCTCAGACATGTCCACATTAACCCTGTAAGCCCGTGGTGTGGGAAATCATGGCCATAGAGAAGACCGATGTTGCGGAGAGAAAAGGCTTGGCGGCCAGCAGCGGGTGAGGACCAAGGAAGCTCAACTGTCGCTGCAGATCTTGAAGTAAGCTTTCTATATCAAGTACCTCCAATGTTGAGTCTCCTGTGTGGCCCAGCAGCTCCATCTTTGAGTCGTGCTGGCCTTTTCAACGCCTCAAGGTTGGGACTAAGGCGTCTCTTCAGCGCTCCCAGCGCGCAACCTCCTCAGGGATGGGTACCGACGCCCTACGTGACTGAGACAGTGGTACGCTGAACGGAGCTCTCTGGCAAAGACAGATGTGCTGACTCTCCAGGGAGGTGGTTGGAGAACGCGTACGCTCGACTGAGTTTTTTACAAAGCGCGATTTGTGCTAATAGCTCGAAGATGATATCTTTTCGCGGCTTTTGATGGTACATCCGTCCTGGTCGTGACCTTGAGCAGGGTTTTAATCGAGCCGTCTCCTACAGGAACGGATTGTCTGCCTCAATGGTCCAGTAGACGAATCCGTCTCCGCCTCCATCGTCGCCCAACTCCTCTTCCTCGAAGCCGATGCGCCCGAAAAGCCCATCAACCTCTACATAAACTCACCCGGGGGTTCAGTCACCGCTGGCCTCGCTATCTATGATACCATGACCTACATCTCATCTCCAGTCACCACCATCTGCGTCGGTCAAGCCGCTTCCATGGGCTCATTACTACTATGTGGGGGAGCTCCAAAGAAGCGATTCTGCCTGCCGCACAGCAGCATCATGGTGCATCAGCCAAGTGGAGGTTATTTCGGGCAGGCGAGCGATATTGCAATCCATGCGAAGGAGATATTGCGGGTGCGGGAGCAGATAAATGAGATTTACAGGAGGCATCTGACGAAGTCGCATACACTGGAAGAGATCGAGAGGTTAATGGAGAGAGATAAGTTCATGGGTGCGGACGAGGCGCTAGAATTAGGAATCATAGACGAGGTACTGACGAGAAGGAGCAAGGAGGAGGAGTCAGACAAGAAGTAGTGGAAATCGATCATTGTTCATCAGTATCTATTGGTCCATGACAGTATGGTCAAAGGGCCAGCGCCATACCGTGCAACCTGTTCACCGAAGGTTTCTAAGGCACACGAATCGTAAGCAACAGGCCTCTCCCCTTCGAATGCCTCACATACGTGATGAGGCTATCAACGGTTCGTTCACCGTCCTCGCAATTCCGTGATCAGCATCTTGTCCATAGTCTTCTCTTTGGGCCCGTATCATTCTGCTTCCTATACCTAGCTTCATCTTTGACCACACAGCCCCGCAGAGGACGTCGAGATAGATCTCAATCTGCAGCGGCCGAGCTATCTCCCGCTTAGGGCATGTAAGCGCCCCCAGCCATGACAAGGTTCTGTCGAGTGAATTGAACTTTGTAGACCGGGCTCTTCTTGGTTGGAAAGGCGCTGATCTGGTCGGAAGTAACCACCACCTCTTTCGCCTTCTTCTTGGAGCCGACTCCAGACGGCTGTGCCTGAGAATTGGCATCGATCTTTTGTCCAGCGCCGCCTTCACCAATAACTCGTCCTTGACCGTTGGCATCGTTGGGCACGGCAACATCCCATACCCGGACTGTACCGTCCATGCCGCCCGAAACCAGAACCGTTGACTCCACGCTCCAGCTTAGTGACCAAATGCCCCCCTGAGCATGACCGCGCATTCTCTTCAGCAGCTTGCCTGGAGCGAGGTCCCAGAGGATGATCGTGCCCTTGTCATCTCCTGAAGCCAGTATCTTCCCGTTCGGGCTACAAGCAATGGCGGTAATATTGCCGGCGTGTCCAGTGAACATACGCACTGGGATTCCGTCTGTCACCTTCCACATGCGAACTGTCTTGTCGCAGCTGCCAGTAAAGACATAGGCGTTATTTGGATGGAAGCAGACAACGTCGACATCCTTGTCATGGCCGACAAATATGCGAAGAAAGGAAATGTCGTTGGTAGCCCACAGACGCGCGGTCCTATCGTGAGATCCGGTCACAAAGTAATGCCCGAAGGGACCCCACTTGACATCCCAAACGAGGTCGTCGTGCCCTTTGTAGACAACAAGACACGTCCAGGTTTCGAGTGACCACAGGCGAACGGTCTTGTCAGCAGAAGAAGACAGCAGATGTTTTGAGATGGTGGAGTTTCCTGTCGTAGTGGTTGTATCGGATGGCGTAGCCGAGGGAGAGAAAGACACAGCGTAGACGGTTCCAGAATGACCGATCAGACGACGGGATGCAGACGGCTGGGATTCGGTAGAGTTAGACCCTGCAGGCAACGGCAGTGCTTCGCCGTCTACAGTCCAGACTCGGATATAGGACTGGTCTGTACCGGCGGCAATGAGTGTATTGTCCTGCGAGAAATCCAAAGAAGTAATTCTGTCATACGTATTAGCATAGGTGATAAATGACCATTAGGAACGCACTGCCGTACGAATCGTAAGTATTGTGGAAAGTGAACATGACCACGCTGACACCAGGCCCTACACCGCCTGTCCTACCCTCGATTTTGAATCGATCGCGGTTTTCCTTGACTTTTTGGACTTCCATGGCTACGTCGCGAGCGGTAGATTGTGGTAAGGGGATCTCGGTGCGGGTTGGAGCGTCTTCGCTTTC
>JAABUJ010004446.1_pt1 | contig 14745 bp, 11 predicted proteins | sample 5559131 | NCBI WGS metagenome assembly JAABUJ01 (sample SAMN10711875, study PRJNA513366) | rock metagenome | isolation source: Antarctica rocks | place: Antarctica: Victoria Land, Mt New Zealand nord | collected 2016-01-07 | reverse complement strand
CGTCGCCATATCCTTTGGACTGCAGGTAAGCCACAACGTCCTGCACCAGAACCTCAGGCGCGGACGCACCGGCTGTCACCGCTACAGTGTTGATCCCGTCCAGCCATTCGGGACGGATCGCTTCGGCCCTGTCAATCAGATGAGAGTTGGTGTCCAGATTCTTCGAAACTTCGACCAGCCGGTTCGAGTTGGAACTGTTGGCCGATCCTACGACCAGTACAAGGTCAGCGCCGTGAGCGACATTTTTGACCGCCGTCTGCCGGTTCTCCGTTGCATAGCAGATGTCCTGCGCGTGCGGGCCAACGATGCTTGGAAACTTCTTCTTCAGAGCGTCGATCATGTAGCGCGCTTCGTCGAGCGACAACGTCGTCTGGGTTAGGTAGGCCACCTTTTCCGGGTCCGGAACCACCAGTGCGTCAACTTCCTGTACGGTCGAAACCACCTGGGTGACATCAGGGGCTTCGCCCTGCGTTCCTTCAACCTCTTCATGATCGCGATGCCCGACCAGCACCAGCGAGTGGCCCTGGCGGGCGAACTTGATTGCTTCCACGTGGACCTTTGTCACCAGAGGGCAGGTGGCATCTATCACCTTCAAGCCCCGCTCCTTCGCGCTGGCGCGCACGGCTGGTGAAACTCCGTGAGCGGAATAGATGACGCGTGCGCCCGACGGAACTTCATCTAATTCATTGACGAAGATAGCGCCTTTGCGAGCCAGATCGTCGACTACGTAGCTGTTGTGAACGATTTCCTTGCGCACGTAGATGGGCGCGCCAAAGGTATCAAGCGCAATCTGAACGATATCGATGGCGCGCACGACACCAGCGCAGAAGCCGCGTGGCTTCAGGAGCAGGACGCGTTTTCCCTTTTCCGTGAGGGACTGGGTATTAGGTGCGGCGGGAAAACTGGCAGAGGTGTTCACTCTGATAGTATACCGCTTCCGGGTGATGAGACGTGGCGACACACGAACCAGCCGAGATTCAGGGCGCCCGCAAAAGCTGAACAATTCAGCATTTCCGGGAGCCCTGGGTCGGCCATTCCAACCTACTTCAGATATCTACAGCTTAGCCGAGGCGCATGCCGAATGCCCGCAATCGCATTGCAGGGTGGTGGTGCCTTTCGTGTCCTCACAAATGGTGGAGCAGTAGTTAGAACCCTTGGTAGCCATGCAACTGCATCCCGTATTTTTGCACTTCTTAACATCTTCTGCCATCTGGAAATCCTCCGCTTCTACTGCTTGGGATGCGCACCCGCCAAGACGGGATGTTCGCCGGATTTCCTTTGGCTAGGCCGGATTCCTCTGGCTAGAAAGAGGCTGCCGCTTCGATCAGCTTCTCAGCATGACGCAAGCTGGTGTCGGTCAGAGCAGCCCCACTCAACATGCGCGCTACCTCCTGGACACGTTCGGGGCGGTCCATGCACCGGATTTCCGTCTGGGTGCGGCCTTTGACCTCGCGCTTCTCAATGGCAAAGTGTTGGTCTGCAAACGAGGCGATCTGCGGCAGATGGGTAATGCAAAGCACCTGCTGGTTGCGCGAAAGAGCCTTCAACTTTTTGCCAACGGCCTCCGCCGCGCGGCCGCCTATACCGATGTCGATCTCGTCGAAGACCAGCGTTCTGGGTAGAGTGTTCCCGCGTTGTCCGCCACGTCCGGCGACTGCCTCCTCGACGGTGACCTTGAGCGCTAGCATGACACGCGAGAGTTCCCCTCCGGAAGCAATTTCGTTCAAATGCTTCAGCGGCTCGCCCGCGTTGGTCGAGATCTGGTAGCCGATCTGGTCCCAACCATAAATGCTCCATCTGGCTCGCTCTCGGTCTGACTGCACGTTGACCAGAAACCTGACTTGCATGGCAAGCGAGTTGATTTGGGCCTCGGCTGCTTTGCTGAGCCGTCCGGCAGCCTGAGTGCGGGCGGCTGAGAGCACTGCGGCGGCTGCTTCGTACTGCTCTGCGCTCTGCAACTCTTCTGCGCGGAGTTTCATCAACAATGCGTCGCGATTGTCCACCTCGGCGAGGTGGCGCGCAGCCTCCTCGCCGAAGGCAATAACCTCGGCTAGGGTCGATCCGTATTTACGTTTGAGCCGGTCGAGAATGGCCAGGCGGTCTTCAACTTCGGCCAGACGCTCGGGGCCAGCCTGCACGGTAGCTGAAAAATCTCGCAGGGTTGTGCTGGCATCTTCGACCACCGCTTTTGCTCCGGCAAGGTCTTGTGCGAGCTGCACGAAGCGCTGATCGTAGCGGGCCAGTTCTTCGACGAGTTTGACCGCCTTGCCCAGTGTTGTCTCAGCGGAGCCCTCCGCCTCGTAGAGCAGGTCGTTGGCTCCGACCGAGCTTGCATACAGCTTTTCGGCGTTGGCTAAAATGCGCTTTTCTGCTTCAAGCTGCGTGTCCTCGTCAGACGATGCGATGGATGCCTGATCGATCTCCCTGACCTGGAAACGCCACATATCGGCCATGCGCAGACGATCCTGTTCATCTGCCAGCAATGCCTCAAGCCTCGTCTGAACGCCGCGCCACTCGGTCCAGGCTTTACGCACGGCTTCGAGATTGGAGTTGGCGTACCTATCCAGCAGGGTGCGCTGTTGCGCCTGGTCAAACGCTCCCAGCGTTTCACCCTGTGCATGCACCAGTGCAAGCTCCGGCGCGAGCAGACGAAGCGTTGCGACGCTGGCCGGCTGATTGTTGATGAAGACTCGGCCTTTGCCGGCGGCAGTCACTTCGCGCCGCAAAACGATCTGGTCGTCCTCGCTGTCGATTCCATTGTGCGCGAGCAACGCAGATGCACCGGGAGTGGCTTCAAACACGCAGGTGACCACCGCCTTTTCTGCACCGTGCCGCACGAAGTCGGACGATGCTTTACCTCCCAGCAGCAGGGCCAGCGCGTCAATCAGGATAGATTTTCCCGCGCCAGTTTCTCCCGTCAGGAGATTGAGCCCCGGCCCGAACTGGGCCGAGGTGCGATCGATCACCGCGTAGTTCTCTGCGCGCAACTCCAGCAGCATTTTGGCTTCGCTCCACCTTCGCTCAGGCGTAGCGTAGCACGTGGGGTTTGGTACCGTTCAACTCTGCGACGGGCTTGACCAGGCTCGGGTGGGTTCCTTCTGTTGTACGTCTACGCCACGCTGCTCCGTGGCAGCGGCTGAACTCCCTATAATGACGGCAGAAGGTTCGCCAGAAAACATGTTGATCGACATCCTCGCCCTGATCTTTCTCCAGCAACCGGACGCTGCACCTGGTCCGGTGCCGGCCGTGCCCGGTTCCGCCATCCTGGAAATCGTGCACAACTCCGGTCCGGTAGCATTCGCCGTGCTGATCCTGCTGGCATTCGCAAGTGTCTTCTCGTGGTTTGTGATGATTGACCGCTTCCGTGCATTCTCGGCGGCGCGGCGTCAGTCGAAGGCATTCATCCGGGCCTTTCGCAAGTCGGGCCGGTTGAGCGAGGTGGCTGCCGTATCGGAGCAGTTCCAGCCGTCCCCGCTGGTCAGCATCTTCAACGAAATCAATGACGAATATCTGCGCCAGAATAACGGACGCGGAGTTCCGCGCAGTTCGATTGGCCTAGAGCGGGCGGCACAGACGGCGTCTTCGGAAGCTTTGACGGTGATGGAGCAGCGGATTACCTGGCTCGCCACGATCGCCAACATCGCTCCCTTCGTGGGCCTGTTTGGAACCGTCTGGGGCATCATCGATGCTTTCCACGGACTCGGAACCGCAGGTGCGGCGACCCTGCGTGCGGTGGCTCCCGGAATTTCGGAGGCCTTGATCACAACAGCGGCCGGTATCCTGGTCGCCATTCCAGCCGTGGTCGGATACAACCAACTGACCGCGCAGTTACGCGACTTCGCAGCGCGCATGGATGATTTTGGCCGTGAACTGTTGAACGCCATCGAGAACGCGGCTTCCTTCCAGCCTCCGGCGCAGGCTACGGTACGGACGGCAGCGCCTGCCGACGCGCCCGATGACCGGCGGAGAGGGTTCTAGCATGGCTTTCTCGACCCGTGGAGCGAATGGCGGAGCGCGCACCCAGACCGCGCTGGCGGAGATCAACATCACGCCGCTGGTGGACGTCGTTCTGGTGCTGCTTCTGATCTTCATGCTGACCGCGCCCGTGTTGCAATCCGGCATCGAGGTGGCGATTCCGCACACGCGATCCACGTCTGCGCTCACTGAAGAGCGCATGGTCGTGACGATCGACAAGGATCAGAACGTTTACCTGCAAAACGGTGGACCGGACCGGCTGATTAATGTGGCCAATCTTGCGCCGCTGCTCAAGACGAACACCAGAGACCCGGCAAAGAAAATCATCTACGTACGAGCCGACGAGCGGGTGCCGTTTGGTGCGTTTGCGACGGTGATGGACGCGGTCAAAAGCACCGGAATCACCAACATTGACATTGTGACCCAGCCCTACACGAAATAACTCCGCGCAGCCCCTGCTGCCCGCCCGCAGACTAAATCCAATGCCCACTGAGACGCTGCCAACCCGAACGGAGACACCGGTGAGGCGGTCCGCGCGGAGCAGCTTCGTGCTGGCGATTGTCCTGCACGCGGCAGTCCTTGGAGGTCTGCTGGGGTGGGCTCTGGTCTCGCATCTGAACGGACCTCACTGGGGCGATAAAGATCCCATGGCTGGATCGATCCAGGCTTCGATGGTGAACGCGCTCCCTCTTCCGCCTCGCCAGCGCACAGTCGATAACGCCGTGCTGGCTTCGGATAAATTCTCCGCCGCGCCTACGCCTCCTGCGCCTGAGCCTCAGCCCAAAGCGCTCGCAGCGCAACCAAAAGCGGCACCGCCGCCCCGCCCGAATGAGGTGCTGATTCCGGATCGCGTGAAACCTGTGCCGCTCAAGAAGCCTGCGGAACGCACCCAGCCTCAACCCGCCAGCCGAATGCCTCCTCCGCCGCCCACAATGAAGGCGACAACAGGAGAGACTCCTGGGATGCAGATTCCTGAGTCAACCACGCAGCTCAAAAACGGCACGGCAACGGTATCGGTGGATGAGCGTGCGTTTGGAGATCGATACGCGTACTACATCCGCCTGATCAGCGAAAAGATTAACCAGTCCAAGTCGCAGGAAGAACCCGACCCACCACAGGCGCGTGGCTTGCGTGCGGCCGTGCGCTTCACGATTACACGTGATGGCTCGCCGACGAATGTGCAGATTGTGACGCGGAGCGGATCGTCTGCGCTCGATACTTCCACGCTGCGTGCAATCCAGAGGATCGATACGTTTGGTCCTCTTCCCGCCGGGGACCACATCACAATTACCTTCGGCTTTACGGATCGCTGAAACGGTGGGCGAAGTTTGCAGAGCCGAGCATTTCTGACCTGATATCCACAGAATTAAAGGGGCTCAGATACGTGTTTGGAATCCAGTCGGTTAGCCCGTGAACCATTCCAGATTCCTCAGATCGCGGCTGGTTCCGTCTACCATAGGAATGGAGATATTCTGCATGCCGCTTCCTCTTATGGCTCGCCACGATGGCGGTTCGCACCGTGCCCTGCTGCTCATGTTATTGTTTGCCTTTGCGCTTGCGCCTTTGACCCTGCGCGCGCAGGACGATATTCGTCTGGAACTGTCTGGCAACGCGGCCAGCCGTACTCGGATCGCTGTAGCGGGATTCAAGAATGGAACGGCCGACCAGCAGAATGACGCGTTGCGGCAGGCGTTCGACACTACGCTCTATTCCGATCTGAACAACGCCGGAATCTTCGACATGGTTTCAAAGTCGATGGCCCCGCAGGTTACGCCGGGCTCGCCAGCCGAAATCAATCTCGCGCAATGGTCGGCCGCACCCGCTTCGGCTTCGATGGTGGCGTTCGGCTCGCTGGGAGTCACAGGTTCGCGCCTGGCTGTGAATGGGTTTTTGTTCGACACCAAGAACACGCAGTTTCCGCAGGTTCTGGCCAAACAGTACGCCGAGGACGCAAGCGAGAACTCCGCCCGACAAATCGCACACCGCTTTGCCGATGAAATTATTCTTCGCCTGGGCGGCGGAATCAATGGAATCGCCGAAACAAAGATTTACTTCGTCCACCTGGGCGGCGGCAATAAAGAAATTTGGCAGATGGACTATGACGGCGCAAATCAGCATGCCATCACCCATCTGGGCACCGTATCGTTATCACCCCGCATCTCGCCCGATAACTCGCGGCTGGCGTTTTCCTCGCTTGGCCGCAATGGATTTCAGATCAGGATGTACTCGCTGCTGCTGAACCGGATGGTTGCGTTCCCTGTTTCAGCTGGGACAAATTTGTCCCCGGCGTGGTCTCCGGATGGCCGGACAGTTGCGTACTCCTCCTCACGAACTGGCGATCCTGAGATCTGGACCGCGGATGAAAACGGAGCTGGCGGGCGGCGTATCACTGACTTTCGCGGTCCGGACGTTTCACCGGTTTACAACCCGCGCACCGGTGCCCAGGTTGCGTGGATCAGCGGACGAACAGGCCTGCCCCAGCTCTACATCATGGAATCGGACGGATCGTCCGTTCAACGCATGACCGACGGTGGCTATGCGACCTCGCCCTCGTGGAGTCCTAACGGACAGTTTCTGGCCTTCGCGTGGAACCGGAAGTATGGCCCGGGAGCTCCCGGTGGGCAGGACATCTACGTGATTGAGATCGCCACGAAGAAGTGGATTCAGCTGACCCATGGAATCGGCCGCTGCGACTTCCCTTCCTGGTCGCCGGATGGGCGGCACATCGTGTTCGCCAATTCAGCCGACGGACACGACCAGCATATGCGCATCATGTCCATGCTTGCGGATGGAACGGAGCGGCACTCCCTTACCGCGCCGGGTGCTGACATGCCGAACTGGAGTTTCAAATAACGAGGACACGATAGACTGAATGCACCGCCCCACACCTACATTCGAGCGCAAGCTGATGATCTGCACTGTTGGTCGCAGCCAACCCAACCCCCCACGGAGGCCTTCCCAATGTCGTCGAGTCGCCTGCACTACATGCGCACCTGCCTGCTGATCGCGGTCGCAACCGCAACGTTAACGCTTGCGGGTTGCCACAAGAAGAAAGGCAACATCAATCCAGCCAGTCTCGGACCGACTGACACTAACTCCATGGGTGCCGAGTCCCCGACTGCATCCATCACGGCAGATCCGCTGGCCATTGATCTTGGCCAGAGCGTAGTTCTGAACTGGACGACAACGCACGCAGCCTCCGTTTCCATCGACGGTTTGGGTCCGGTAAATCCAAGTGGAACGCAGACGGTAAGCCCAACTACTTCGACGAACTATCACCTGACGGCCAAGGGGGATGGCGGCACAGTGGAAGCGAATGTACGCGTCACCGTTCGCACACCGACCGCGCCAGCCAACACAGGCGCGAACGCCGGTGTGGTCACCGATGCAGCGTTCCATGCGGCGGTCCAGGACGCCTTCTTCGATTACGACTCGTACGACCTACGTGCCGACGCCAAACAGGCTGTAGCGCAGGCCGCAGCGTTCCTGGCGCAGCATCCCACGATTCACGTTGGGATTGGCGGCTACTGTGATGAGCGCGGATCGGCAGAGTATAACGTGGCGCTGGGTGAGAACCGGGCCAACTCGGCCAAGACTGCGCTGGTCAATGCAGGCGTTGCCGCTAGCAGAATTCGCGTTGTCAGCTACGGCAAGGAGCGGCAGTTCTGCACAGAGTCGACGGAAGCCTGCTACCAGGAAAACCGCCGCGCGCAGTTCACGATCGACCGCTAATCTTTAGCGCAGCAAACGTGGGCGTAGCTCTTTCAGTGCGCCATGATTCTCTATTACGAAACGCGGGTTCCCGCCGAGGCTTTTATGTCCGCTCAACGCACTCTGAAGTTCGCATCTGCGGTGTTGCTTTGCGCGCTGGCCTCGCCTGCGTTCGCTTCTAATCGGGATATGGTTCAGTTGCAGACGCAGGTGCAGCAGCTGCAGGATGCCGTTGCGCGCCTGCAGCAGTCGAACGATGAACGCATGGGGGTAATGAAGGACTTGATTCAGCAGTCAGCCGATTCTGTGAACCGGATGTCACAGAATATGGACGTGATCCAGAAGCAGCTAGCCGATGCACACACGGCGCAAGGTGCGAAATCCGACCAGCTTTCTGGCCAGATCCAGGCGCTCAACGACTCTATAGACGAGATGCGCACGCGGATGACGCATCTCGAAAAGCTGCTGACTACGGTCGAGAGCGAGCAACAGACCCTTGCGTCAGGTGTGCAGTCGCCAGCAGGGGCGGCGCAGTCCACGGGCGCGCCCGCGCCTACCGGCTCCGCATCATCGCCCACGAACGAAGGCCTGGGTGGGCCGGTGCAGGCTCCCATCGCAACCAATCAGCCGGCCGCTGCGGATGCCCCACCGGCAGCGCCTCCCGTCGGCGATCTGTACAAGACGGCCTACCGCGATTACATGGCGGCGCACTATCCTGTGGCGAACTCCGAATTCAACGATGTCATCAAGGCCTACCCGGATAACAACCTTGCCGGCAACGCCTGGTTCTTTCTGGGCGAAATGGAGTATCGCGCGGGAAAGTATGCGATAGCGGCGCGCGACTATGACAATGTGCTTGAGCGCTTCCCCGCGAACGGCAAGATTCCCGCGGCGCATCTGCACAAGGCCCAAGCGTTGTTTGCGCTGCGCCAGAACGATGCCGGAATTCGTCAGTTGCGCACATTGATTCAGCGCTATCCGGTGTCCCCGGAAGCAACGCAGGCACGTACAGCGTTGCGCGGCATGTCTGTCCCGGTAAGGCCGCGCTAATTGCGCAGTGCTTTGAGGTCGCGTTCGAGCGCGACCTTCTGCGGTTCTGTGAGCGCAATGAGCGGCAAGCGCGGACGCCCTCCAAAGTATCCGTTCAGATCGCACCCATGCTTGGTTGCCGCAATCCCTTGCGGACCTTCCATGCGCTCTGAAGCGGCTTTGATTCTTTCCAACTTTTCCTCAGCCAGCGGCAGGTCACCATCACGAAAGGCCTGCCAAACCTCGCAGCACGCCTGGGGAGCACACGCCGTAAGACGCGGCGCTGCTCCGGTTGCACCTGCGCCAAAAGACGAGAGCATCTGAGAGGCGAAGCCCGCGAGAATTTGAAATCCGACCCGCCTTGTTCGGGTTCGGATCGGTGCGACCGGTGGAGCTGAAGCAAGTGCCGTGCCGCCTCCGCCCAGGCTTTCTGCGGAGACAAAGCTTCCAGTAGCAGCAACTGCGGGCCGCAGCATGCGACCTGTTGCGGCTGCAAAGACGGTAGTGACGGTCACTGCGCGTGTGACAGAGGAAGTCGTGGCCAGAATTTCTCGTAAGCGTTCTTCATCGCAGCAGTCATCCACCGCGCCGATGATATTCGGGTGATTGCCAAGGCGGCCAAGCGCGTGTGCCGAGAGGCGGCGGTCGCCTTCGCTCAGTACGATCAGCGGCAAGGCTGCACGATCGGCAACGGCCTCGAAAAAGGTGAGTGTTTCAGACCGAAGCGCAGGGTCTTCGGTGAACTCCGGTCCTCGAACCGCGACGATGTCGTAGCCGAGCGAAGCTGTGTATTCCGCCATCTCCAGGGTTGCAAAGACACTCTCACGCGCAACTCCAGCGATCATCACCTTTTCGGACGCAGCCACCGCAATTGCTGATTCAAACACCTGGTGCAGCTCCGAGTCAGTCAGGCCCGCTCCCTCGCCGTTGGATCCGTTGACCAGCATGCCTGCAACGGGGGTCAGCGAATAGCGCGCAATGTTGTGTTCCAGCTTACGCAGGTAGACGCGTCCATCGGGATAGAAGGGCGTCGTAAGTGGCAGGAAAATTCCTTCAAGCAGCATAGCGTGTGTTCTTTCCGGTGTTACGTCGAGACGGTTGCGGTGCGTTCTGCGTGGAGCGTCTGCAGCGCAAGCACGGACAGGGTTCCCTGCCGCAGCGCTTCAATACCTTCGGCAGCGGCGCGGGCGGCAGCAAGGGTCGTGATGGTCGGTACGCGGGCCAGCACTGCGGCGCGACGAATGGCGCGCTCGTCAAAAAATGTGTCCTGCCCACGCGGCGTATTGATAATGAGTTGAATGCGGTCGCCTTTGATCAGGTCGACCACGTTAGGACGGCCTTCCTTCACCTTGTAGACGCGTTCCGGGTGCAGCCCTGCCGCTTCCAAAGCTGCGGCCGTGCCGTGCGTGGCCACCAGGTGGAAGCCCATTTCTACAAACTGTCGCCCGAGCTGAACGATGCCTTCCTTGTCGTGATCAGTGACGCTGAGGAAGATAGTGCCTTTAAGCGGCAGAACCTGGCCAGCAGCAATCTGCGCTTTGGCAAAGGCCTCTCCAAAGTTGTCGGCCACGCCCATCACTTCTCCGGTTGATTTCATCTCCGGGCCAAGCACCGTATCGACACCGGGAAATTTGCCCCACGGGAAGACCGGCGATTTGACGAAGAAGTGGGAGCCGGTGTCCAGGTCTTCTCCGGCATGCGCACCGCCAGCAACGTAGTCGGGAAGCATCTGCTTTAGTTTGCGCCCAACCATGATGCGCGACGCAATCTTCGCCAGCGGAATACCCGTGGCTTTGGATACGTACGGCACCGTGCGCGAAGCTCGGGGATTCACTTCAATCACATAAACCGTGCCGCGCTGAATCGCAAACTGGATGTTGACAAGGCCCTGCACGTTCAGCGCGTACGAGAGCTTGCGCGTGTAGCTGCGAATAGTCTCTTTCACGTCTTCCGTAAGATCAACGGAAGGCAGCACGCAGGAGGAGTCGCCCGAGTGAATGCCAGCTTCTTCGATGTGCTGCATGATGCCGGCGATGATAACGTCGTCTCCGTCGCAGAGCGCATCGACATCGCACTCAGTGGCATCCTCGAGAAAATGGTCGATCAGCACCGGCCGCTCCTGCGAGTACTCGATCGCAGAGGACATGTAGCGCAGCACTGAAGCGTCGTCATAGGCAATCACCATGGCGCGTCCGCCCAGCACATAGCTGGGCCGCAGCAGCACCGGATACCCGACGCGATTGGCGCCAGCGACCGCCTGTTCAATGGACGTGGCCAGCACACCCTGCGGTTGAGGGATTTCGAGATCTTCAATGAGCTTGCCGAAGCGTTTGCGATCTTCCGCAAGATCAATCGATTCCGGGGACGTGCCGATGATGGGAACGCCCGCGAGTTTAAGCGGCAGGGAAAGATTCAGCGGAGTCTGGCCGCCGAACTGCACGATCATACCGATGTCGGCGCCAGAGGCGGCTTCGTGCTCGTAGACGCCGAGAACATCTTCAAGCGTCAGCGGCTCGAAATAAAGCCGGTCAGACGTGTCGTAATCGGTTGAAACCGTCTCGGGATTGCAGTTGATCATGACGGTCTCGAACCCGTCCTCGCGCAACGCGAATGCGGCATGACAACAGCAGTAGTCGAATTCGATTCCCTGCCCGATGCGATTGGGTCCCGAGCCGAGGATAATGACTTTCTTTTTCGCTGTGGGCGTAGCTTCATCCTCTTCGTCGTAGCAGCTGTAGAGATAGGGCGTGAAACTTTCAAACTCTCCCGCGCAGGTGTCGACCATCTTGTAGACGGGCATGACGTTCAGCTTCTTGCGCAGCGCGCGGACTGCGGCTGTTCCTTCAGCGCCAACCAGACCCCAACCCGCGGCGAGACGCTCGTCCGAGATGCCCATGCGCTTGGCAGTGCGGAGCGCATCGGCGGTAACGGTGTCGAGCGTGGCTGAACCGATGGCCTTGATCTCGTCGGTGATCTGTTTCATCTGATGAAGAAACCAGGGATCCATTCCAGTCATGCGCGCTACTTCGCGCACGCTCATCCCGCGCTCGAAGGCGTAGCGAACATAGCTCAGCCGCTCCGGGTGCGGTGTGACAAGACGTTGCGTGAGGCGTCGCGGTTCGATGTCGCTGGCGGCAGCGCGCTTGCCGGTTTCAAGCGAACGCACCGCCTTCATCATCGCTTCCTTGAAGGTGCGGCCGATAGCCATCACCTCACCCACCGACTTCATCTGTGGGCCGAGATTCTCATCAGCCCCGGGAAACTTCTCAAACTGCCACTTCGGAATCTTTACGACGACATAGTCTATGGTCGGTTCGAAGCAGGCCGGGGTCACCTTCGTGATGTCATTCTGCAACTCGTCCAGCGTGTAACCGACAGCGAGACGCGCGGCGATCTTTGCGATTGGGAATCCGGTCGCCTTCGATGCCAGGGCAGACGAACGCGAGACGCGCGGGTTCATTTCGATCACCGTCATACGGCCGTTTTGCGGGTTGACGGCGAACTGCACGTTGGAGCCGCCGGTCTCTACGCCGATCTCACGCATGACCGCGATCGCCGCGTCGCGCATCGCCTGGTACTCGCGGTCAGTCAACGTCTGCGCGGGTGCGACCGTAATCGAGTCGCCCGTGTGCACACCCATCGGATCAAAGTTTTCGATCGAGCAGATAATAATCACGTTGTCGTTCAGGTCGCGGACAACCTCCAACTCATACTCTTTCCAGCCCAGCACACTCTCTTCAATCAGGCACTCAGAAACAGGCGAGAGATCGATGCCGCGGCTGAGAATGTCGGTCAATTCTTCACGGTTATAGGCGATGCCACCACCAGAACCGCCCAGGGTAAAGCTGGGACGAATTACGCACGGAAATCCGATCTTCGCCGCAAACGAAAGACCGTCCGAGACGTTGTTCACCAGTTGCGAACGCGGCATGTCCAGACCGATGCGAGTCATCGCATCCTTGAAGAGCAGCCGGTCTTCGGCCTTCTTGATTGCTTCGAGTTTGGCACCAATCAGTTCCACGCCGAGTCTCTCAAGCACGCCGGAGTCGGCTAGATCGACGGCAAGATTCAATGCAGTCTGTCCGCCGACGGTGGGTAGCAGAGCGAAGACGCCCTGAGCGCCGGATGCGGTGAGCATCTCCATCTCTACCCGAAGAATTTCTTCGACGTACGCGGCCGTCAGTGGCTCAATGTAGGTGCGATCGGCGACCTCAGGGTCGGTCATGATGGACGCTGGATTGGAGTTCACCAGCACCACCTCGTACCCTTCAGCCTTGAGTGCTTTACAGGCCTGCGTGCCGGAGTAGTCGAACTCCGCCGACTGCCCAATCACAATCGGTCCAGAACCAATCACCAGAATCTTCGCTATGTCATTCCTACGCGGCATTATCGTCCCGTCTTCAGGTACACGCTGCTGCGATGCCCGACATCGAGTACCTCAACAACCCGTACACCTGTCTCTATATCGCAAATAATTCTGTAATCACCACACGGAAGCGCCACAAACCGCGAAACTCACCTGTGAGTGGCTCTGCCAATCTTTTGTGGATATTCTGCTGTCACAATGCGTTCCCGCATGAACGCCAGAATACGAATCCTTACAGGCTTATCTAGCTTCAAAATTGCTCGTTCAGCTATGTCCGTGTATTCAATCCGCCACACTAGATCTGCGCTCCATCTCATCCTGATCAATCAAAGATTTGGTAGCAGATTGCGCTCGGATTCCAGCTTCATAGTCCTCGCGATCTTCTACAAAATGCTCCACAGCCGCGTGGACCACAAAACTCGCACTGACTTTTGTTTGGGCGGCCAGGCGTTCGACGCGTGCCTGCAATTCGGGCTCAAGCTCTAACTCGACCATATCGATTCCCTCCTATTTGCCCTTCCACGCTTCCATCATGTTGCGAAAATCCTTGAACAAATAATGGGAGTCATGGGGTCCGGGGCTGGCTTCGGGATGGTATTGCACACTGAACATGGGGTCGACCTTGTGGCGCAAGCCCGCCAGCGTTTGATCGTTAAGGTTGGTATGGGTGCGCTCTACATCAGCCGGCAGACTATCAGGATCGACGTTGTAGTTATGATTCTGTGCCGTGATCTCAACCTTGCCTGTCTGGTGGTTCAGAATCGGGTGATTGCCGCCATGGTGGCCGAACTTCAGTTTGTAGGTTTTGCCGCCAAGCGCAAGGCCGAAGATCTGATGGCCCAGGCAAATCCCAAACAGCGGAGCTTTGCCCTGCAGTTCGCGCACATTGTCGATTGCATACTTCAGAGGCTCGGGATCTCCAGGGCCATTGGAGAAGAAAACGCCATCGGGCTGCATCGCGAGGACCTCGGCTGCCGGGGTGGTGGCGGGGACGACCGTGACGCGGCAGTTCTCGCGCGTGAGCATGCGCAGAATGTTTTCCTTGATGCCGAAGTCATAGGCAACCACATGCAGAGGATCGCCTCGCGCTGCGTTCGGAAGCAGTGGGTCGCCCGTCTGATTTCTGGGCTCGTCGGCGTTCCAGACGTACTGCTGCTTGGTGGAAACGATGGAGGCGAGATCCATTCCATCCATCTTGCGAATCGCTTTTGACTTTGCGACCAGCGCAGCTTCGTCCAGTGCGTCGCCGCTGGCAAGCACACCGCGCATGACTCCGTTGGCCCGCAGGTGGCGCACAATAGCGCGGGTATCCACCTCCGCGAGCACGGGAATGCCTGCGCGCTCAAGGTACTCGTCCGCCACTTCTGTCGAACGCCAGTTTGAGCTCACGGGTGAGAACTCGCGCACGACCAGGCCCTCAATCATTGGGCGTGCTGATTCCGCATCCCTGGGCGTGGTGCCGTAGTTCCCGATGTGAGGATTGGTGAGAACGACGATCTGACCCGCATAGGAGGGGTCGGTAAAGATCTCCTGATACCCCGTCAGCGAGGTGTTGAAGACTACTTCGCCGGTGCGCTCGACCGGCGCGCCGAAGCTCTTGCCGCGAAAGATGCGCCCGTCCTCGAGCGCAAGCAAAGCCTGCATCGTCCCTCCTGGTGCGTGGA
>JAABUJ010004444.1_pt1 | contig 14746 bp, 10 predicted proteins | sample 5559131 | NCBI WGS metagenome assembly JAABUJ01 (sample SAMN10711875, study PRJNA513366) | rock metagenome | isolation source: Antarctica rocks | place: Antarctica: Victoria Land, Mt New Zealand nord | collected 2016-01-07 | reverse complement strand
GAGATTACCGGGCACCCGTTGCTGCCCGTGCCCCAGCTTGATCGAGAGGTATTGTTTCTTATTATGCAGCAACGCACCTACTACAGCTTGATTGCCATCGTCATTTTGCTTCTGGGCGCGCTCGCCATAGATGCGTCAAACACCGTCTCTGGCTTCCCCAAGTTTGCCCCCGCGCTCAAGCAGGGGGTAGACCTGCAGGGCGGCCTGCGCGTCCTCTTTGAGGCCACCCAGAAGAACCCCGACCAGGAGTCCATGAAGGCCGCCCGCGACGTGCTGGATAAGCGGATCAATGGTATGGGCACAACCGAGCCGGTGATTACTCAGGTGGGGACCAACCGCATCAGCGTGGAACTGCCCGGCGTGAAAGAGAAAGACCAAGACAAGGCGATCAAGCTGCTGGGCGGCACCGGCCAGTTGACCATCAACCAGACCGGCAACAGCACTCTGCCCATCGGATCCAAGATAGATACAAATTTATACAAGCCAGTGTTCTTTGGCAAGGATATTAAGGCGGGCAGCGGCCAGTTCGGCCTGGACTCCCAGACGAACCAGCCGGTGGTCACCTTCACGCTGAACGGCTCGGCCGTGGACCGCTTCGGCAAGTTCACCGCCGACAACATTGGGCAGCACATGGCCATCGCCATGGACAACATCATCGTGACCAACCCGGTGATCCAGACGGCCATCCCCGGCGGCAGCGTGCAGATCACGGGCATCCAGGATATCAGCGAGGCGCAGAACATCGCTCTGCAGCTCAAGTACGGCGCGCTGCCCATCCCGCTGACCGTCAAGGCCATCCAGCAGGTCTCGGCCACGCTGGGCCCGGCCAACGTGCTGGCCAGCATCAAGGCGGCCCTGATCGGGCTGTTCATCGTGGTGCTGTTTATGCTGTTCTACTACCGGCTACCCGGCCTGCTGGCCGACATGGCCCTGATCCTGTACGCAGCTGTCTCGCTGGCCGTGTTCAAGCTGATCGGCGTGACCTTCACCCTGGCCGGCATCGCCGGGTTCATCCTATCCATCGGTATGGCCGTGGACGCCAACGTGCTAATCTTTGAGCGGCTGAAAGAGGAGCTACGCTACGGCAAGACGCTGAGCGCGGCTATTGACGCCGGCTTTGCCCGCGCCTGGACGAGCATCCGGGACAGTAACATCTCGACTATCCTGACCTGCGCTATCCTGTTCTGGTTCGGCCAGACCTTCGCCGCCAGCATCATCGTGGGCTTCGCTACCACGCTGGCTATCGGCGTGCTGGTTTCCATGTTCACGGCCATCTTTGTCACGCGCACTTTCCTACGCCTGCTGATCGGCTCCGCCGCCGTCCGCCGCTCGGACGGCACATTCAGCCATAGCTGGTTCGGCGCAGGCATCTAACGGTACTTTGTTGATTCCGGTCATAACGGGCTGAATGTACCAGGCCGGCCCGAAACTGGCGGCTAGAAGGCGGTCCAGGGTTCTGTTTTGGGCACCAAACGCCGCCTTCCGCGCAGATCGAAGCGGGCTTATCCCGATTCAACAAAGTACCGTTAGGCGGGGATGGTCATCCATCTCCGCCTAGGAGCCTGTCTGCATATTAACAACTGGCTGCTTTACTCCCCACTGAGGCACTGATTAAAGCGTCATAGTGTGGTTCATCCCCCACTATGACACTAGAACTTGGCTCTGGCAGCTAGGATCTCCCCCACTTTGAACATTAACCAGACAGGCTCCTAGCTAACCCTACTCTTTTATACCAAAAGCAATGCACAATAATACTACAGACGATGATAGGCTGTTGTCACGCCCGCCGGGATAGAAGGATTAAAAATATTAGCCGGGACCTTAGCAAGGGTGAGCACCTCACTTGTGAGAACAGTAGTGATCTGGGATCCCCGCGGCTTTCCAGTATGTACCTGGTCCTCCTCATTCTGCCGTACAAGTGATGTGTCCTTAGCAACCCAGAGAGTGTAAGTATGGCCTTCTCTGCTGGCTCGAAGCACGTACACAGGTACTCCTCGAATGATCGTATCCGCAAGCTTATGCACCAGTTCTCCTTTAGGCATCTCTGAGGCTGCTTTCCAGCCAGCGAGACGTTGATTATACGGGGCAGGGAGCGCATACATGCTTTGGATATGGCTCAACCCGATACAGAGACGACCAGAGCAGTGAGCTATGGAACTTAAAGACGCCGTGTAGATATCGAGGTGACGGTGCAAGCTGTCGTAAACCCTCGGTGGTGTGTAAGTGGCTGGAGACCATACCTCGTACACTCCTGTGCCGTCTCGAAGGCGTGTATCCAAGCGCTGTCTGAGGATGGTGTAGCTCCCTCTTAATTGCTTCCCATCATCTGGACCAACCTGAGTCCACTCTTCTCGCAATTCAACCGGTGGTAAACCATTGCCACTGTTGTGGACTTCCATTATCAGATGCACGATCTGTCCGGGCACGACGGCGGTTACTTGTGGCTTCTGGTGCAAAATGGCATACACACTCACGGATGTTGACATGAGTAGGCTGTGATTAAGGGCCTGGATTCCTCCTAGTAGGCCGCAGAGAGCAAGACCAACAATGAACCACCGTCGCCCAAAACACATCGCTCGTAGCCCTCCTCGTTAGTTCCTTCGTGGTTCCTGTGAGTACGGTAGGTGGACCTGCTCAGATCACAGGTTACATTCTTGGGAAGTCAGCCATCCGCATATTATTAAGGGCTCGCCGGAGAATAACGCAGTCGATTCTGACGCGGCTCACCTCTGGGAAGCCGGGCGCAACTCGCCTATGTTATTCATCAGCGGACCCTAAGCATTCACCTTATAGAAAGTGAATTGTCGAAGGTGTTATTGCACACCTGTCCGGCAGACCCTCCATTTTTTGGAGCCGAATACCTTCACTTCTATATCATGTAGGCGGGGGATCCATCTGCCCAGGGATGTAACCTGTGAGAGGCTATTGTCAGCCTTCTAGACACTGTATTCCTGTGATAACGATGCTCTTCCCGCCAATCCATCGCCGTTTCATGCCTCTGGATACTGCCAGTTGGAGAGCGGGAGCGGCGTGATAAACGTAAGTCTCACAGCATTCGGGAGCGCTGCCAGGCTTATCTAGTCAAATGGCTGATTTTTACATGAATCTGTAGTGGGCAGATGCATGTTGCACAACCGCCCGCCCGTCTGCTTGTTAGTCACTGGGACTGATGCACGTGTGCCGGTCGTTGGCCCACGTCTAGCCGCGGGGCCGCAACCGCTCCACCTTGGGTGCAACATGCTCTTGCCTACTATAATTTTTACATGAATCGTTGGCCCAGCGTTATCGAAGCTACAGCCAAGTGCAAAGTAAGGGTCTCCATCTGCCACGAGCGGAGCCCTGATCAGGGGGTCGCCAGCCCAGGAGTGCCGACTGCGCCCAAACTCGGCACTTCGTCCCGCCGCCGACGTCGGTTGTGATCTGGACATTCTCATCCTTGAGCGCTTCTGTGTCAAGTTAGTTTGCCTCGTATGACAGCTTCGCTCTTTCTGGGCCATTTAGGAGGTCTCCGTCAGGTTTGATGACGCCTGTTTCTCTGGGGTGTCAGAGGTGGGCGAGGCCGCAGTCGGCGTGCCGTGCTACAGCATGATGAATGCGGCCTTGGCGTGCTACCGGTCACCTCAGGGTGGCACGGCATGCCCTGGGTAAGGGCAAGTGTTTCCATCATCAAACCTGTTGGAGACTCCATTTAGGTCTAGTAGATATAGTTTTGAGCCGACGGCCAGCCAGCGTTGCACGCCGGCTTATTGATGAGACTGAGGATGACACCATCGCTTTGCACGTGCGCGTTCACCAGCCCGGATCCCGTGCTTATCAGGTGTGTATCACTGTCAGATGTCTCAGAGCCGCTGACAAGCCGCACACCGCCCGCGTAGTCACCGCTTCCGCCAGTGCTGCCGTTGCTCCAATGGATCGAGTACGTGAGAGCGTTGAACGGATCTTGGTCACTGGCCTGGACTGTGATGTACGCTCGGCCGCCACCTTGCCCCAAGGAGACGCTAGACACCCCGCCGTTGCACAACGGATAAGCGGCATAGGCAACCAGCTTAGGAGAAGCAACCACACCCCCAACGATGAGGCTGCTCACCAGAGCAAGCGTCTTGAATAAACTTGTGATACGCATGGACTCGTCCCACCTTTCTGTTCTGTTGAGCTACAGCACACTAGAAAGCCTGATGCTGATCTCTTTGTTGGCTCGCTGTATCGTTATGGTCATGACTCACCCACAGCTAAAGACAAGCTACTAATACACATTGGCTCACGTATCTTCCTGGCACAGATTGGTAGTTCCTGATCAGCAAACCGGAGTGATATTTAAGCCAAGCTGTACTATATGCGTGTTCTCTCTATTGTTGTGAGGTGACGGCGTGGCAGTACTCTGTTCGGCACCCTCCCCAGTTCATTATTCTGAGGGTTTCAACCCAGTGCTGAGAGCGCTACTATGCTGTACTGCCCGTCTCCTAGCAGACGTTGATCGTTTATAAGCATCAGCCCCTTTTCAGCATTACCTTCTCTCTGTTGTCCCTAGTGCTACCGTGTGTAGCATCACCTCTATCTTCACAGGCACAGCTGCGAAGGGACTGCGACTTGGGGGGGAGAAACAGCTGCGAAGGGACTGCGACTTGGGGGGAGAAGCAGCTGCGAAGGGACTGCGAATATGGCGAAGCTGTATTCAGATGCTGCGGGGATCCCGCCGTATCTGCTCGAACAGAGCGACGGTTTCAGACTCGGGGTAGACCATCAGATCGGCCTGCAGGACGGTGACACAGAGATGATAGTGGCGCAGCGCCTGCGTGCGTTCTCCTAGGCGCATGTAGCAGTGCATTGCCAGACGGTGGGCGTCCTCCCGGCAGGGGTCGCTGGCCAGCAAGCGACGCACAAAGGCGAGGCTCTCGGCGTAGTCCCCGAGGCGATAGTGGTAGTCTGCCATCCAGGCTAGCAAGGTCAAGTATCGCCCACGCAGGTACTCCTTCTGGATGCAGGCGTACACGTCGGTGTCCACACAGAGGTCACCGCGATAGAGGGTCAAAGCCTGCTTATAGAGGGTCACGGCTGCGGCGAGGTTGTGCGCCCGCACCTGTTGCTCACCCGCCGTGACCAGAGCGTCGAAGATGGCCACATCGACGCCCACGCCAGCCTCGCTGTTGAGGCGGTAGTGCCCATCTGCCGGCACAACCAACCTGACGCTGCCGAGGTTGGCACGAAGGCGCTTATGGAGGTCACGAACAAGGCTGTGCAGCGCTTGACCTGCCAAATCGGTATCCTCGGTGTCAGGCCAGAAGAGATTGAGGAGTGCCTCACGGGCTATAGGGCGGCCATTTCGGAGCGCTAGGGCACCCAGCAGCATCGACGCTTTGCTGTTACCACGTATGGAAACGGGCTGCCCTGCCTGCAGCAGACGGAAAGAACCCAGTAGACTAATGAATACGGGCCAGGCGGTCTCATCACTATTTAGGGAGAAGCGGCCCCTCAGATCTGATTGGACAAGCTGAACGACGTGCCTCTCAATATCGGACTGCGAAGTGACAGGAAGGTCACGCGGCATGGAAAGGTCCTTTCTGCATTGCATGAGAGTGTGCTGTGGTGGCTCCCAAGTGACCACCCCGGCAGAAGAGGGTAGAGTAGAGTTGGCCATCTCAGGAATGCACCCTAGTTGGGTAGTGAGTAGCAGACGAACAGGCAACCGAGATAAGCCATTTTGCCTATGTTTGGACAGGATAGTGGGTGGGGGAAGCCCAGTCCCCAACAATTTTGACTTGACCAAGCACCGTCCAGTCATAGGTGATGATCGTGAGCATCGGCAGGAGTCCATCATGTGCGCGCTTGTGGCCGTGCAGTGGTTCCCTGTGCGTCTGCTACTCGATATCCGAGTGCTAACCTCTGCGCCCTCGGCTTTGCTCCTGCCGCAGTCGGTTGCGTTGCTGACGCCTCTCCAGCATGTACCAAAGACGGGCAGGTGTATACCGAAGTTTGCCCGAATCTTTGGTCACTAGGGGAAAAGATTCGGGCAAACTTCGGGCTCCAAGTCCCCGCTGGACCCGCTATGCGCCTTACGCACTCCTCATATGCCCTGCTGCTGAGGCACGTGATTGTAGATCTGGCGTTAGATGTTTTCTGAAGCTGCTCATCATAGTGATGAGTAACCGTCGCGCGCGCATGAGGCTCGGGGCCTGTGCTGTCCTCTGGCACTTGTGCATCACTGGCAGAACTCTCTGGGTCCGCCCCAAAACCGGCAAGTTTAGTTGATGCCACCGTCACTTTGCATTATCGTTCAACACCATCTTCGGGCATGCCCTTTGGAGGGAGCAAGCCTCGCTGCCAGGCCATGCGCACTGCTTCCTCACGGGTGGACACGCCGAGCAGCTTACGGATATGGGCGACATGCTGCTCGATAGTCCGCGTGTTCCGCTTCATCTTTGTGGCGATCTGCTCGTTGGTCAGCCCCTCGGTCATATAGATGAGAACCACGACCTGCTTCGCTGTTAAGATCACGTTGAGCGCGCTGTCTTCCTGCTCCTCATTTCCCTTCTCGTTCTCTTCTACGAACTGTGCCTCCCCCTGCGGAGAGAAGAACGGAGCCTCCAAGTCGTCATGGAGAACGGCGAGCATCGCATCATCCTGTGGCGTGAAGGTATCCCCACTGCGCTTGGGACCGATGCACAACACCGCGCGCACCGTCTGCTCCCGGTCCCTGATCGGCACGATCCGCACCGGCAGGCCCACGATCGGCTCGACCCACGACTCCGCGGCAGGGGAGGTGGTGAGCAGGGCCTGCGCCTGCTGGGTGACCGCCTCCAGCACAGCATCGGGAATAGGCTCCCGTGGGTGCCCCTGAGCATACTGCTGGTGCGCCGTTTGCAGCATGGCAAAGCGCAGGTCCAAATCGTCGCTGATCTCACGTACCAGGGCCGTGCCCCGCTCGTGGGCCTCAGCCAGAAACATCTGTTTATGCAAACGGTGCAGAGCGACCAAGGGCTCATAGGTATCGGGTAGCAGGAGGCGCTCGGCCTTCCGCACGAGGCGCGCCCACTGCGTCACGAGGAGCACAAGGAGCACGGTGGCGCCCACGGCGAGCGCTACCCTGGTCCAGCCACCCTGCTGGGGGCCGAGAGTCAGGAGCAGACCAACAAGGAGGGCTACGGTGGCGAGCAGCACGCCCTGAAGCACCAGGTGCAAGGTCCGCCGGTACAGCAAACTGGGGACGCCCAGGAACTCATGGCGCACAATGGCCATCCCGACGCTGACGGGGAACAGCACGAGTGCGCAGATCAGCAGCTCCGGTGACGCCAGGGGATGGCGCACCAGCAGGACAGGTAGCAACGCGAACAGCAGCAGGGGCGTGAAGCCGCCCACCAGGCCCAGGGCCACATAATGCAGCTGCGCCCGCTGCGGCTCAGGCAGGGTCTGGCGCCATGAGACAACGATGCGCCCGCAGGCGGCGATGATAGTCCCGATGAGGAAGACGCCACCGGCGAGCTGCACGCCAACGAACAGGGGAACTGGCCACACCCAGCACAACGGATACAGGGCTAGGAGGACGGCGGGCACCGCCCACAGGAGGACACGACGCCAGCCGGTCAGCCAGCGCACTGCTTCCCGCCCGGTGGGGAGGACGAGGGCTAACTCCAATAAGGCTGGCCCCAGCAGGCGCAGGGCGACAAACTCCGCGGCCAGTGCCCAGCCTAGTCCATGGATGCCTGCCGCCGCGACGCCCAAGGCGAGGCCAGCCAGCAGGCACAGGCGCCAGTACGCCCACGCTGCCCGGACTTCAGGGCTCTTGCCCAGCACCAGCGCCCCCAGACCAAGAAGACTGCAGCCTAGCGCGGCCAGCAGCACGTCCAGCAAGGCTGGTGTGGTCACGTCTATGCCCACGACATGGATGTGGCTACCGGAGCGCACGGTCAGCAGTGGAGGCCGGTGCCTGGTGCCGTCCCAGCTCACGATGTGGTCTCCGGGCAAGATGTCGGCGCTCCAGGCAAGGCCATTGGGCGCCACCCACGTGACCACGGCCTGACCGGATGAGGTGCGCGTGGTGGAGAGGCCAGGATCACCTGGTATCCACAACGCGGAGGCGCTGGCAGCCAGCACGACCAGGCCGCTGGCGAGGGTTGCCCCCAGCGCTAGGCGGCGCGCGGGGAGCCGGGCAACAGGCTCCATAACGCCTCGGTTCTCGGGTCCTCACAGAGCAGACGCGCGAGCACGTCCGCAGCCTCCTGGAGAGACTGCTGGATCAGCACCCAGGTGAGCGTCCTGACGATCTTTGGCTCATCAGGGTGCAGTTGGGTGAGCAGGATAGGCAGCGTCTTGCGCCCGCTGCGGGCATCGTCCCCCAGGTCGGCAAGGTCGTCCTCCAGTTGGGCGGCGCAGCCCAGGGCAACGCCGAAGCAGCCGGCAACACCCACGGTCCGCCAGTGAGCGCCGGTCAGCAGCGTGGCGCACTGGCAGGTGGCGGCGACGAGCATTCCAGAGCGCCGCCGCAGGATGCCAAGCACGACGTCAGGCGAGGCCGTGGGCGCTTGGCGCAGGGCAATGTCCTGGCGTTGAGCGGCCAGGGCGCGCCTGCCCGCACGGCATAGGGCTGTACCTGCGCGCAGACGCCGGTCAGCGGGCACGTCCATCTCTAGCAGCAGGCTCTGGCTTAGGGCCAGCAGCGTGTCACTTGCCGCCTGGTTGGAACAGTCAGGCTCACTGGGCGCCGCGGCGTCCAGCAGGTCATAGCCGGCGGCCATGCACTCACAGGCCACCGCCGCCGGCAGGAAAAGGTCGCGTGGGGCCTCGGCCACGGCGGCGATCCAGGCCAGGAAGAGGCGCGACCACGCGGGTGTCGTGCTGAAGAGGCGCCCGTGCCGGCTCAACGCGTCGTGGCACGCAGTAGCTACGTCCCTGGGCAGATACGCCGTGCCAAGAACCTGATCATCTATCTCACTGGCGTCAGCATCGGCGGCCCCTGACGGAGGGACAAACCAGAAGGGGAGAATGTCAACAGTGAGCAGCTGCCCTGAGCTGCAGCGCTGCGCCAGTGCGGCTAATGCTCCATTGAGCGTGGATGTGCCCGTGGAGGGCACCGGCGCGTGCGGGTCGTTTAAGATGGCGCGGACCTGTCGTGTCAGCTCCTGCAGGTCCAGTGAGGTCAGGGATGACATGTATGCGTCCCTCCTGTACCATGGTGTAGTGCGGGAGAACCGATGCCTGTTATGTGGCTCTCTGCGGTGCTCCTGTGCTGCCCCAATCAACAATAGTGAGCAATCCGGTTACCACTGCTACCGTACCACACGGGTAGCTTTCTGTCTGTCACCCAAAAGTGCCACGTCTGTTATGTCCTCCATCGGCTCCCTCGACGTGTCTTCGTGCTCACGCAGAGGTCTGACGCGCCGCTCAGTGCCTGCCAGTTGCGCACGCAGTCATCTGTGTATCCTAACGGCCTAGCCTATCTTCTGGAGACGCCGCACTCTTGGCTGGCCCTTTTTCTGCCCGCGCCACAAGCACGGTGATCACCACCCGTGCGCCAGGGAGAAAGGGCGCCACGGGGGACGGTGCGATGACAATGTGGGTGGTGTTTCGTTCGGCGGATGGCTCGGGGCTTTCCAGGCGGAGGGGCGAGGCCCCGATAAGGGCTGATTGCATTCGCAGCGTTGCTTGATAGCGGGTCTGGTGACCGTGCCACAGAGCCAGCGATGCGCGCCGCAGGGATGTGGCACCCCAGCGACACACCCAGCGGCGAGGAGGGCCTACGCCGTGGAATACTGCCTTCTCCGGCTTCCCAGGACACGGTACGCTGCGTCTAGCAAACTCCTGCACAAGCGCCGCTCTGGCCAAACAAAGGAAGATGCTCCGTGACCTCCGCGCCCGCTCTCCGGCCCCACGATGCGCCCGCTCTTCTGTGGCTGGCCCGCCTGCCCTTCCTCAGCACCCGCGACCTGGCCATCGTACTCGATATCGCCGATCACAGTGGCGTGCATCGTCGCCTGCGCCGCCTCGCCCAGCAGGGCCTCGTCGCGCCTGTCGTGCCCTCCAGCGAGGACGTCCAGCCTCAGTGGCTCTCCTCCCTCACCAACGCTGGCGTGTCCCAGGCCGCCCACCTGGCAGGCCTCGACTCCGCCACCTCTGCCCACCACTGGCACCTCAATGCCGCCGGCCTGCTGCGCCGCATCATCTACCTGGAGCATCTCGTCTCCTCGCGCGGCTTCCTGCTCGACCTGCTGGTCGGTGTGCGCGCCCGGGGCGAACCCGACCTCGCCCCGGGCTCCTGGCAGGGCTGGCCCGCGGCAGTTGTCTTACCGCTGGCGCGCCACGCAGCACCCCTCAGTCACGGGTGGTCTTCGCCGCGAGGGGTCTCGGCGCCGTCAGCCGACTTGCCGCTCGGTGGACGCGGCGTCCGCAGCACGATGCACAGGCACATCAGCAGGACACGCCGCCGGCGGGTGACGGTCTCCCGCCAGGGTGGAGCTGAACCCAGCAGCGCCCGCATCCGCCCCACGTCGCGCTGGAGGCGGCCCACCTCCCCGGTCAGGGCCAGGAAGAGGACGATGATCGGCGTGGCCAGGAGCACGTGCACGCCGACCAGAGCAAAGCCGTGCGGGTGCAACACGACCGCGATCACCCCGGTGGCCAGCGCGCCGCCCAGCAGAGCGCGTAGACCGGGTGTGGTGCGCAGGAGGTCGGCGCCAACGCTGAGTGGCGCGGGCGGAGAGGGCGAGACCGGGCGACGCCACATGGTCTGTGTGCTCCTTATGTGATCTATGTTGGGAGAGGCCGCCTGGCCCTGACAGCGCCGCTAGCTCCCCCACCAGGCTAAACGAGTGTCAGGGCCGCGCCGCCTCCGAGTCCTGGCGGCCTCTGGTCGTGGCCAGGGAGACCACGGTGTCCGCCGCCCCCAGCGCGCCGGAGGCCTGCCCGGTGGCCCCGCCCAGGCAGGCGCCCACGATGCGGGGCACCCGGTACAGCACGATCAGGCCGGCCAGGCCCATCAAAGGCTTGATGAACGGCGTGTTATACGGCGCGGTGGCGCTGAAGCCGACCAGCAGGATCTGCAGCACCTTGAGCGTAATGGCGTAGCCAATGCCCCACAGGGAGACGCCGATAAAGCTCTCGAACCACCAGTGGGCGATGCGCTTGAAGTCGGGGGAGACCCAGCAGACCAGGGCCAGCGGGGCCGTGACGTAGAGGGCGGCCAGCAGGAACAGCCCACCCAGACGGGTGAGGCAGATCAGCCCCAGGTAGGCGATGGCGCAAAGCAGCACGACCAGCAGGAAGAGGGCAAAGAAGAGCACGGTGGTCCCCCCGGTGGCCACGACGGAGGCGCCGAACGAGGCCTCGACGAAGGTCATCAGGGTCTCCGCTGTCTGGTTGGTCAGCCCGTGCCCGGTGTAGCCGTTGATATACGTCGCCACCGCGCCCAGCAGGGTGAAGTACTGGCCGAGCGCCCAGGGCAGCGCTTGCAGGACGAGCAGGCCGACGAACCCACGCCGCAGGGCGCCGATGGCCTCGTACGCGCTGTCGCCGCCCAGGCTGGTCAGCAGGTAGCGGAAGGCGGCGATCAGGAAGAAGGCCACGAAGAGGCCCTTGGCCAGCGTGTTCAGGTAGTCGAAGAAGCCCTGCAGATCGGCCCAGCCGGCCTCGGTGGCGAAGTTGGGCGTGCCGGTCAGGAGGGCGTCCACGCCGGCGAGCATGGCCTCCGCCAGGGCGCGGAAGGGCTGGGTGATCGCCGCGGCCACGGCGCTCAGGAAGCCCTGGATATCGATGCAGATGGGGCTGGGCCAGAAGGCAAAGCCCCACTGGCCCACGGGGCAACTCCCATCGCCCCCGGTGCCCTGGCCGCCACCGACGGGGCGCGGGCTCGGCGTCGGCGCGGGCGTCGGCGTGGGCTGTGGTGTTGGTGTGCCTGGGGGCAGGGCCGTGGCTACCCCCGTGCCGGCCAGCATATGGACGGGCGACACGGTGCGTGCCGCGGCAGGGTAGGGTAGGGCCACCGCGCCCAGCACCACGGCCAGCCCCAGGGCCAGGAGCACACGTCTAGGGAGAGGCGTCGCTTCTCTCACTGTCTTTCTCAATCCTCTCTTTTATCATGTGACTGTAAGGGGCAGAGACATGTTGCACAACTAGAAGGTGCCTACTCGTGAGGGAAATGGCTCCCAAACGAGTGCAACATGTTCATGCCCAAAACACTTTTATCATGTGACCCTGTCTCCGACCCCCCTACTTCACCAGGGCCAGGCGGGGCGTGCGGGGCTCCGTGCCGGCGGCCAACGCGCTCAGCGCGGCCCAGACATCGCCACCGCAGGCTTCAATCATGGCCGTGCGCCGGGGCACGTCGCGCAGGGGGTCACTACTCATCAGCCAGTGCTCCAGGGGGTGGGCGATCACCTGCACGACGCCCCGGCGGACCGTGGCGCTCTCGCGGCTCTCACGCAATAGCAGCATCTCCGCGTACTCTCCGGGCACGCCACCCAGCCGTTCCAGCTGGCGCACCTCCTCGCTCGAGAGGCCCAGGGCGCGGGCCAACCAGGACAGGCCGCCCTCGGCCTCCGCGCCGCCACGCTGGTCCTTCTGGCGGAACAGCAGCTGGCAGGAGGCCTGGTTGAACAGCGCGGCGGCAGCCGGATCGTCGGTCAGGTCCGAAAGCTGCTGGGTGATGAAGCAGAGGAAGAGGCCCCAGTGGCGGCCCCGGCGGGCCAGTTCGTCGATCCAGGCCCCGGCCCCGGCATAGCGCACGACGAACCAGCCCTCGTCGATGATCAGCATCTCCCGCATCCGCGCGCCCGCGCCGCCGTGTGCCCCGCGTCTGACCCGCCGGTCCACCGCCTCGGCCACGACGAACATGGCCAGGGCATGCAAGGTGGGGGGCAGGCCATCAAGGTCGAAGACCAGCAGGGGAGCCTCCAGATCCACCGAGGTGGGCCGGTCCAGCAGGGCGGCGTGGCGGCCATCGCCGATGAACGGTCCCAGCCGCGCGGCCAGGTCGCGCAGTAGGGCGCGCTCGCCCGTATCGGCCTGCGCGGCCTCGTCCTCCAGCCACCCCACCAGTTCATGCTCCAGGGGCGCGCCTCCGTCGGCGGCGTGCCGGGCGTAGACCGCCCTGATACCGCGCTCCAGCACGGCGCGCTGGCGGCCGCCCAGCCGGTCCCGTGGGTCCTGGGCCAGCAGGATCTCGTGGGCGTCGAGCACGAAGCCCACCTTGGCCGCCTCCATCGGCGTGGACGCGCCGCCGCGGTCCCACAGGTTCAGGGCCGGCGGGTGGGCCGCGCCCAGGCGGGCGGAGACGCCGCCGACCAGGGCGAGCAGCGTCTCGTAGTGCCCGGCGCGGTCGATGATGGTCGCCCGGCCCCCTTGCAGCAACGTCCACAGGGCGAACTTCTGGGCCAGGAAGGTCTTGCCCGAGCTGGAGCGTCCCACGATGTTCATCAGGCTGTTGGGCAGGCTGGGGTCCGCTGGGTCCAGCAGGACCAACTCATGCCCCACGGCGGTGAAGCCCAGGGGGTAGCCGCGCGCGGTGCCCGGCGAGTGGATCAGGAAGGGGAAGGCGTTGCCGATGGTCTCGGCGCGCATGCGGTAGCAGCGGCCCGTGGCGTCCAGGCCCAGGGGCAGCGTCGCCTGCCACAGAGGCAGCTGGTGGCCCGTGCCCCGGCCCACCTCGGCGCCGACCTGCGTGGCCAGGACGCTGGTGGCCTGGGCGACGCGCCGGCTCAGTTCCGCGCGGTCTGGCGCGAATACGCAGAGGTACAGGCCGACCCGGGCCAGGCCGCGCCGCGGGTCCAGGGTCTCCGCCGCCTGCTGGCCGGCCTCCGCCTGCGCCGCCTCCATGTCCACATCGGCCAGACCCCGGTCGCCCCGCGCGCCCTGGGTGATCACGTTCCACTGGCCCCGCCGCCTCTTCAACCGGGTGCGTTCGGCCCCGCGATCAAGGCCCTCCAGATGCAGGGCCAGACGGCAGGGGCAGGGCAGCGCGACCAGGGGCGCGAGCCAGCCCGGGTTGGTCATCTCGGGCGGGGCCAGCAGAAAGAGGGTGCGGCGGTGCAGGCCGTCGATAGCCAGCGCCTCCAGCGTCTCATGGGCCTCCACCGCCGTGAGCCGCGCGCCCAGCCCCTGGTCTCCCCTCATAGCCTGTGTCTGTGGGGCGTCTGGTCGGCGCGCGTGGGGACGCAAGGAGAGGCGGTGGAACAGGGAGGGGCGCCCGGGCTTCAGGGGCTGCCTCCTGCGCCAGAGCAGGCCGCCGGGGGTCAGCACGGCCCGGTAGCGGGAGAGCAGCACTCCGCTGGCCTCGTCCCGCTCCAGCACGGTTGTGGGTGGGCAGGGCGTGCCCGAGGGATGCAGGGCTCTCCATAGCAACTCCAGGACGGGGCCGCGGCTCAGACGCCGCGCCTCCAGGCCCATCCGGGTGAGGTGGCGCCTGACCTCCGCGACCGCCTGCTCCAGGCCCACCTGGTCCGCTCCCCCGGCCTGGCGCCTGCGCAGCGCGGGGAGTCCCAGGCCAGGGCGAGCGGGCGCCGGGGAGATGATCACAAAGAACCGCAGGTCGGGCACGTGGGAGCGCTCCATCTGTGATGCCAGCCAGGGCTCCCAGGCAGCCACAAACTCCCGCAACGCCCCTGGCGCGGGACGCAGGTCGCGGAAGAGCGCGGGCAGGATCCGAGCGGCGGGCAGCGGCCTGCTTTCTACCAGGACCTGCAGGGTTTGCCCCGGGGCCAGGCCCGTGGCCAGGTGGCCGAACTACGCGCTGAGCGTGTCCTGCTCGCCAGCTGAGCGGCAC
>JAABUJ010004442.1_pt1 | contig 14748 bp, 26 predicted proteins | sample 5559131 | NCBI WGS metagenome assembly JAABUJ01 (sample SAMN10711875, study PRJNA513366) | rock metagenome | isolation source: Antarctica rocks | place: Antarctica: Victoria Land, Mt New Zealand nord | collected 2016-01-07 | reverse complement strand
CCCCCTTGACGAGACATGATGGTCCTCCTGTGATGGTAGTTTCAGCACCTTCCATCATACAAAAGCTATCTGTCTCGTCTCCTCCTTCACTATGGCTTTGTGGCTAACCTACCCTCAAAAGGGGGGGACACCCCCCTACGCGGCAGCTCCCCCTACGCGGGGGAGTCTGCCTACCCCCCGTGGAGCCTTCGTGCTCCCCCCACGCCGGCCCGTTGGCCGGACCGACGCGGGTCCCCCCATGAGCGGGGGTAAACCCCCTGCACCCCCGGCACTGAAGAGGATGATAGACAAGATGTCCCAGGAGCAGCGTGGCGCGTTCGCGCCCTCCTTAAGAAACCTTAAGGCGTCCTTAATGGGCGCATAAGGCGCCGCTGTTACGCTAGAGTCAGATGCTAACGACGTAGGGTTAGGCCCCGCTGTCAGAGGCAAAGCACCGCTCTCCTTGTCTGACGGCGCCGGGCGGCGGTTAGGCCCCGCGGCCCACCGATGAACCCATCCTTGTCTGGTAGATGATTTCGACAGAGGGCCGTCCCGTTGCGGGACGGCCCTCTGTCTATCGGCACTTGTACTTGTATCAGCCTGTACGCGTCACAGAACGCCGTGTCATGCCACGTCGGGCGGGTCGTCCCGGTGCTCGGCCTGCTGCCAACGGTCACACCGCTGACGCCACGCGTGTTCCTGAGAGTGGGCAATGAACACGGCTCGCTCCCTGGACAGTCCACCGCTCAACGCGTGACGGTGCAGGTGATCGAACACGTACCAATTCGTTGGCGCCGTTGTTCTTATGAGCGGTGAAACGCGTGCGCGGTGGCATGGTCTGTCCTCATTGCCGGCGCCGATGAGCACGGTTACAGCGTCGTGCTGGCGCGTCCCATCTCACTGTCCCCATCCCGCTCGTTAGCAGTCATCTCCGTGACAATTGCTATAAAGTTGTGCCTGTCACCGTGTATGAGCCCGACCAGCCGTTGGAGGTCATGAGCCGCAAGCTGAGACACCTGGGTTTCCCAGCCCTTGAACGCTTCATACAGCGCCTGCACGGGGACAGGATCAAGCACTGCTTGATCCTGTCCCCCCGTCCCAGGATCAAGCAGTGCTTGATCCTCGTGGCGACGACGGCCCCCGCCCTTCGCGCGCGGATTCACCATGCCGGCCGTGGCCGTCCGCTCCTTGGCCTCATGCACCTCCGCTAAAGGGAGCGCCTCCCCAGCCTTGATCCGCGCCCGTAGTGGCTCCTGCGCGCCCTCCGGCAGCCGCTACACCGCGCGCGCGACACTGGGCGCGATCTGCCTGCGCTCGACCGCATCGGCGAGGCCCTGGTCGGAGAGCAACCGGAGCCGTTCGCGGATCTGCTGTCCCGAGATATGCAAGCGTTCACCCAGGGCTTCCGCCGAGAGCCCCTCGGCGTCGATGAGTTCCTTGAAGGCGCGCGCCTCCTCTAACGGAGCGAGATCCTGCCGCTGGATGTTCTCGACGAGCTGCGTCATCCGCAGCGTGGCGCCCTCCGTGTCACGCACGACCACAGGGAGGCGCGTCAGCCCAGCCAGGAGCGCGGCGGCGTAACGGCGGCCGCCGGCGATGATGCGATAGCGCGCGCGCCCGTCGTCTCCCTCATCGCCTTCACGTACAAGCAGCGGCTGCAGGACGCCATACGCGGTGAGCGAGTCGGCCAGGGCGGCAAGAGTCTCGCCGCCGTGGTCCCGGCGCGGCTGGGCGGGGTCGGGCTCGATCTGGTCGATGGGCACAAGCAAGGCAAGCGGGATGGCGCGCGGGCCGGTCTTGGCCTGTGCGGGGGCACCCGGCGTGGGCGGCGGGTCGGCCTGACGCCGTCCGACACGGGCGGGGGGAGGGGCTTTAGGCATGAGCCATATCCTCCATATCCTCCATGACGCGCACGGCCAAGGCGCGGTATGCCCCCGTGGCGGCACCCGCCGGCTCACGCGCGACCACGGGTTGGCGCGCGGTCAGGGCGTACTTGATACCGACCGCTAGCGGGATGGGCGCGGCCACACGCGCGCCGTAGGCGTCCGCGAGGGCCGCGATATTGGCGCGGTCACTGCTGTCGCCGCGATAGGCATTGGGCAGAATGACGATGCGCTCGGCCACACCCAGTTCGGCCAGGCGGTCGCATACGCCCATCGTGTCGTCGAGGGCGTCAAAATCCTGCTGCGCCAACATGGTCGGCAACACGGCCACCGACGCGGCCAGCAACGCGGAGTTGAGCGCGAAGCCGAGCGACGGCGCCGTGTCAAGCAGGACCACATCGTATCCCATCACGCCAGCCAGGAGCTTGCGCAAACGCAACGGGCCAGTGGGGTCGTCGTTCAGCGCGAACGCCGTCGTCTCGATGGAGCGGTCGCCGGGCACGAGATCGACGCCGACGAATGCCGGCCGCACCAGATCGTCCACGCCCTTACGGGTCCGCAGCAGCCGGGCGCCGATACCGGCCGTAGGGGCGCCGCTGTCCTCGTCGTCCTCGTCGGCTGGGGTGTACTCGTCGCCCAACACGAGGCGCGTGAGGCTTGCCTGCGGGTCCAGGTCTATAAGGAGCACGCGCCGCCCCTGGTCGGCCAGGACGCCGGCCAGGTTGAGACTCGTGGTCGTCTTACCACTGCCCCCTTTGCGTCCGGCGATCGCGATGATGCGCGTCATATCCTCTCCTTATCCTCCCCACACAGTCCCCACACTGCGGGGGCTGTTGCGGTCCGTGCCCTGCCCCGAGGGCTTACCGTGCCGAGGGGCGGCGATCCACCCATCGCTCGTAGTCACGCGCGAAAATGACCGTCTGCCCCTGGTCGTCCACGATCATCGTCTGCCCATTCATGAATGCGCCGAAGTCCTCCAACTCAGCCGGCGTATGCGCGGCTTTGATGGCGAGATAGTGATAGTTCCCAGCCATGTCCTGCCCATCGGGGATCGGGGTGGCCGGATAGGTTCTGTGCATACACTGCCTCACGTCTCCGCTATCGTTCTTCCGCTACTGTCCCACGTTCATGGACCTGATCTGTGCAACGTGCGTTGCACAATTGCCCGCTGCCCACACACGGCCCGTCTATCCGCGTCGGCCGTCGCTTCATGGCGTGCCACCCCCGTCACCGAGCGTCGCCTCCAACTCTTCAATCGTCGGCAGGCTCCCGCGCAAATCGGTCGGCAGTGCCTCGGTCAACGTATACGCCGACACCCCAATCGGCTTGGACACGTCGCGCAACGCGTACTCCGCCACGACCTTGTTCTTCGTCTTGCAGAGGATGATCCCGATGCTGGGCGCGTCGATGGGCGTGCGCAGTAGGTCGTCGACGGCCGAGAGATAGAAGTTCATCATCCCCGCGAAGGGCGGCTCGAACGCGCCCATCTTAAGGTCGATCGCCACGTAGCAATGGAGCTTGATGTGGTAGAAGAGCAGATCGATGTAGTAATCCTGACTGCCTACTTCGAGGTGGTATTGGCTGCCGACGAAGGCGAAACCCACACCCAGCTCGAGGAGGAACTCACGGATGTGCGTGGTCAAGCCCCGTTCTAAATCGCGCTCCTGGGCATCCTGTCCCAGATCCAGGAAATCGAAATTATAGGGGTCCTTGAGGAGCTGCTGGGCCAGATCCGACTGCGGCGGGGGTAACGTGCCGTGGAAATTGGTCACGGCGTGGCCCTGGCGCCGGTAGAGCTCGCTCTCGACCTGGAGGAGGAGGATATCGCGGCTCCACCCGTACTGGATCGCCTGGCGCGCATACCACGCGCGCGTGTTGCCATCCTTCACAGTGTCGAGCAGGCGGACGTTGTGTCCCCACGGCAGCCGTGCGACAACCTGTTGCACGAACTGCTCGTCGGGGTAGGCGTCCGCGAACGCCCGCATGTAATGCAGGTTACGCCGTGAGAAGCCCTTCATCTGAGGGAACGACCGACGGAGATCGGCGGCCAGGCGGTCAATAACCTGCGCCCCCCAGCCCTGCGCCTCTTGACGCAGCGAGATCGCGCGGCCGATCCGCCAGTACAGCGTCACCGCTTCCTGGTTAACCGACAGGGCCGCGCGCGCTTGGGCCTCACGGATCTGCTCCAATAAATCGCCCAGCAACGCCTGATAGCCCTCGGGCGCCACATCCGTCTTACGAGGCATGATGCAGGTTCTCCCCTTGGGCCAAGATCTCACGCGCGCGCCGCTCGACGGCCGCCTGCATCTCCGTACGCGGCCCCAGGCCGAGCGGAACGAACCCACGACCGACGTAGCCGCGCCAGTCGTCGGCGCCGGGCGTCGTGGCAACGTAGCCGGCGTAGAGATCCGCGCCGTCGCCGGTCGTGAGCCGCGCCTCGTGGAGGTAGGGCGAGCGCTCAATCCAGTAGATCATCGCAGGTACTATCTCACTCATTCTCGTTGGTACGCAGCAGACGGGTCGCATCTATGGAACCGTCCGCCTTCAAGCGACAGACGTCGATGCGGCAGACGTCGTAACGACTGCCCTCGGGCCTCATCCCTTGTCCAGGCAAATCGCCGTCCGTACCTCCATTGTTCACGAGATCGTCGCGTTGCTGTCCACCATTGATGTAGTCGCGCGAGATCGTTGTGAGTGCCGGAGTCAAAGTGCGCAACGTTGCCGGTTTAAGCTACGCCACCTCCAGCACCTTTATTTTTTCAAGTAGCAGGCGTTTCTGGGCGTCAAACAGCGCCATAGCAGCGCTGGTAGACACCAGTCCACTGGCGCACCTTATCGCGGCATCGTGGTGCAGATCAAAGGCTCATGGGCTCTTTTGATGATGTCGATGTCATGGCGATGTGCGGTGGCAACGACGAGAAATTAGGCGCGTGGTGGTTAGCGGACGTCGTATCGACAGAACACATGACAAATCAGGAATAAGAGCGCTTGAGTTCGCGGGACGCGCGACCACTCGTTTTGTTGCCGGGCTTCGTCGCCGACTGCCATGGTCGGGATAGTGCAAGGCCGCTCGATCGTTTCGGCTGTCTAAAGGGTGGTTATCGTCAGAGGTGAAGACAAACGTTCTGGTTTTCACCCTTATGGTGCAAACGTCCCTCTCGGACAGCATCATCAAAAGCGCCCAAGAGCCAGATCAAAACTGGCGCTTACAATCGTCACCACCTCATCAGCAAGCGGCCCGCCGGTCCACTCAATATCAAGGCTCCGCTCCAGACCCCGCGTCACGCGGACTTTGAATCGTACATCCGGATAGCGGCCCTTCAATGTTGAGCGCAGCCGGCGTATGGCTTCATTGACGGAGATAACGGTCGGTTCCAGCGCGCCGCTCGGCCGCGCCGCCGCCTGGGCATGTCCGTCGTCTCCCCCGACGAAATCACCCTCTAAGAGAGCGCACGGCGCGACGTCGCCGGCCTTAAACGCCTGGCCTCGATCCACGACCGCCATCACGTCGTTTCCTCGCCACCAGCCACGCCTGGCCCATTCGATCGCAGTGTCTCACCCGTCTCGTCACCCGTTTCGACGGGTTGACGCGCCTCCTGCGTGGCTAGAGGCTGTCGCTGAGTCGCCCGCTGGCGCGCGTCACGTCGCCTGACCTCACGCACGGTCGTCTCACGGTCCTGCGCCACACGCACGCGCTCGCGCGCATCCGCCCGCTGCTGCTGGATATCGCGCTCACGTTCACCGCCTGGGTTCTGGTCCATCGTCACACCGTCCTTCCTTCTACCCGTGATCACGGGTGGCAGCGTGTCGCTCTATTGCCGCCTTCGCCTCATCGAACGACACCCCCTCGGCAATGGTCGTGTCGTCGTCGAGGCGACCGGCCGTCACCAGCGCGTCCCAATCGCCGTAAGAGCGCGACGTATCCCTGTACTGCACGACAGACCCATACGGCCGTGCGGTGCCCGCCAGGCGATATGTCCACACCGTGTCGCTCTTGCGCTCCCACTCACCGCTCATGCTGCGGACCTCTCTGGTTGCGCCAGCGGCGCAGGCTCCAGGGTCTCAATGGAATCGCCACGTCGGCCCTCTCACTCTTGCTCATCGACACCCTCACGCCGCCGCCGTCCAGCGCGCGACCACTTCGTACAGGCGCGCGAGATCAAACGGCTTGGGCAGCCGGTCATTAACCGGCATAAGCGCCCCCGTCGTACGCAGGTGGTCCTGCGCGGACATCACGACGATCGGGATGTCTGCCGTCATGGGATTGGCACGCAGGCGCTGGCTCACCTCTACGCCGTTCATCCCCGGCATGTTGATGTCGAGAAGGATGACATCGGGCTGTGTCTCATGCGCCACCCCCAATGACTCGGCGCCCACCGCGGTCAACACCAGATAGCCCGCGTCTTCCAGCGCGTTCTCCAGAAAGTCGATGATATCAGGATCGTCGTCCACCACAAGCACCGTGCCTTTGCTGATCCAGTTATCCATCCTCTTGCCCCCCACCCGTCACCGTGAGCGGGCAACACCGCGCGCAGATTGGCGCTTGCGTCGATCCTAATCCATGACCCGCCGTGAACGATACAGCGCGACGTATGAACAACGCGCCTGCCGCGATCTCCCCGCCGCACCGGCCGCAGGAGAGCCGTTCCAGGGCGCGGTAGGCCGTCGTCGGCTGACCATCAGCGCCGCGCGCCGGTCCCACGCGCGTACTTTTACTTTTATAGTGGGCGCCCCGCGCATGCGTGCCAGGGCCAAACGCCGTCGTCATGTCACTTCTAAACGCGGCCATACAGGCTCTCCTGCACGCGCATAAGCGCGATTGCCTTGAGCGAGGGCGTCACATCCCACAACCCCGGCGCGTAGGCCACGTAGAAACGCAGCCGCGCACCAACCTGGGCCACCGCCTGCGCGCGGTAAATCGCGCGCCGCACCTCGTTCTGCACACCGGGCAGTGGCACGATACGCTCCCCCCGCTGCGTCGTCAGCACACCCAACGCGGGCGCCAGATGGAACTGCAAGACGGCCTCGACGCGCTCACGCGCATCCGGCGAGAGGGCGAGCAGGTCGCGGCTGGACACGGCGTACGTCACACGGTCCATCGGCTCAGGCCTAGCGAGACCGTCCACCGTTGTCTGAGTGATACCGACTGGCCCACGTAAAGCACCGTGTCGCCAGCTAACACAAAGTAGATAGCGGGCGTGTCGGGCAACTCTCGACGCGCGTCAAGCGGGAGCGACGGCAGCTCGAACAGCGCGATAGTGAGGGGCAGGCTCATTGTAGTGCCTCGTCAATCCGCTCCTCCTCAGCCAGGACGTAGGTAATGAACCGCCGCGCAACATAGGACGTGCTCCGGTCGCGCATAGCCGCTATCTCGTCTAGCCGCGGCTTCACTTCCCTTGGCACGCGCACCGTAATCCACGTTTCATCGGCCGCTACCTGACGACCTTTCTTTTCCGCCACGCTTCCCTCCGCAAACCCCACCGCAACCCTCATACATGCATCCTTCCCTCTACTGTACCGCATCACACCTAGAGTATACCATTACTGCACTCATTCTGCCATCAGTACTATTGTAACCTGATAGCAGATGTGGTAGTATTAGAGAGTGAGGAGCAGATAGCTTCCACAAAAAATGCCGACTCAGGTGGATCAGACCCAAGTCGGCGGTAGGCACGGAGGACCCACAGAAATGAGGACCGCACCCAGCATCAAGTCTACGGCGAACCATCCGGCCGCCGCCACCGCTTACACGCCGTCCGTGAAGCTCACGGCTCACCGTGGTTGGTACCGCGTCCAGTCCGGCACGACGCCCGGCGTCTATTACGAGACCAGCGTTAACTCCTGCACCTGCCCCGCGCGCAAGCCCTGCAAGCATCAGAAGTTCGTGCGCTCGCTCAACGTGGCCTTCTTCATCAAGAAGGAGGTCACTCCGGCTGTAGAGCAAACGCGATCAGCGACCACAAGTGGGCACTGCATGGTCTGCGGTGAGTACGACCATTACCTGCGCGCCGGCCTGTGCGTTCTCTGCGAGATGGACAGCGACGAGGCACGAGCGGCCGCCGGCGACATCGAGATCGCCCAGGCCGAGCAACTCCTCGCGATCAAGCACCGGGCGCTCGCGGACGCCCATCCCCAGGACGACAGCTACGCGACGCTGCTCCGGGCGGTTGACCAGGCCGAGCGCACGGTCGCGGCCTTGAGCTACAGCGCTATGCGCGCGGCGTAGATGATGCGCACCATCACGACCTCTCCCACCACGGTCCTGCATCATGTCGATGCGGGGCCGAATGCCACACGTCCCTCAGATCGCCCCCAGTACCAGCATGTCGGGGGTGGCTGCTTCCTCCCCGCCAACGAGGCCGCGTACGTCGAGTGTGCACGGTGGAATGCCTGGGCGGATGAGGTCAACGCACGCGCGGCTAAGGGCATCCAGGCATGACCATACGGACCAAAGGGTGGGCGCGTGGGCCACCCATTCAACGGTGGTCTCGGTCTCCAATCCGCCCATCACACACTCTTGACCTGCGCGACACATAGCCTTCATACGCGGGTGCGATGATAGAGGAGTCATCCGCGTGGGGCTCGCCCGTCCAGTCCGGCGTCAGCGAGGAACGGGGCACCGCGGTGGGGCTGTTCTGGTACCAGCCGCGCCCCAGGCGGAGATAGACACACATGCGCCGAGCGTCAGATGCGCCGCGGCGCATTTTGGCGTGCTACTGACGACAGCCGATCGCGCAGTCGGCTCTCAATACCCACCGTATGCCTCCTCAATCGCTCTCCCGATGGCGATGCCCTCTGGTACCACTTCTCCCCCATCTGTGCCCTCATCGCCGCCCATTCTTCCTCGATGCACGCCGCGCAGCGGCCGATCGCGCCCGGCCCCGCCGCCCCCCCGCACGTCGGGCAGGTGTCGCCCGCCGCGGCCCTGAGCCGTGGTGGTTAAAATGCCAGGCTTAACATGAGCAGGCAGGCGATGGCCAGCATCGCACAGACGCCGATCCAGCGGTAGACGCGCCATTGCACGCGCGCCTGTTCACGATCCTTCACCCGCAGGCGTACCCTCATCATCGTCGTATCCATCGCATCTATCTCCTTGTGGTCACCCTCGTTTGCTCTTAGAGGCATGATAGGTGACGCGCGCCGGCGAAACATGCCTCAACTAGGCCAGAGGCGTCGTACCCCTGCGGAGAAGAACGCAGAGGCCATAGGGAGTAAGAGCACGATCAACCGGTGTGGCCAACGGGATCACCGAGGGCGCGTGACAGTCCGTGGATGAACAGGGGACGCGCAGCCCGGCCCCGTCGCCGCCCCGTATGTCGTGACGCGGCAATGACAGAGTGTCCCGACACGAAGCACGGTGATCTCGATGTACTCGCCGGTCGGGTAGTAGAGCAGGCCAAACGTCCGCACCGCCACCCCCCGCGTGTACCGGACGCGCCAGTTCGGGTCGGCATGGAGCGCGGCGAGGCAGACGGCGGCCGTTGGCGCGGTGATCCGGGGGGCGAACCAGCGCCGCACAGCGCGGGGGCTTGGACGCATCGTGGACATCCTCCTGGCGGTGGTGTGCGTGATCATCGTCGCGTTACTGTAACCGTACGACCATTGTTGATGAAAAATATCGGCTAATCGTACGGGGGACTTTAGGCCGGATGAGGGGAGGGGCCTCTCCTGTCGCGCGAGCGTCTCCCGACCGCCGCGCCCCCCCTGTATGCTGACATAAGGGGGGGCGCGGACGTGACGGTAGATCGTGACTACATGACCTTGACGGAGGCCAGCACACTGGCCGGCCTGAAGAACTCAGGCCCCCTGTACACGGCGGTGCGGGCGGGTCGCCTCAAGACGGTGACGACGGCGACAGGGCCTCAGCCTGTGCGCCTGACGACGCGGGCGTGGCTACAGGAGTATCTGGATAGTCAGCACCGCGAGACGTAGGGCAACGGCAGATGAGCGGGCACGGAGTCCTCACGGTCCAGATGCCGGGGCTGTACGGCATCTGGACCTAGGAACGAGCGGTTTCGGATGAGGCTGGAGGCGCAGGGAGTCTCAAGAGGGGACGCCACCTGCATCAACGCCGACCACATCCGACCGCTTGACGTGGAGTGTAGCGCATGCACGGGATGGGTGGCCCGCTGCAACACCGTGGGCGCGTTGATAGCCTTACTGCGTCGCTCTGGAGAAGTGTAGGAGTCTATCTTGATGCGCGAGCGAAAAGAGCCGCGATCGTCCTGGGTAGCGAGTAGCAACGGACCAGTGAACCGGGATAAGCTTTCCCCCTGCCCTACCGCAAACCGCTGGGCCGTCCGCGAGTTCGCGGACGGCCCAATGGACAGCCCACGGTGCGGCCCAGTATAGTGGGAGTGCCCTGTCCGCCCGTGCGGAACGCGATCAGACGGAATGGCACGCAGAAGAGCGACCGACAAGGAGGAGAGAACGATGCCCTACTATCTAGCCCAGGCCTCCTACACGCACGAGGCCTGGACAACGCTACTCAAGAATCCGCAAAACCGCACGGACGGCGTGCGCACGCTCGTCGGGGGGTTGGGCGGCACGTTGCACGGCCTGTACTACGCCTTCGGGGAGCACGATATCCTGTGCCTCTTCGAGGCTCCAGACGACCAGACAGCGGCGGCCGTGAGCCTGAGCCTCGGCGCACCCGGCCACCTCAAAGACATCAAGACCACCGTGCTGCTCACGCCGGAGGAACTGACAACGGTCCTCGGCAAGGCCGGCGCGCAGACGTATCAAGCCCCGCAGTAGGCACAGGGGAGCGTCGGCGGCGCGGATAGGGCGCCTCCCCGTCGGCCAGTTCTTTCTATCCTGATATTCCTATCGCGTTACCGCAGTGTGGCGCCTGTCGGCCTCACATGTGCCGTCGCCAAGGGCATTGAAAAACGCGAGAGAATTCAAGCTGGCCGAAAGCTTAACCCAGTTCACGGGTCCGCTGCTACTGGCTACCCGTCCTGAGCGTGTCCATCTGGCTCACGTAGCTAGAGGTCATCATCCACGCTCTGCGCTCTGCTCCCCCTCGGCCGTCAGTGCCGACGCCAACGCCGTAACGAGTGGGGTTGCCCATTCCTTTCCGTCCGCTGGCAACGCGCGTAGCTGGCTGAACGCTTGCCGTAGGCGCAAGTCATCTGGTCCGGCGCGTCCGGGCGTGTCGGGGGACCATACCCTCGCCAGTTCGAGTAACTCCGAGGGAGTGGTGTCCAGGGCGATGCACAACTGGACGAGCGTGCCCAAGCGCGGCTCCGTCGTTGCGCCGTTGACCAGGCGGTAGAAGGTGGCCCGGTCCTGGGTTTCACCGAGCCGTTCGGCGACCTGTGCGGTCTTCAGCCCATGGGCCTGCACCGTCTGTGCAATCGCGTGTGCAAGAGCCATCACGCCCTCCCCCCGCACGACTCCCGCGTCCCTATGCGTGGCCCCACGTTACTGCTCACCGTCGTGCGTGCCTTGGTTCTGACGCGTCTCACCTGGCGTCTCGCGCTGTGCGTCATCGGCGCGGCCCTCGACCGGGTGCTCCTCAGGACCGCCGGTCCGTTTGCGTAACACGTCCTCGACCTTGTTCGCGGTCGTGTCGTGCGCGCGCGCTACTGTGCCTTCGGTGTCCTGTCCGTTCATTAGGGGGTCCTTTCTCTTCTCTCTTCTCTGGATGATCGCGACGACGACGGGCGTTAGGAGAAGGGCTGTGAGGACGGCGCCGGCACCGGACACCCCTGCATGTCTCCTCGCACAGCCCGGCGCTAGGTCGTTGTCGCCGTCTGTGCCGCTCTCTTCCCTGCTTGGATGCCTGTCGTGGTCGCCGCTGTCGCGTACACCGTGATGCCGGCGAACTCTGGCTGGACGGTGGGATAGCCCTCGATCAGCAGTTTATCGGCCGGGTCCGCGGCGAGGGCCTCGGCGACCTTGCGCCACTGCTTCATCCCCACGAGCACCATGTAATCTACCATAGGCAACGACGGTACCGGCACGCCTTTCGGGAGCGAGGGCGCCTTCTCGCTGCACAGCGCGACGAGCACGACATCGCCGCGCTCCACGATCTTGCCGGGTCGCCCGATCACCGTTAGCTTCACCGTCGTTGCCTCCCCTGGCTCACTCATCGCCTCGGTCGCGGCCGCCCTAAAGGTAGCCCAATCGAACGGCGCCACAGCCGGCTGTGGCGCCTGGGCGCGTGGCGAGGCCTCCGATGCTTTCTGCCGGGCGTCCCGCGGCTGGAAGATCCTGTACCGCTCCTGGCGGTCGACGCCATGACGGAGCATGTGGAAGAACACGCCTCCGCGGGTGCGCCGCCGGCTGCCATCAGGTAACATCAACCCGCCCGAGGCCTCCACGTCAAGGGCCTGGGCGACGACGGCGCGCGTGCGCTCCTCGCCGATCACGCGCAGCGCACGGACGATCTGCCGGCGGGCCTCAAGCTCTGTTTCGCCGAGTTGCGCGGCGATCTCGCCGGCGACGGGCGCCAGGCGTGCGTCCGGAGTCGGCTTATGTACGTTTGTCGTGACCATACATCCCTCCCGCGCCTATCGTACCATCCCCCGTCGTTCAGGGGTGAGGCGCGCACGACCGCACAGCCGCACAGCCGCACGACCGCACGACCGGGTGGAACGCGTGAGCGAGGCTGGGTATGATGAGGGAAAAGAGATAGGAGGAGGAGGACTCATGCACCGACGAACGATCATCGACGTCATCATAGCCACAGCTGTCCTCGGCGTCGCTTTCCCCGCCGCGCGTGGAGCCGCCGTGTCCGCGCCTGGTCCCCGCGTGTCCAGCGCGGCCCGGCGTGTGACGGCCTGTGGCGTCGAGCGCTGGTCGGTCAAGACGGGTACCGACCCCGACGCGCGCCTCGTCGATCTACGGACCGTGGTTCCCACGAACATCGCGCACCTGCGCGCGTTACCAGCGCCAGCCCAGCCGCCGCTGGACCGCCGCGTCCGGCCCGTGGAGACCACGGTGTGGTCGCTCGACGCGCGCCTGGTGCGCTACAAGCAGGAAGATGACAGCGACTATCACCTGGTGCTCTCCGACGCCGGCGGCCGCACCATGATCGCCGAGATCCCCGCGCCGGAATGTGTGGGCGCGGCGAGCCCGTTCCTGCCGGCCATCCGCGTGGTGCGCGCCGCGTTCACGGCGGCGTTCCACCCGATGACGGCCTCTTTTCAGCACGTCGCCGTCGCCGTGCATGTCACAGGCGTCGGTTTCTTCGACTTTAAGCATGGACAGAGTGGGGTCGCGCCCAACGCCATCGAACTCCATCCCATCCTAAGAGCGTGTCCACAAACCTCCCACCTGTCCCCCTCACGTTTTGATCGATCCCAGGATCCGTTGGTGCCATCCACCCACGATCCTGCGTCCACCAGCGGTCACCCGACGCTCCGCACCCGCCCCCGCGCCGTTCCTGAGGGTGAGCAACCGCACGAGGGTGGCGGGCGCGTCCTCCGGCGGCCCCCGCAACCACCGATGTGGTCCCCGTTGGGTCGAAAACGAGACCTGGGAGCTGGGGGGTTTGTGGACACGCTCTAAGCATCCAGTGGGGTCAGGGGGGTACGGCACCGCCCCCGGTGGGCGTGAGCACGCCTGGTCCCGCGACGGCAACGCCTGGTCCCGCGAGCGGCACGCCGTTTTCCACCAGAGGAGCGGGCGGCGCGTTTAGCGTGCGGGTACGGGTCAGCCCCCATCCGACGGCCTATCTGACCGAGACCACGATCCAGGCGATGACCGTGCCGGGCGCGCGTTGCAACGTCCGCGTCATCTATGCCTCGGGTACGGCATCGCGTGCGCGTGCCCTTCAGACGACACAAACGGCTGATGGGGGAGGGACAGTGGCCTGGACGTGGCACTATGGGTCACGGAGCAGCGGACAGGCGCACGCGACGGTGCTCTGCACGCGTGGGGACAAAGAGGGGATGGGCACGGTGTCGTTCACGGTCCAGTAGCACAGGGGGTGTTACGTGTCGCCGCCGGGTGGTATAGGTGCGTTCTCACGGGCGAGTCTGTCCGCGTGGCGTCCCTGGTGCATGCGTAGCCACCCGTCGGTCAGACACTGCTGGCAGAGCAGAGTAGCCCCATAACGAGCGACACGCCGCGCGTAGGCAAGAGGGGTGAGGGTGAAGGGCCGTGCGCACGCCGTACAGACGACCGGGATGGTGGGGCGTTTCTTGGGCATGGTGGCGAGTGTAGTTGCTCCTGGCTAGCGGCGTGTCACACAGACAGTAAAACACAGCGCGTATCCAAAAGGGTACGGCGTGTTCTCTTAACCGTTCGTTGTTCACGACAAGAACAAAAGCCGGACGTGCGGCAGGCCACTATCTCCTCCCCCACATCCGGCTCCCTAAAGGCTACCACTGGCGCACAGCCCATACGTCAGCAGTCGTCTTACTCTCTGTATCGGTAGCGGGTGACATGCTCCGTAGGGTCAGGGCCCCGCTTGCGCGTGGGCCTATCATGGGGGCCACCCATTGCCTGACCCACTTCGAGGGGCGACGGCGGGGCCGGTGTTGGTGTACGATGCAGGGGGGCAATGGATTCAACGAGAGCAGGAAGCAGGAAGGCGGGACACCATGGCTGATGACGCGATTGACCCACCCACGACCAGCACAGCGCCCGCGTCCGACGATGCGGCGGGTGACGACGAAGCCGTTGAGGACGCGGGCGCGCTCGGGGCCGCCGACTCTCCTCCTGGTGACGAGAACGCGAGCGACGATCCACGGGGGATCGTCGGCGAGGAGGCGTAACCCGACAGACCTCTGATGGAGGCGACGCGTCGGACGGATGCCTGACGACGACTATATCACGCTTGCTCAGGCCAGTAGAGTGGCCGGGCTACAGACCTCGGGCGCGCTGTATCGCGCAGCGCAGACCGGACGCCTCAAGACGGTGACAATGATGACAG
>JAABUJ010004440.1_pt1 | contig 14753 bp, 13 predicted proteins | sample 5559131 | NCBI WGS metagenome assembly JAABUJ01 (sample SAMN10711875, study PRJNA513366) | rock metagenome | isolation source: Antarctica rocks | place: Antarctica: Victoria Land, Mt New Zealand nord | collected 2016-01-07 | reverse complement strand
CTCGCCTTGAGCATCCTTGCCGGCATCCCGCTGGGCATTTGGGCTGCCCGCTCCCGCCGCGCGCAGTCCCCCATTTTGTCCAGTGTCGGCCTGATTCAGACCATTCCCTCGCTGGCGCTTTTGGCCTTTTTGATCCCGCTGCTCAAACAAATTGGGACAGTGCCGACGTTGATCGCCCTGTTTCTCTACTCGCTGCTGCCGATTGTGCGCAACACCTACACCGGACTGACCGACATTGCGCCGTCGCTGCGCGAGTCTGCGGTCGCCCTAGGCCTGCCGCCGGGCGCGCGCCTGCGGCTGATTGAGCTGCCGCTCGCCGCACGCTCCATTCTCGCGGGCATCAAAACAAGCGCGGTGATTAATGTGGGCACAGCCACCATTGCCGCGTTTATCGGGGCGGGCGGCTACGGGGAGCGCATCAACATTGGCCTGACAAACTACGACAACACAACCCTGCTGGCGGGGGCCATTCCCGCCGCTCTGCTGGCCCTGCTGGTACAGTTTCTCTTTGATGGCCTGGACAGGGTAGTCGTGTCGGCAGGCCTGCGCGGCACAGTGTAGGCCCACAACAGTTAGCATTGTCCCGGCATTCTTTCGGCTTTGCCTCGGCGCTTCTCAGGCTGATAAAGCGCGTTCTAACGACGGAACAATTTCTTCCGTCGTTGGTACGCGCATAAAACACGCGTGCAGCGCCGAAAGGACGCCGAGAGTACAGGACAAAGCCGCCGCCAAGCCGACCGGCGCAAGCCAATCGCAAGTCGCCCCAAGCCCGCGCAAAAAAACAGCCTGCGCCCCAATCGGAGGCGCAGGCTGCTTTGCATTGCCTAGGCGACGGTCAAATACTGAACGCTGAACAGTGGCGCAGCGTCAGTCCATACCTGCCTCACCTGAAAGCCTGCGCTTGCGGCAAGCGAGGCAAACTCGTCCAAAGCATACTTGTAAGAGCTTTCCGTGTGGATGCGCTCATTAGCGCCGAACGCGATGCACTCGCCGCCCACAAGCACGGTTTGGGCGCGCAGGCTGACCAGGTGCATCTCAATGCGCCCCAAGCGCGCGTTGTAAAACGCGTGGTGCATAAATTGTGTCAGGTCAAAGTCGGCCCCAAGCTCCCGGTTCATGCGGGCCAGCAGGTTCAGGTTAAACGCGGCTGTCACGCCGTCCTGGTCGTTGTAGGCCGGTTCCAATAGGGCGGGAGATTTCTTTAAATCCACGCCAATCAATAATCCGCCGCCCGGCCCGCAAACCTGCGCGATGCGTGCCAGGAACTCGCGCGCCTGCGGGGGCGCAAAGTTGCCGATGGTGGAGCCGGGAAAATACACGACCGTGCGAGCCACGCGGCTGCGGGGCAGGTCAAACGGCTGGGTATAGTCCGCACAGACGGGCAGAATGGGGATGTCCGGGTACGCCTGCTCCAGCGCGGACGCTGTGCGATGGAGATGCTCGCGCGAGATGTCCACGGGCACGTAGGCGGCCAGCCGGCGGGCGTTGTCCAGCAGAACGCGCGTCTTGAGGCTGCTCCCGCTGCCGTACTCCACCAGCCGGCAATTTGTGCCCAGCAGGGCGCTCATCGCGGGCGCATAAGCCCGCATGATGCCCATCTCGGTGCGGGTGGGATAGTACTCGCCAAGCTCGCAGATTTGGTCAAACAGAGCGGAGCCGCGCGCATCGTAAAAGAACTTGCAGGGCAATGTTTTGGGGGTTTGGGTCAGGCCGTCAAGGGCTTCGTCAAGGAAGCTTTGGGTGTCCGGCGCATGGTCAAGCGTGGCTGTGGTTTGCATCAAAATCCTTTGGCGTGTGTCTCAATGTCCTATGGCGTCGGTGTCACTGTCCTAAAGTATTGGTGTCAAGGTCTTTTGCCAGGCGCAGGCCGGAAAACTGCCAGCGGGCATTCGGCGGGAAAAAGTTGCGGTAGGTGCGGCGAATATGGGTCTGCGGCGTGGCGCACGACCCGCCGCGCAGCACAAACTGGTTGCACATGAACTTGCCATTATACTCGCCCAATGCGCCGGGGAGCGTTTTGTACCCAGGGTAGGGCGAATATTGGCTGCGGGTCCACTGCCACAAGTCGCCGAACATCTGCGCAAGCCCGCTGTGCGCCGAGGTAGGCGAGGGGTGAAAGTTCCCGCTGTCCAGGAACGCGCCGGACACGGGCACAGTTTCCGAGGCCGCTTCCCATTCCGCTTCAGTGGGCAGGCGCGCGCCGGCCCAGGCGGCGTAAGCATCCGCCTCAAACAGCGAGATATGGCAGACGGGCAAGTCTAAATCCAGGGCCTGCATGCCGCTGAGTGTAAACTCGTGCCAGTCCACGCCGCGCTTCTGCCACCAGTACAGCGGGGCCTGCCACCCTTGCGCCTGCACAGTCGCCCAGCCTTCGGACAGCCAGTGCTGCGGCTTCTGGTAGCCGCCGTCGTCCATGAATGCCAGCCACTCGCGGTTGGTCACCAGGCGCGAGGCAAGCTGAAAGCCGGGCACCCATTCGGGATGGCGCGGGCCTTCGTTGTCAAAGAAAAAGCCCTGTCCCGCAAACCCGATGGAGCGCAGGCCCTCGCTGAAAGTAATCCACTGCGCTTCTTGCGGCGCAGTGGCAGGCGCAGGCTTTGCCGGGCCGGGGTCTTGATAAACAGGGCACAGCGGGTTCTCGTGGAACAAGTGCTTCAGGTCGGTCACCATCAGCTCTTGATGCTGCTGCTCATGGTTCAGGCCAAGCTCTAAGAGCGGCGCAATCTCCGCCCATTGGCCTTCGTCCATGCCCTCCAACAACAGCCGCATGTGGGCGTCTACATGGCCCCGGTACGCATACACATCGGTGACTGTGGGGCGCGACACCAGCCCGCGCTTGGGGCGGCAATGGCGCTCGCCGATCGAGTTGTAGTAGGAGTTAAAGAGATAATCGTACTGCGGGTGCGGGGATTGATAGTTGTCTAGGTGGGGCTTGAGCAGGAATGTCTCAAAGAACCAGCTTGTGTGGGCCAGGTGCCACTTGGCCGGGCTGCAATCGTCCATGGATTGCACCACATAATCTTCCGGCTCTAGGGGCGCGCAGATGGCTTCGCTCTGCGCCCGGACGGCCTGGTATTGCTGCAAAAGAGCGCTGTGCTGCGTGTCGCGGGTGGTGGTTGTCGGCATCGGGGCGGGCTTTCTGTCGGCTCTTATGGGGAGCGCTAATCCAGCGCCATAAGTAATCTAATCCAGCGTCATGAATAAGTTGTTAAGCGACTCGGAGAGGGTAGGGTGGGCGAAAACCCCGTTACGCAGGGCCGTGTAGGGAAGTTTGCCCAGCATGGCGGTTTCTATGACGGACATAACTTCCCCGCCATCCAAACACAGCATGGCGCAGCCAAGTATCTGCTTCGTGTCGGTGTCAACGATGGCCTTCATAAAACCGCGCGTTTCGTCGGTTTCCACTGTCCTTGCCACCTCGGTCATGGGGATTTGGGCGACTTGGATATTCAGGCCCTGCTCGCGCGCCTGCCGCTCGGTCAGGCCGACACGGCCTAGCTGAGGGTCGGTGAAGACGGTGTACGGAACCGGGCGGTCTTCCACAGTGCGATGGCCTTCGCGGAGTAGATTGGCTTCCAGGATGCGGTAGTCATCATAGGAGATGTGCGTGAACGCCGGGCCGCCCTTCACGTCGCCCATCGCCCAGATGTTAGGCACGTTGGTTTCCAGTTTAGAGTTGGTCTGGATATGCCCCTGCTCGTCTGTAGAAACGCCTGCCTTGTCCAATCCTAGGTCTTTGGTGTTGGGCGCGCGGCCTGTGGCTACCAGCAGGTGCGTGCCGGTCAGCGTTGTTTGCTCGCCGTCTTTTGCCTGCACGGTCAGTTGAATACCGGCTCCATCGTGTGCGGCTCCTTGGGCCTGTGCATGGGTGTAAATCTCAATGCCGTCTTCGCGCAGAATGCCTTCCATTGCCTGGCACACGTCGCCGTCTTCCTGTTCCAGCAGATGGGGGGACTTTTCCACAATCGCCACCTGGCTGCCGAACCGCCGGAACATCTGCGCAAACTCCAGCGCGATATAGCCGCCGCCGAGGATCAGCAGGCGCTCGGGCAGACTGCCAATCTCTTCAATGCTTGCATGATCTAAATAGGGCACGCTGCCTAGCCCCGGCAGTGGCGGCACGACATCATGTTCCCCGGTATTGATGAAAAACTTGCCGCCCGTGATGGCCTGCTCCTGCCCATCGTTCGTCTTGACGATAATCTCCGTAGGGCTGGTGAAGCGCGCTTCGCCATACACCAGGTCCAGATTGTCTTGCTGAGCAAGCTGCTTTTCCGTGCTGCCCCGGAAGTCGGCGACTATGGCCCGCTTGCGCTCGCGCACTTTGGCAAAGTCTACTGTCACCGGCCCATTGAAGTGAACGCCGAAATCTGCGCTGCGCCGCGCGAGGTAGGCCACCCGCGCGCTCGCAATCATGGTCTTGGTAGGCGTGCAGCCGGTATTGGCGCATGTTCCGCCGACATGCTCGCGCTCAATTAGCACGACGCTCTGCCCGGCTTTGGCAAATGCGCGGGCGAGTGGGTCGCCGCTTTGCCCCGAGCCGATGACAACTATGTCATAGTGGGATTTGGGTGTCACTGAGGATGCTTTCTAGGGAAATCAATGTTTGGCGGCTTTAGTATTCCATGTTGTTTTTGTTTCTAACCATGCCAACAAACAAGCCTCACTATGCGACAAGTAAGCCTTATCGTGCCAACAAACAAACAGGCAGGAGAAGTTCCCCGGCTTGGTTATAATTAATTTGCCATGACACGGGTTCGCCGCTCTTCTTCTTTTTTGGCTTGTCTGCTCGCGCTGCTGGTCGCCCTGGGCGCGGCACCGCCTGCCTCGGCTTTGGTGTGGCAGTGCCGCCATGCGTCGCGCCTGGTGGCTGCGCCGCTTCCGGCTTCGGCTGGGGCTATGCCGTGCGCCATGTGGGGCATGTCCCGGTCTCACTTAATGGCCTGCTGCCTGCCCCCGTCTTCTGTGCGCGCCGCCCTCATGCCGGGGCAAAAGCCCCGTCGCGCGGCCCCCGCCTGCCATCCTACTCTGGCTTGCGTCGCGCTTGTCTCTGCTGCCACTCTTCCCCTCAGGCCCAAGCTGCTTTCGCTTGCCGGGCTGCCTTGCGCCACCCCGCCTCGCTCCCTGCCCTTGGGAATTGCTTTCCCTGCGCAGCCCGCCCGCCTGCGCCCGCCGCGCCAAGCCCTGCTAAGCCCGCCGCGCCCATGCCGCCGATGCCCGGCATGTCCATGCCAATGCCTTAGAGCGTGTCTAGAAAGGCTTGAGGATGGCCCCTCCGCCCCAAGTTTGGGGAACTAGGAAGGTCCCTCCGCCCTGTTCCCCGCTATGGAGGCTCTGCGACTAGAGGTGTTCCCCGCTAACGCACTGGCGTACCCGGAGGGCGGAGGCTTTGCGATTAGGGGCAAGTTTGGGGAACCCGGAATAAGAATGATTGTGGCCCTTGTCGCTCCTGTCTTACTGTGGCTCCCCAGAATTGGGGCGGGGGGGCCTCTTGAGGGCTTTCCTTGAGCATTGACTGCTCGTTGCAAGCGCATACCAACGACGGAACAAAACCGTCCGTCGTTGGTACGCGCTCTAAACGAGGTGGGAACGCGCAGGCACTGCCGGGGAGGCGGCTTTGGGGCGCAGGCTATTACAGCGTGGCGCTGACCCGCTGCCAGGACAAAATGTCGTAGGCAGTGCTGGTGGTGGGGAAAAAAGGCGGGGGCGTGTTCGCCATGCGCCCGTCGTAGCTGTAGTGGCCTGCCAGCCCGCTGTTCATCGTAGTCACGCCATTGTTGATGTTAAACGTGCCCAAAACGCCGCGAATGCCGGCAATCTCGCCGCCCATGCAGTTGAAGTTGTGCGGGGGGCGCTTGAAGCTGTTGTTGGCCGTCGTGGGCTGCCCGTCCACGGATTGCAGGGTTTGGTAGGCCACCACGGTGGCATCCATCTCCAGGTCGCCGAGGGCAATGCCCTGAGCGTCGTTGTCGTCCAGGTTGACGGTGTTTGCGACAATGCCTAATGTCCCGGCATTGGCGACAAAGGCGGCGTTGGCGGGGTCGGATTCGGGCAGGAACTTGCCGCTGGCGTCTTTGGCGCGCGGGGTATGGTAGGTGATGTTGCCGTTTAGGTTGATCGTGCCCGTGGTGTCGGGCGTGGCGGACGTGTTGTCGTAAGTGTTGTTCGGCGCGGTGATTGTCAGGCCCTGATGGTCGGCCACCACGCCGGACAAGCCTTCTCCCGCTGTGGATTGGGCCGTCGCCGCCGTGCCAGGGCTGCCTACTCCGCTGTCGCAATAAATGACGCCGTTGTTTTTGGTGGCTGTGTTGGTTGTTTTATACGTGTTGCGGTCTACGTTGGAGCCAGCGTTGAAGTCCGGCGGGCTGCTGTTGGTCACTTCGGCCTGCTCCATCTTGGTGCCCGTACTGGTTAAAGTCAGGCGCGTAACCAGGGGCCTGCCATCGGCGGCTCCCGGCTTTGTCTGCCAGATCATAATGAGCTGGTTGCCGGTGCTGTCCACGTCCAGCGTCATCTGCTTGACAGCCCCATGCACATAAACGCCGCCGCCGACGGGAGTAATCACACTGTCTGCGGTTCCGGTAGGCACGCCGCTGGGCGTGCCCACCCCGGAGCCGGGCGGCGTTTGGCCCATCGCGGCATACTGCTGGGTGGTGCTGACAGTGGGCATGGGAACCGGGCTGGTCTGGTTGACGCCGCTCTGGCCGTAGGAGGCGACACTTGTCCAAAGGCTGTCCGGCGCTCCGGTGGGGGGAGTGGCCGAAGTGCCGTTGTGGTACCAGTTCACCCCGCCGGAATAGGTAAACGCCTGCGTGCTCTGGTCGCCGTACAGCGGCTTGCCGTCGTACCAGATGATGTTGGTCTTGTTGCCATCGGAGTTGTTGGAATGCACAGGCCCGTCAAAGTAGTGGATGCCGCCAATCCAGTAGATGTTGGCGGGGTCTTTGTCGGTAAAGAACGCGTACTTGCCAAAGCTGTTTTGACGCACATAAGCGCGCACCACGGAGGTGATCGTGCCGATGGTGCCGGGCGCGGTGCAGCGTCCCACGCTTTCAATCAGGTACCGCTTCAGGACGCTGCCGTTGGTGGCGGCAGTCTGGTTGGCGCTGTCGGGGTAAATGGTAACCGTAAACGAGCCGCTGCCGGCCTGCGTGCCAAGCTGTCCGCCCATCGGGTAAACCGCCTGCGGAGCGCCGGGCTGCTGATCCCAGCGGGGTAGGGGAAAAGCCTGGGTCAGTGCGGGTGGGCTGCCCAGGTGGTGCAGCCACTGTATGGTGCAGGCAACGCCCGACTCGGCCAGGTTAAAGGCAACCGTCTGCTGCATGCGGACGGCAGACATGCGCATGGTGTTGTCCGTGCTGCTGATGGCCCCATTCCCGTTGCCGAACTGGGCATTGCTGGTGGAGGCGACCACGCCAAGCAGGGTCAGCGCCATGAGGCCCAGCAAAAAAGCATGGTGGTCACCATTGCCATGCCCTGCTGCTGCGCAGAGCGGGGCCGGAAAGCATTCGGAATGTGCATGGCGAAAGTGTCTTTCTGGGGTCAACAAGCGGGTTGACAATCTGCAATGGGCTATTCTATAATCTGCAATGGCTAATGGACAATCTGCAATGGGCTAATCGGCAATGCGCGACGAGTAGGCATTGCGTACTAGGGAGCATTTGCCGGTCATGGACGTGATGCCTGTCACGCTGCTGTTGACATTGGTCTGGGTTCCCGTGAGCGGGCTATAGTCACCGCACACCAGCTTGACGGCAATCTCCGTAATGGCCGGGTTCGTGGGGGACTGGTTGGCAGGGATGTTGCGCGTGAACTGCACCGCGCGGCCTGCGCGGTCGGCGCTGACAGTTCCCGCCAGGGTTTGCAGCACCATGCGCGAGACGCCCATGTTGACGGCATTGCCATCGGCATCCTGCCCTTTGGCCCACAGATACTTGCCGTTGGCGGGATTGGGCCTGCCGATCCAAGTGCTGCCCGGCCCGGCGACTTTGTCGGCGCGGTAAATCCACAGCAGGCTGCCCAGGCTCATCTTGGTGCGGTCGTAGACGGCGGGGGCGGGGCTGACAATATCGGTCGCACCCGAGCGCAGCAGGCTGGCAGTGGCGAGGGCCGGAAACACTAATTCCACCCCGGTATCCACCACGGTGCCGTCGGAGAGCGTGCATTGGTAATTGGAAACCGGATCGTTGGTAAACGGCGGCGTCCAGGCGGGGCTGGCCGGCATGGGGGTTGCCGACCCGGAGTTTGCGCCATTGTCTACAGGCTCGCCGGGCAGGCGGAATGCATACGCTTCGCGCGCGTTGCTCAGAGCATATTGCAGGCCATTAGAGCCGTCCACATTGGACTGGTTCTGCACAGTCGTGCGCAGGGCGGTCTGCGTGGACGCCAGAAACAGCGTCATCGCGCCGACAAAGATCAGGCCCATCAGCGTGGACGCAATCATTGTCTCCACCAGGGTAAAGCCGCGCCTGCGCCGTGCCCGCCGCTGTGCTGTCAAGCTCAGGGGCCGCGTGTTTGGCTGAAGTGCTGTCATAATTGCGTGTGCCTTGTGCAAGTAAGCTAGGAGTGATTGGTGACCAGGCAGGACGCCATGTACTGCCCCGCCGTGCCGGACACGCCGGGCCATTTGATAATCACGGTGACGAGGCGAGCATCTCCCGGCGTGAAGTGGTCGCCGCTGGCCGGAGTAAACTGCGTATTGCTGCCGTCAGGCAGGGTGATAGGAGCCGCACTGCTGTAGTCGCTGACCACAATTAGCCCTACCGAGCCGGGCGGGAAAAAGCCCGGCGTGGTGGGGTCGGGGCCGACTGTCAGCGCATCGGCGTTGGTGAACGGCACGACATAGGGCAGCGATGTTGGCGCAGGCGTGCCTGCGTCAACGACATGATCGGCCTGCAACTGCGCGCTGCTGCCCGGCCCGAGGCCGTTGTAGGTTTCGCTGCGCATCTGGTCAAGCTTGTGCTGGGCGAGCAGGGAAGCCTGCGCATAGTTGCTGCTGAACTTCGCGCCGCGCACGGTCGTTGGGAACACGGCCCCGAACATTAGCGCCATCATGGTGAACACGATCAGCGCCAGCCCCACTTCCACAAACGAAAACCCGCGCTGCTGCCTGCGCCGCTGTTGTCGGTAATGCTGTTGTTGTCGGTGATGCTGCATAACACTGGCTCCGCTTTCTGCCTAGGGGCGCGTTCGCGCCTGGCCCTTTCCGCACAGTCTTATTTTCGGCATCCCTACCTAGCCCCTGAAGCTGAGAAAAATGCCGGGGATTGTGTGCTATAGAAGGCTGGTGGCCCGCTGCCAGGAGATCACTTCGTACAGGTTGCCGGTTGTCGGGAAGTAAGGCGGGGGGGCATTGCCCATACGGTTGTCGTACAAGCGCGAGCAGGGAATGCCGTGCGTCGGCTGGCTGAAGATGCCGCGCGTGCCCACCAGGTAGCTGCCCATGTTCAGCATGCTGCCCAGGGTGCGGTTTTGGTAGTCGCAGGCATCATAGGTGCCGTAGGCGAACGCGGCGGCGTCCACTTCCGGGGTGGTGATTTCCTTGGTCTTGGCGAGGTCGGAGTAGCGGGTCACTTCAATGTTGTTGGAAACAATGCCGAGTGTTCCCGCCTGCGTCTTGAAGTTTCCGGTGTCTACGCTCTCGGGCTTGTAGTCGCCGACGCTGTAGCCGGGGGGCAGGGTATCGCCCGTCTGGTACTTCTGGCGCGCTGTGTTGTAGGTAATGCTGCCGTTGATGTTGCAGTTCTTGGCCGGGTCGGTGGCGATGGTCAGCGCCTGATGGTCGGCGACTGTGCCTGACAGGCCGCCGGTCTTAGCTGCCGTGCCTGTGCCTGTGCTGGCGTTGTTGGCGTCCTGCCCGTTTTGCAGTCCAATGTTGCCGTCGCAGTAGACCATGCCGTTGGTGCCGCCGCCGGTCAGCACTCCGGCTGTGGTCGGTATTCCTGAACTATTGACCGGCCCTGTTTGAAGAGGCTGTGCCGTGTCTACGTTGGTGAAATTAACTAGGTCGGGCTGGTTTGGCCCGTAGAAGTTTACATACTTGACATACACGCCGGTGGGAGACATGGTGAGAATGGTGACCAGTGTTTCCTGCGTGCTGTCGGTGGAATGCGTGTAGTCGCTGCCCTGCTGGACGGTAATCTGCTGATAGCCACCGGCAGTCTGCGCCAGGGTCATGGTCTGCACGTCGTTGTTCATGCTCGGCGACGTGTTGCTTGTGGATGAGGACACTTTGCTGTGGATATAAATGCCGCCGTTTGGGCTGATGACCACGCCCGACGCAGCAGGAACCGTGGCTGTGCCCAGCGCGGCGTTGTGCTGCAATGTTTTTTGCGTGCCTGTCGGCGGGAAGCCAATCATCGGCGTGCCGGTCTTGATGCCCGCTGACCCGCTGACGGCAATCTTCTTCCAATCCGTTTCGTTGGTGGGGGTGACTGTGTTGCCCGTTGTGTTTTGCCAGTAATTGATAGATGGCCCCGACACGGTGAAGGCGTCCGGCCCATTGTACGTGAAGATGGGCGTTGCCCCTGCCGCATTGTTCCACAGCAGGTTGTTCGCCGCGCCGGTCGGCTGCGGCGCACTGCCATCTGTTGGGCTGTTGGAGTTGTTGGAATGCACGGGGCCGTCAAACACATTGACATGGTTGTTTGCCCAGTAGGCGTTGCCGGGGTTGCTGTCCACAAAGACGGCGTAGTGCCCGAAGCTGGTCTGCTGCACATACTCGCGCACGGCCTGCGTCGCGCCGCTGGGCATCTGCGCCTGCGCCTCAATTAAATAACGCTTCTGGGTTTGCGTGCTGTCTGTGTTGATGGTGTCCGCGTCAATGCGCACGGTGAGCACCACGCCGGGGTTGCAGTTGAACGGGTCGGTGATGGTGCCGTTGGTGCCATAAAAGTTCTTGCTTGTGCTCCAGTCCAGTGCGCTGGCGATTGGCGGCCCGTTTTGCAGGCTGTTCTGGCTGAGCCACATCCGGCCCAGGTCTGCGCCGGCGTCCGCGACATTGAATGCCTCGGTGACATCGCTATGCCGCTGGGCGCTTCGCAGCAGCGTGGACACCAGGCTGAACACGCTGATCACTGCGACCGACATGAGGGCCATCAAAGCCAGCACGGCGAACACGGCCATGCCGCGCTGTGCCCGCTTCCGGGAGCCGCGATCACCTTGCAGCGTGCGTCTCTGCCTATTGTCCTGAGGCGTTACGGGAACAGCCTTTTTCATTCTCAGTTTTATGGGGCTTAGTTTCATAGGAAGCTTAGTTTCACAAGGTTTAGTTCTGGGCGTGGCCGTTGGTTCCTGTATCGGTGGCGCTGAAGGGTGTGTGGTCACGCATGTAGACACACTGCCCGCTCAGCTGGCTGACGCCCCCAAACGCCGCATCCGACGACGTGGCCCCGTTGTGCGTCAAGTCAAACTGGCCGCAGGCGATCTTGATTTGGACGGCATTGGGCATCGGGGGGCTGGCCGGGTCGGCGGGGTTGGTGAGCGGCTGGAAAAACTGCACGGCATTGGGGACAGCGGCAATGTCTTTGACAATAGGCCGTCCGGGAAGCGTGTTCTTGGGCAGGGTGCCGAGGTTGACGCCGTGTTCCGTCCCGGTCATCCACAGGCACGCCCCGTCGCTGGGCCGTGGCGTGCCGTCCGGCATGGCGCTGCCGTCCGGGTTTTTCTGCTTGTAGGAGGCCCGGAAGATGTCCAGTGTCGTCCCGGCCCCGTTGTGGTCCCAGGGAGCCGCCGTGCCGGTCAGCGCTGTCACTCCCGCCCTGCCATTGATGGTGATTCCCACGGTTCCCTGCGGAGTGCCGGGCGGGGGCGTGGACTGCGACTGAAACACGGCAGGCGAAAACAGCCGAATGCCTGTCACGCAGACCACTGCGCCGGTGCTTGGGTCAACCGCATCATAGGTGGTGCCAAAGGAAGCGCCGTCCACGCCACCGCCGCTGTCCATCAGCTCAAAGTTCTGCGCCTCGCGCAGGCTGCCCGTGACCCGCTGCACCGCCGTAGAGGCGTCTGCGGAAATAAGGGCCGCTGCGGAAATGCTGGCGCACAGGCGCATCATCTGCGTGTAGATGCCGAGCACGCTCACCAGCAGCAATGAAAGCAGCCCGACGCTGATCATCATCTCAAGCATGGTAAATCCGCGCTGCCTGCCTCTTCGCCTGCGCTGCGCTTGCCTGTCTATGTGTGTCATCGCCATCTCCCCGTGCCGCCTGCCCCTCTGCCCCTGCCCTGCGCCCTTTCGCTTATCCATTGACAATCAGCGTGTGCGTGGTAAACCCGCCGCTCGCCTGCACCCCGGCAGGCCAGGAGACAACCACCGTGACCTGCACGACCTGGCCGACCGGCGTCCAATGCGGGGTCGCGCCCACATTCGGAGGGCCAATAATGAGCGTTCCCACAGTTCCCGGCGGGAAATTGGAGCTTGCCAGATTGTCCACCCCGCTGAACGTGTATGAAACCGAGCCAGCCGGGTATCCTGCCGGGTTTGCTGTGCCCCCGCTGTCTACGATTTTGAGGCTGCTCAGCCTGGTTGAAATCGTGCCGCTGCCGGGGTAAATGGCCGTGTAGCCCTGCTCGCGGCATTGGTCAATCTTGTGCTGCGCGATCAGCGCGGCCTGCCCGTAGTTGTTTCCCGTGTGCCCGGCTTTGAGGGCGAAGGGGAACGCGGCGGCGCACCCCAGCACCATCAGCGTGAAGATGAGCACTGCAAACATGATCTCCACCAGAGTAAATCCACGGCGCTGCTTTTTCTTGTAATCCATAGTTGATTGGTTTCCGGCATGAACTCAGAGGCCGCCACGGAGACGCCTGTTTGGGCTGCCGTTTGAGTTACTATCATTGTCGGCAGGAGCCTGTGTTTTGGCTACCTGTTAATTGTGCCAAGTTCGGACTGCCCTCAGCTTTAAGAGTCCCTCTCCTGCACTGGCAGAACCGGAGGGCTTTAGGGAGGAAGGGAGCCGTGCGACCGGAGGAGGGATTCTTAAAGCCTTCACAGACGTTTTTTCAAGGCGTTTTAAGCCCGTACCAACGACGGAAAACTTTGTGCCGTCGTTGGTATGCGCAGGGAACGCCTGTAATCCGCCCAAGCAATCCCGCTATAAACGCGCTCAATCAACAGCACAAACGCACTCAACCAACAGCACGCACGCGCTAAATCAGGCCACGCTCTTTGAGGCTGGCAAAGATGCCGTCGCCGATAACGATATGGTCCAGCACGTCAATGCCCAGTATCTCGCCCGCGCTGATGAGCCGCTTGGTGACAGCCACGTCTTCTGCGCTTGGGGTGGGGTCGCCGGACGGGTGATTGTGGGCCACAATGACCGAGGCGGCAGAGGCGATAACGGCGTCTTGAAACACTTCGCGGGGGTGGACAATGCTGGAAGAAAGGTCGCCGACACTGATTGTCTTGACGGCAAGCACATGGTTTTTGGTGGAAAGCAGGATGGCTTTCAGCGTTTCTTTCTTGAGGTAGCGCAGGTCGGGCATGAGCAGGTTTGCCACATCGCGCGGGCCGCCAATGGTCGGGCGTGCGTCGTCAGTGAAAAGGGCCAGACGGCTGCCGAACTCAATGGCGGCCTTGATTTCGGCGGCTTTGGCCGGCCCGATGCCTTTGACCTTGGCAAGCTCCTCCACGCTCGCACAGGCAATCCCCTTGATGCTGCCAAAATGGGCCAGCAGGTGCTCGCCCAGCGAAACCGCGCTGCGCTCGTGGTTCCCGACACGAATGAGCAAGGCAATCAATTCTGCCGTGCTCAGGGCCTGCGCGCCGTAGGCCAGCAGGCGCTCGCGGGGACGTTCGCCCACGGGCAGGTCTTTAATGGTGGGGCTGTAGCGGGGGCGAGGAGGGAGGGAGGGCGTGTCAAAGACGACTGCCGCAGGGTCTTCGGCAGTCGCAGGGTTTTCGGCAGTCGCAGGGTCTTCGGCAGGAGCGAGCGCGGGAGCCGCACGGCGGCGGGTGCGCGGGGCGCGGCGGGCAGGCGGGGTGTTGGTGGTGACCACTTGCAGGACAGGCGGCGGGGGCGTGTTTGGGGCGGCGTCAGGGGCGGCGGCGGGCAGCCACAAGCGCGGAGCGGCCTGGCGCACAAGGTTCTCTGGCTGACGCACGGGGCCGTCTTGCGGCGGAGGAGGCGTGTCGGGCATGCGGTATTCTCGCACAAAAAAGGGCTGCAAAGCAAGCGGGGGGCGATAATAATTGGAGCAAAGGCGAGGCGTGTTTTGCGGGGGCAGGCAGCAAGGCAAACGCGCCCGCACTTGCCGGTGTCTGGCGGGGAGTGCGGGCGCGCAGTGCTGGAACAAGGGAGCTTTTGGCTAGGCGGCGCGGGCAGTGCGCTTGCGGGCGCGCAGGAGCAATGCGCCGAGGCCGAGGCCCATCAGTGACAGCGTTGTTATCTCCGACGGCTCCGGGGCGGCGGCAGGCGTGTAGACAAACCTGCCGGGAACATTATTGACATAAGTGCTGGCATCGTCGCCAAAAAAGCCGACGGAGCGCGGCGTAAAGGATACCATCCCCTGCGAACCCAGGTTGAATGTTGTCGTGCTGCCCGGCTGCAATGAGAGATCATCATTGGCGACAATGTTCCCATCAGCATCCGTAGTCGTGTCGGTGGTGATGGTGAATGGCTGAGAAACGGTTCCCGTCACGCCGTTGATTATCATGCTGCGGCTGGCTGTGCCGGAGTTGGTAGACATTGCCGTGCGGAAGTTGGCGGTAAAGGTCACTCCCTGCGCGTTGGTGATGTCGTTGATCCAGGGTTAAG
>JAABUJ010004436.1_pt1 | contig 14759 bp, 15 predicted proteins | sample 5559131 | NCBI WGS metagenome assembly JAABUJ01 (sample SAMN10711875, study PRJNA513366) | rock metagenome | isolation source: Antarctica rocks | place: Antarctica: Victoria Land, Mt New Zealand nord | collected 2016-01-07 | reverse complement strand
AAGCGGCGGCTGTGCACACCGCCGCGCCGCGTCCTCGACCGACGCCCGCTCAACGTCCGCTGCTCCTGCCCCGCTCCGCCTAGGGAACTTTGCTGTGGCGCACCCGATGAAAACGGTTAGGGCAATCGCATTTAAATTCGCTTTAGCGCCACAAATTTCCGTACTAAATGGGAATGATGCGGCTCATCCGGCCGAACATCTCGCAATTGGCCCATACGAACCCGCAACCGTAATTCTACGCTTAACAGTAACGCAATGCATAAATCGTTTATGTCGCATTAATTTCTTGGTTTAGGCCTCCCAACGCCATAACTATGCTATAATTTAGATGCGATTGCCCTGTGAAAACGGTCGGATTGCGCGACATGGTCGACCCTGCTATGCTGTGGATGGAGCCTTCAGGGCAGGGTGAGATTCCCGGCCGGCGGTAAGTCCCTCGACGAGGGGTGAGCCCGCGAGCGGTGTCCCGCGCATGAGTGTGGGGCATGTCAGCAGATCTGGTGCGACGCCAGAGCCGACGGTACAGTCCGGATGGAAGAAGGTGGCAACGGCATCCGCCATGGACTCAGCCGCGCTAGGCGCGTTGTGTCCACGTCTGGGCTGCCGCGTGATACCGCTTCTCCCACACACAACGCACCCTGGACTCGTCCGGGGTGCTTTTTTGTTGCGCCCGGCGCGCCACGGGCTCCGGCGGCGTCGGGCGGGGAGGTCTGGTTCGTATGTTTACGGGCATTGTCGAGGAGATGGGCGCGGTCCGCGCCATCGGGCCGTCGCCGGCGCGCGATGGGATTGACCTGTCGGTCGCGTCCGCTATCGCACGGGGCGGAGCCAGGATTGGCGACAGCATCGCGGTCGGCGGGGTCTGCTTGACCGTTATCGCGCTCGATGACGCGGGGTTTACCGTGGGGTTGTCGCCCGAAACGATGCGCCGCACGGCGCTGGGCGACCTCCATGTGGGCGACGGGGTGAACCTGGAGCGCTCGCTGCCCGTCGACGGCCGTTTGGGCGGCCACTTTGTGCAGGGGCATGTCGACGGCGTGGCGACGGTCGTCGGGGTGCGGGAGGAACAGGACGCCCTCTGGATGACGGTCGCGGACCCGCCCGAGCTCGCGCGGTACATCGTCCACAAGGGCTACGTGGCCCTCAATGGCGTCAGCCTCACCGTCGCGGGCGTCGCGGGCGACACGTTTTCGATCCAAATCATCGACCACACGCGCCGGCATGTCGACCTTGGCGGCGCGCGCGTCGGGACGCGGGTCAATGTGGAGGTGGACATCCTGGGCAAGTACGTCGAGAAGCTCCTCGGCCGTTCCGCCGGCGACGCCCCTCTCGTGGCGGGGATGACGTTATGAGCGTCACCGATCATTTCGGGGATACCACGGCCACGGATCGCGTCGCGCGGGTCGAGGCGGCGGTCCGCGCGCTACGCGACGGGCGGCTGGCGGTGGTGCGCGACGACGCCGGGCGCGAGAACGAGGGGGACCTCGTGCTTGCGGCGGAACGGGCCACGCCCGGCGCGCTGGCCGTGATGGCGCGCCTGGGCGGTGGCCTGATCTGCGCCCCCATCACCGCGGACCGGGCGGAGGCGCTCGCCCTCGTCCCGGTCGCGCCGACCAACACGACCCCGACCGGCACGGCCTTCCTGACCCCCGTCGATGTCGCCGGCTGCACGACCGGCATCTCGGCGGTTGAGCGCGCCGCCACCGCACGGGCGCTGGCCGATCCGTCGACCACGGTCGACGACCTGCAGCGGCCAGGGCATCTCCTGCCGCTGCGGGCGCACGCGGGCGGCGTGCGCGCCCGGCGGGGGCATACCGAGGCGGCGATCGACCTCGCGCGGCTAGCGGGCCTGGCCCCGGCCGGGGTTATCTGCGAGGTCCTGGGGGAAGACGGCGCGCCGCTGCGGGGGGAGGCGCTGGAGGCCTTCGCCACGCGGCACGCCCTCCCGCTGCTGGACATCGCCGACCTCGTCGCCTACTTAGAGGAGGGCAACGGTCCGGTCCGCCGCGTGGCCGCGACGACCTTGCCCACGACCCATGGCGTCTTCCGCGCCGTCGTCTATCGTGAGCTCGCGACCGGCGCGGACCATCTCGCCCTCGTCGCCGGGACGCTGGGAGAGACGGGACGGATACCGTTGGTGCGCCTGCACTCGGAGTGCCTCACGGGAGACGCGCTCGGCTCGACGCGCTGCGACTGCGGGCCGCAGCTCGACGCCGCGCTGGACGCGATCGCGGACGGGGGCGGTGTGGTGGTGTACCTGCGCCAGGAGGGGCGAGGCATCGGGCTAGCCAACAAGATCCGCGCCTATGCGCTCCAGGACGAGGGGCTGGATACGCTGGACGCCAACCTCGCCCTGGGCCTGCCCGCCGACGCGCGCGACTACGGTGTTGGGGCGGCCATCCTGCGCGACCTGGGGATCGAGGCCGTCCGCCTGCTGACCAATAACCCGGCGAAGGTCGAGGGCCTGGAGGCGCACGGCGTCCGCGTGGTCGCGCGGGAGCCGCTCCTGGTCGGGGCCTCGCCGGAGAACGTGCGCTACCTGGCGACAAAGGCGCGGCGTATGGGCCACCTGCTGCCGGTGAACGGCCAGGCCGGATAGCCGGATAGAGGGAGGAGACAGGGCACAATGGGACAAACGTTCGAGGGCAACCTCATCGGCACGAGCCTGCGCGTCGGCGTCGTGGTGGCGCGCTTCAACGACCTGATCACGCGGAGCCTCTTGGAGGGCGCGCGCGACGGACTGCGCCGGCACGGCGTGGCCGAGGATGACGTGGACGTGGCCTGGGTCCCGGGCGCGTTCGAGATCCCGCTCGTGGCGCGCGCGTTGGCACGGAGCCGGCGCTACGATGTGGTGGTCTGCTTGGGCGCGGTCATCCGCGGCGCCACGACGCACTATGACCATGTGGCCGGCCAGGCCGTGGCCGGTATCGCCGCCGTGAGCGCGGAGACGGGGGTCCCGGTCATCTTCGGCGTGCTGACGACAGAGAGCATCGAGCAGGCGCTGGAGCGCGCCGGGACCAAGGCGGGCAACAAGGGCTACGAGTACGCCGTCAGCGCCATCGAGATGGCCACCGTCCTGCGGGCGATCGGGGAAACGACCAAGGGAGGAGCGTGACGTGACAGCGGCCCATCTGATCGCGCGCCACCCCGAGGCGTGGCGCGCGGCGACCCGCCATCCGTTCCTGGACGCCGTGCGTGACGGCACGCTCCCCGCCGGCGCGTTCGTCGCGTGGTTGACCCAGGACTACCTGTTCGTGGGGGACTTGCTCGCCATCCAGGCGCGCCTGTTGGCGCGCGCCCCGCGTCCGGACCAAGGCGTCTTGGCCGGCGGCCTAGTCGCCGTTGAGGCCGAACTCGGGTGGTTCGAGGGGCAGGCGGGGCGGTGGGGTATCGCCCTCGCGGCGCCGCGCCATCCGACGACCGTGGCCTACCGCGCCGCCCTGCACGATCTCGCGCGGGACACGTACGTCGCGGCCCTCGTCGCGCTCTGGGCGTTGGAGCGCGCGTACCTCGAGGCCTGGCGCGGCGCCACGCCCGGCCGGCAGGCGTACCGCGAGTTCGTCGATCACTGGACGACGCCGGCGTTCGCGGCGTACGTCACGGGGCTCGAGGCGGCCGCGGATAGGGCCTTGGCGGCCGGCGATGCGGCGGGCGCGGTCGAGCAGGCCTTTCTCGCTGTCGCCAGACTGGAGCAGGCGTTCTGGGCGATGTCCTGGGCCGGGGGTGATCGATGAGCCTGGCGGCGGCGCTGTGGGCGGAAAACGCCGACTTGGCCGGGGAGGCGCTAGCGCACCCCTTCGTGCGGGGGGTGGCGAACGGGACGCTGCCGCTCCCCGCCTTCCGGCGCTATATCGCGCAGGATGCGTACTTCCTAGACGCCTTCGCCCGCGCGTACGCCCTCGCCCTGGCGCGCAGCCCCGGCCGGCAGGGCGTGCGCGATTTCTTCACCGTGCTGTCCGGCGCGCTGGATGAATTGGCGCTGCACGACGCCGACGCCGCGCGCTGGGGCGTGCGGCTAGGGGACGTGGCGCCGCACCGGGCCACGCTGGCCTACACCGATTTCCTGCTGGCGACGGCGGCGTTGCGTACGGTCGGCGAAACCTGCGCCACGCTGACCCCCTGCATGCGCCTCTACGCGTACATTGGGCAAACGCTGGCTGCGGACGGAGACAACGCGGCTAACCCTTATCAGGAGTGGATCGAGACCTATGCCAATCCCGCGTTCGAGGCGCTCGCCGCCCACCTGGAAGGTTTGTTGGATCGGTACGCGACGGACAACGAGGCCGCGCGCATCGCCTATCGCCGCGCGATGACCCTGGAATTAGACTTTTTCACCGCGCACCGCCAGTAGGCGAACCAGGGGTGCGCGCATGACAGGGATGACGTGTAAAGAGGAGAGGACAACAATGCCCATCGCGCACGCGCATGCGCAGGCCGACGTCGCGGACGCGCGCTCGGCGATCACGATTGCCGGGTTGCCGGGCAGTATTCGTCCCGGCGGGAGCACGCACCTGGTCGTGCGTGCCGCCTTGCAGGGGGCCGCCGAGTCGGGCGTGCGGACCGTCATGCTCGACCTGGGATCGTATGACCTGCCGCTGTGCGACGGCGTCCATGCCGACGCGGACGCGCCGGCAGGGGTGCTGCGGCTGCGCCACGACCTGCGCGCCGTCCAGGGGATCATCCTGGGCACACCCGAGTACCACGGCAGCTACTCAGGGGCGCTCAAGACGGCCCTAGATTGGCTTGGGTTCGAGGAGTTCGCGGGCAAAATGGTCGGCTTGGTCGGCGTGTCGGGGGGGCAGATGGGCGCGCTGCACGCCATCGACGCGCTGCGCACGGTGGGGCGCGCCCTCCACGCCTGGGTCGTGCCCGAGCAGGCGGCCGTCGCCGAGATCCGGCGCCATGTCGACGCCGAGGGGCGCTTGACCGACGAGCGTCTGCGGCAGCGCCTGATGGCGGTGGGACGGCAGGTCGCCCAGTTCGCCTCCCTGCACAACTCGGCGGGCGCGCGCGAGTTCCTGGACCTATGGGAAGCCGCGCCCGATAATCCCGGCGCACGGGGGACGTAGGCCTTTTGAGGGTAGGTTAGCCATAGTGCCATTGAGCCACCCGTCGAGCCAGGGCGGGTGAGGGGGTTGGGAAGGTCGTGGGCCAGGGCAAGGGGATGAAGCAGGCCTCTGGCAGCGGACGCCCTGCCAGGAGGGTGGCGCCGATGTGGATGACGCCGCGCGGGAAACAACTCGGGAGGCGTGGAGACGAACACACCCCCTTCCGCGACGGAAACCACAGCGCCCGCAACTGGCATGCTGGTGCCTATAGCCGGCCAGCTTTGCCACAACCGCTGTGATCCCCAGTTCAGTATCCCCGCAACATAGCGTCCAAAAAGGTAACGTTAGAACGAGTCCACCGTCGGTGTGTTCTTAAACAGCCTGGTAAACACGGCGCGGACGGCCGCGTACAGCCACGCATGGTCGGGGCAGCGTTCGCGCCGAACGGCGCGCCGCTACTCAACGTTGTAAAAGATCCCCAGCGCGTTGGCGACCAGACTGTACACGTCCCAAATTACGGTGACCGTCGCCGATGCGACGATGTATAAGCTTGATAGCCGCATAGGCGCGGCCAGCGTGCGCTGACGGCTGGCTCCCTATCGCGCCATTAAAGATACAGTGTAGCCCTCAGGCCAGGTCGTGCAGATGGACGGCCACGGCCTTCATGCCCGCTCCAGCAGGGTGTGGGAAACGTCGTTTCTTTCGCGGATCGCCGGCAGTATATCCTGCGCGGTGACACCCGCCTCGGCGAACGTGGCCATCTCGCTGAGCACCGCGACGGCGTCGTCGACGAGGTGCATCGCCATGACGGCCCCGGTGCCCTCGCCTAGCCGCAGGTCCAGGTTGAGAAGCGGGGCCACATCCATGCGCTCAAGGACGATGCGGTGCCCGATCTCGACTGACGTGTGCGCGGCGATCAGGTAGTCCCGTGCGGCCGGGCAGAATTCGGTGGCGATGAGGGCGGCGGCGCCGGAGATGAACCCGTCGATGATGACCGGCAGACGCCGCGCCGCCGCGCCCAGGATGACGCCAACCAAGCCAGCGATCTCGTAGCCGCCCACCTTGGTCAGCACGTCGAGTGGATCGCCCGGATTGGGCCGATTGACTGCCAGCGCACGCTCGATCGTAGCGACCTTGCGGGCCCAGCCCTCTCCATCGACGCCCGTCCCGCGTCCCGTGACATCCGCGACGGCAGCCCCCGTGATGGCGGCGACGATGGCGCTCGAGGCTGTGGTGTTGCCGATGCCCATGTCACCGGTCGCCACCAGGTCGAGCCCTTTGTCCACCTCCGCCTCAACGATCTCGATGCCCGCCGCGATGGCGGAGAGCGCCTCCTCCAGGCTCATCGCGGGGCCATCGGCCAGGTTGCGCGTGCCGAACCCTATTTTTTTGTCGATAATTTTGTCGTGCGCCGGGATCTCCGTGGCCACACCCAGGTCCGCGACGACGACGCGCGCCCCCGCCCGGCGCGCCAGGACGTTGATGGCCGCCCCACCAGACGCGAAATTCAGCAGCATCTGCGCGGTAACCTCCTGTGGGTACGCGGACACGCCCGCGCTGGCGACGCCGTGGTCGGCGGCGAGGACGAGCACCGCCTTACGTGGGAAACGCGGACGATCGGCGCCGGTGATCCCGGCCAGTGTGATGGATAGGTCCTCCAGTCGCCCCAGGCTGCCCCGCGGCTTCGTCAGGCTATCTTGCCGCGCGCGCGCTGCCGCCATTGCCGGGGCATCGAGCGGAGTAATGCGACGCGTGGCGTCAATGATGCGTTTCATCGGACTGTCTCCAGGAGTTATGCCTTGGGCCAGTTGGTCCAGGGCCGGCCAGGCGGGATGGGTCGTGCGGTCCCACGTTTCGTAGCGGATCGTGCCGCCGAGCGAGCGGCGCTGACGCCAGCCGGCCGCCTCCAGCTCGGGTTGCGGTAAGAAGCGCTCTGGATAGCCGAGGCACAGGTAGGCCACCGGGACGACATGTGGCGGGATACCGAGGATGGCGCGGAGGTGCGGCAGCTTCAGGATTGATACCCAGCCCATGCCAAGCCCCTCGGCGCGGGCGGCGAGCCACAGGTTCTGGACCGCGCAACAGGTCGAATAGAGATCCGTCTCCGGCACGCTGTTGCGCCCTAGGACGGCCGGACCCGCTGCGGTGGGGTCGCAGGTCACGCAGAGGTTGAGGGGGGCGTCGAGGATGCCCGCCAGCTTGAGCGCGAGGTACTCCGAGCGTCGGGGCTCGTCGAAGAATTGCGCTGCGGCGATCCGTTCCCGCTCGAAGAGGTCCTGTACCTTCGCGCGTGTCGCACGGTCGGCGATGACGATGAAGTTCCAGGGTTGCATGAAGCCGATGGATGGAGCGTGGTGGGCGGCGTCGAGGATGCGCGCCAGGATATCCATCGGCACGGGGTCGGGCCGGAAGCGCCGTACGTCTCGCCGACGGTACATGGCCTCATAGACACCCGCACGCCATGGGTCTGGGAAAACAAAGTCGTCGCGCGGGTCGACATCCGGCGAATCACCTGTGGAGATATGACCGTCCATGATAAAATCCTCCTCCGCCTTCTACATCCTCGGCGTCCCTATCCGTCTGTCGCCGATGACCGCGCGGTCCAGTCCTCGGGGGCGATGGCCTGGCCCTTGACCTCCAGGCCCAACCCGGCGACGACCAGGAATACCGCGTCGGCCCGCGCCGCGACACGTTGATTGAGTCCCCCCAGGAGGTCGCGGAAGGCGCGTCCGAGGGGTGTGGGGGGGACAACACCATATCCGACCTCGGCGCTCACCAGCACGAGGCTCCCCCCAACGTCACGCGCCCGCATGAGAATCCCATCGATCTCCGCGCCGAGAGCGTCATCGAGCGCCTCGACCTTCATCCGCCAGCCGTCGTCTTCCGGATCACCCAGATCCAGCAGCCGATTTGAGGCCCAGACGGCGAGACACTCCACCAGCGTCACGTCGACCGCCTGATCCAGGCGCGCCAGAGCCGCCGCCAGGTCACGCGGAGCCTCGATCGTGGCCCAGGAGTCCGGCCGCCGCTCCCGGTGGAGCGCGACGCGGGCCTCCATCTCCGCGTCGTACACCTCGGCCGTCGCCAGGTAGACGACGCGCGAGCCCAGTCCCGCGGCAAGCCGCTCCGCGAAGCGGCTCTTACCGCTCCTGGTTCCCCCTATTACGAGAACGGTCGATCCCATGCCCGTTACCCTCCCTGCTCTAGGAGACGATAGACCGCGGCCAGGTCGAGGTCGCGCCGCACCGCCATGGCCAGGCGATCATACTCGGCCTCCCGCGCGGGCGCCAGCCCCGCCTCGAGGTGGAGGCCGCGCCGCGCCGCGAGCCAGTCGATCACGGCGCGGCGCGCAGCGGGATCCTCGAACAGGCCGTGGAGATAGGCGCCGGCTACCATCCCATCCGTGGTACGGCAGCCATCTCCGTGCTCCGCCTCACCCGCGCCCGTGACCTGGAACAGCGGCGCCTCGCCGCCGGTGGTCCGGCCCATGTGAATCTCGTACCCGGCGATGGTCGTCCCGGCCAGGAGGCCGAACGGACCAGCCCCCGCCACCGCCCGCGCCTGGACGCGTCGCGTCCTTTTCTCGGCCTCAAACGTCGTGTCCACCGGAAGAAGACCCAGGCCCGGCGTTTCGGACACGGACGACTCAACGCCGTGCGGGTCCGATAGGCGCCGACCCAGCATCTGGTACCCCCCGCAGATCCCCAGGACCGGCGTGCCCGCGCCGGCGAGCGCGACGATGCGCGCGGCGAGCCCGCTTACGCGCAGGAATCCCAGGTCGGCCACGGTGGCTTTGCTGCCCGGCACGATCACCAGATCGGGCGCACCCAGGTCCCGCGGCCGCTCGACGTACCGTAGACGCACCGCCGGCTCGGCGGCGAGGAGGTCGAAATCGTCGAAATTGGCGATGCGGGGGAGTCGGACCACGGCGATGTCGAGCGGGCCGTCACCGCCGCGGTCCTGCCCCAGGGTGGCTCCGTCCTCCTCCGCGATACGTAGGTGCGGCAGGTAGGGGATCACGCCGAGGACAGGTACGCCCGTGCGCCCCTCCAAAAAATCCAGGCCTGGCTGTAACAGGCCGCGGTCGCCACGAAATTTATTGATGATGAACCCTTTGACGAGGGCGCGTTCGTCCGTTTCCACGAGGTCGAGCGTCCCCACCAGTGCGGCGAACACGCCGCCACGGTCGATGTCGCCCACCAGCAGCACCGGCGCCCCAGCATGTCGGGCGACCCGCATGTTGACGATATCGCCCGCCCGCAGGTTGACCTCGGCCGGGCTGCCCGCACCCTCGATCACGACCACGTCGTACGCCGCGCGCAGGCGATCGAGCGCCGCGGTCACGTCCTGCCAGAGCGCCGCTTTCCGCGCGTAATAATCGCGCGCCGCGAGCGTTGCCGCGGGGCGTCCGAGCACGATGACCTGGGAGCGCGCCTCGGCCTCGGGCTTGAGCAAGATGGGGTTCATATCCACGGTCGGCTCCACGCCGGCCGCGGCGGCCTGAACCGCTGTGGCCCGCCCGATCTCACCGCCGTCTGCCGTGACCGCCGCGTTCAGAGACATGTTCTGCGCCTTGAACGGCGCTACACGATGCCCGTCCTGACGCAGGATGCGGCAGAGCGCGGCGACCAGCAGGCTCTTACCGACCGACGAGGATGTCCCCTGGACCATCAGCACCTTAGCCGTCATCATGTTCCTCCAGGTGACAGCGATCGTTGAGCAGCATGAGCGTGGCGAGGCCGGGCGCGCAGGCCACGACCGAGACGGTGGCGCAGTCGAGCCGGAAACTCCAGTGCCGCGCGGGCGGGAGACCCAGCAGGTGGCAGAGCAGCACGCGGAGCGGGCCGCCGTGGGAGACGACCAGCAGATGGCCGTCTGGCTCGGTCGCCTCCATCTCAGCGACCCAGTCGTGCCCCCCGCCATAAGAGCTAGCAGGAGCGCTCCTTCGCCGAGGCATTCATCCGCGAACATGTGGCCCTCGGCCGCGCCGAGGTCGGCCTCACGCAGCGATGCGCGCCGGGCCAGGGAGAGGCCAGGATGGGCCATGAGAATGGCGGCCGCCGTGTCCACCGCGCGCACCCGGTCACTTGTATACGCGTCTGTGAAACGCTCATGCCGCAAGCGGTGGCGGAGGCGCCGCGCCTGACGGGCTCCCACCGGCGACAGGGGCAGGTCGGTCGCCCCGAGGGCGCGGCCATCGGCATTCCAGACGGTCTCGGCGTGGCGGATCAGCGTTAGCCTACGCATGGGTCAGCACCTCCGCTGTGGCGGCGACGAGACGCGCGCATGCCGATTGCGTGCACACCCCGATGCGCACACAGTCAGGTAAGCCGAACGAGGCGCAGTCGCGCACGCAGATACCGTGGCGCAGGAGCGCGGCACGAAGGGCGCGCCCATCGCTCCCCACGACGTCACCCCGCTGCCACCCCTGGACATCGACGAGCAGAAAATTTGCCGTCGGTGGGTAGACCCGCAGCCCCAGGTGGGTCAAGGCGGCGACGAGATACGCGCCCGCGCCCGCGACCTCCCGTTGTGCCCGCGCGAGGTGCGCTCCGTCCGCCAGGGCGGCGAGACCAGCCGTCTCAGCCATCGCGTTCACGTTCCACGGCGGCCGCACGCGGTCGAGCACCTCGATCACTCCTGGCGCCCCAAGCGCGTAACCAAGGCGGAGGCCGGCCAGGCCATAGTCTTTGGTCAACGAGCGCACCAGGAGCAGTCGCCCGTCGGCGAGGAGAGGCGTCAGGTCCGGGGCCGCGTCGGCGAACGCCACATAGGCTTCGTCGACCACCAGGAGTCCATCACCGAGCGACGCGAGGAGTTGGGCAATGGCCGTGTGGTTGAGCAGGGCGCCGGTTGGGTTATTCGGATTGCAGAGGAAGACGACGCGCGGACGTGTTTGCCGTATGACATCGGTCACCTCAGCCGGGTCGGGGCGGAAGGCCGCCACGGCCCGGGCGCGACTGCCATTGAAACAGGTACGGCTCCGGCGTCAGGTGGTCCGCCTTCGTGTTCTCGACGGGCCGGACCACGGGGATGCCCTGCGGGGTGGGCGCGAGCCCATCGGCGATCTCCTTGAGTAAGCCCACAGCTGCCGGGCTGATTAGGAACAGTTGCCGCTCCTGCTCCGTTCGGCTGCCTTTCGGCAAGAGGTGCTGCAGATAGATGCGCACGCGCTGTCCGGTCCGCTGCCCGTCGCGGATCTCATATACCTCCTGGATGCGCCAGCGGCTCATACTGATCTGTTGGACCTCGCCGAGCCGGGCCCCACTCGTCAGGAACACGACGGCGAGGGCCGCGCCGTAGAGGATACCCCGATACAAGCTGTCCCACTCGACGAGCAGGTCGCCTGGGCGCGTCGCCCGCGCGAGGAAGCCGGCGTCGGACTTGTCCGGCCCGAGGAGCCCGCCCCTGTACGTACTGACCCCGCGCGGGAACCCGAGCCGCACCGCCGCCGTTTTCACCTCGGCGGCGACGCGCGGCTGGAGTTGCCTCACCAGCGTGTGCGCGATCAGCTCCCCAAACCAGAGGATAGCGGTCGCGGGACAACGGAATTCGAGGTAGTACGTGTCGGGGACGTCGGAGGGGCGCTGTCCCTGCCCTCCGACCACCCGTTGCGCCGCCGTATCCGGGTCACCCCGCCCCCCGTGCGCGCGGGTCCAGCTCCGACGATCCCACAGGGTGACGGGCAGATCGACATCCTCGAGGCGCACTTTGAGGTCGGACAGGGCCTCGGGATGCGGCGTGAGGAGCACCGGATTGGTCGTGCGAATGCTGAACGCGTACGGGAGCGCGATGGACCCCGCCCTGGCCAGCGCCCGGACCGCCACGAACTCCCGTTGTATCTTCTCGGCCGCCTGCTTGCGGAACAAGGCCAGGTTGACCAGGAACGGATGGAGGGGCACGAGCACGTCGGCCTCGGCCTTGCGCCGCTGTTGCATCGCGGTCTGCAGGGCCGCGCCCAGACCGAGCCGCTCGAGATAGCGCGCCGGCAGCGGGGGCAGCAGGTAAGCCGTCCAGACCGCCTGCTCCTCGTCGTCGAGGTGCGCGAGATAATCTTGGACGTAGGCCGACAAGAGCGCATAGTTCTCCAGACCCCGCACTTGGTGAGGAGCTAACGCGCGATCCCGCGTGTACGCGTCCCAAACCTGACGCTTGCCGAGGTGCGGCAGCGCCGCGACACCGACATCGCGCACGAGCTCGTCGAGCAGGTTCTTCACCAGCCCGACCACGCCGCGCAGGCTCGCTCCCCCCATCCCCTCCGTGGCGCATCCGGCCGCGAGGGTCAAGGGGATAGTGCGCCAGTCTGAGCGGGGACAGTTGTTGATGAGGTAGCCCATCACCCGGCTGGGGAGCCGATCCCACGCGAGATCCGGCGCCTCCGTCAGCACCTCCGGGACCCAGGCGAGGAAGACAGCGACATGGCGATCGCGCTGCTCAGGGTCACTCCAGACCGGCTGATCGGAGGGCGTGCCCCCCTCGCGCCCCCGGCCTCCCCCGGCCGCAGGCGGCGCGGGCGCGTCTGTCGTGGCCCGATCGACGGTGTCATCTCGCACTGTCTCCACGTTCATAGCGTCCTCACTCGTCGGGCGCGGCGTAGGAGCCGATCCACGCGGCAAAGTCGTCCTGTTGTGACCAAATCGCAGCCCCCGACGCATCGTCGTCGTCGTCGTTGCGTTGAGCAGCCGGCGGAGTGGGGGACGGGGCGATGGCCGGCGCGACGTCGTGGACGATATCCCGCTGCATGGCCGCCAGCAACTCCAGCGCGTCCGCGTCGCGCAGGGTGTGATCGTACACCTCGATCGTGTCGGGACTCTTCCACCCCATGAGGCGGCTGATCGACTCTTTGGCGTTCCTGTACCCTTCACCCTCGCGCCCGTACACGACGCGCGCCTTCAGCAAGAGCTGCGTGACGTGCAGGTGGCGCAGATCATGGGGCGAGAAGCCCAGGGGGCAATGCCGCCGGGCACGGGGGTAGAGCTGTCGCCAGACGCCTTTGAACGTTTCGTAGGTATAGCCGGTCCCGCGGTTGGTCAGGAACAGGGGCTCGTCGTCCCCGAGATCGGACAGGCGCGTGCGCCGCGCGGGGTCGGCCCGTGCCCGGTCCACGCGGACATACTGCTCGATCAGCTGCGGGATCTGCGGCACGGCCCCGAAGTAGATGGTCTTCTCTTCCCGGCCATGACTGCCCTTGTTCCGCACCACGGCCCGTCCTGGGATGCCCGTCGTCGTGTGGCAGCGGTAGCCGCCGGCCGTCATACCGCAAATCTCGTGGACACGCGCCCCCGTATGCCGCAGCAAGAGCAGGACGATCCTGTCCCGTTTCGCCAAACCACGGGTGTGCACCATGGTCGTGAAGGCCACCGCCAGTCCTTCCAGGACCGTCGCCGTGGCGAGCGCGGGATCAAGGCGCCAGCCCTCGGCGGTCTTGACGCGGAAGAAGGCCGAGGGCTGGCGTCCCGACTCCCGCCATGACACGGAGCGGATACCGGCGATGTCGGGCGCGCCGGCATTCCTGATATGTTGAGCCCGCTGCCGTCGCAGCCGCGCAAGCAGGGGCGACTCCAGCGGGTTCGGGTAGACGTACAGCCCCTCCTCGGCCAGGGCCGCGTAGAAGTCGCGCCACGCCGCCAGCATTCCCCGCAACCCGCTCGCCGAGAGCGGCGTGGCGCCGGTCACGCCGAGGCGGTAGCCTTCAAGCGCGCGATCTGGGGTCACCGTACAGTGGAGCTGGCGGAGGAGGAAGGCCCGCAGGTGCGCGCGGATCTCGTCAGGAGGAGCGTTCCACGCGTGACCGCCGGCACGCAGGAACGCGGCGAAGGGGAGGAGCAGCCCGAGATAGGTGTCCAGCGTGCCGTGCATGGTCCCGTCAGAGGCGCGCATGCGATACCATTCGGTCACTGAGAAAACAGGCAAGCCTTCGCCATCCACGATGATGAGTGGATAGGTATCGTCCCCTTCCCCTAGGCATTTGACGATGGACAGGCCGCTGAGGGACGAGAAACGACCCCGCTCCCGATTCGGCACCCGCATCGCACGGCCCTCCCGTACGCGCCAACTACCCCGATCGTACGTCGACATGACGTGTGATGGTATCAGTTGTCCACAGACGGGAGTTCCCGCCTGATTCGTCGGATGCCGAGCCAGGGGACAGCGATTCCCACAAACAAAGAGAAACTAGCGTAACAATGAAAGGATGGATATGGCGATCAAAGAACGGCGCATCAAATGGGCTGTCTGTGGCGAGCGCGAAACGGTCATCCGGGGCGAGCGTGGCCCCCTCACCGCCTATTGCGATGTCTGTCGGGAGGAGCGCAAGCGCGAACAAGCGCGGCAGCGTATGGCCGCTCTGCGTGCCCGGCGGCGGTAACGACGGTCCGGCTGCGCCGGACCAAGGGGCCTTGAACCCCTTGAACCCCGTTTCGGCTGCGGCGGCCACAGGTCAGGACACGGCGGCACACCATCGCCACGGCTGACCTGTGGCCGTCCTCGCCGATCGTTATGGCCCCGTTGCGGTAAGATATCCCATGAGGCAACAACCCGCCGAAGGGTTACATTCTTCCATGAGGCAATACGGCGGCAATTCTGGCTCTGGCACACATTCCGTGCTGTGTCCTCACCTGCCATACTCCTGGTACCACCTTTAGATACGGCGCTACCAGGAGGTTGTAATGCGCTTGACCACCTTGCTCCCCCACCTGCGCGGGCTACGTG
>JAABUJ010004434.1_pt1 | contig 14761 bp, 22 predicted proteins | sample 5559131 | NCBI WGS metagenome assembly JAABUJ01 (sample SAMN10711875, study PRJNA513366) | rock metagenome | isolation source: Antarctica rocks | place: Antarctica: Victoria Land, Mt New Zealand nord | collected 2016-01-07 | reverse complement strand
GGAGCTGATGACGAGGCCATTGCGCCGCTTCGTCGGGATGGCCTCGTCGGCATACACCACCTTGAGCGGCACATCCGGGAGGAAGAGGTGCCGCGGGACGGCACGGAAAGCAGCCTCAACACGCGGGTCGGAGAGGTAGCCGCCCTCCTTCAGCCTGGTCACAAGCGCGTGATGCCGCGCGGATGCATCCTTCTGACCCTCGCCAGCTGTGCCGTCTATCAGCATGAGAGATCCTCCTCCGGTGCTATGACTCCATCTCTTTATAGTCGGACATGGTTCACGCGACGCTCGATCAAGCTTGACAGTGTAAGCCTCCAGCAGGCGCAACACTGTCAAGTCCGCTTGAACCATGTCTCGCAGCATTTGGAGCAAAGGGTTATCTACGGGATATGGGACGCGCCTAAACGCTTGGACTCGCTCCATAATAAGTTCGCCAGATTCGCCGGCCTCCCCACCTTGGATGTATCCGACGGATGTATAGGTTATTTAGGAGCGCGTCCTTAGGGCAGATGTCATGATTACTGATGGGCCTCGGCTGTTGAGAGTCTTTCTCGCGTATCAGTCGTCAGCCATACGCTTAGCGGGGATTTTCCCGGCAATGTTGTAGCGACCCCGTGGAGTGCTACGTCGTCCTCTGCGGTCCGGGGTCGGCGGGGCTCATCGTCGAGTATGCCCCCACGAACGGGCGCTACCCGCTCGCGTGCTCCACCCCGATCCCCGCCGATCACCCCCTCGCGCGCTCCTGGCGGGCGCGGGAACCGGCGGCCGGTTGGTCCTACGTGCCGTTCCCCTCAGGCAAGCGCATCCCCTGCCACTGTGAGGCCACGTACCGCGCGGGGCACGTCATCGGCGTGCTGGCCCGCGAGCGGCCCGTTCCCCGCGCGCAACTGGCCCTCCCGTTCTAGGAACGCCCCGGTCGCGACCGCGCGCCCTCGCGTCGATCGGCCGCCGGCACGACGCGGCGCGCCGTGTCCATCTGATGCAGCTCCTGGACGCGGTGGAAAAAAGGCGTGGTCGTCGAACTGCGTCAGCGTCTCCCCACGCGCCGCGTCGAAGCGCTGGCGCACCTCCATGAACCCCTTGGCCTGGAGGCTGCGTGTGTGCCGCTCGAACTGCTCGACGCTGATCCCCATGTTGGCGGCCATGCGCGCCAGGTCAGCCGCGCCCAGCCACGGCCGCTCGACGGCGGCCGCCCGCTCCAACTCCTGCGCCTCCCACCGTCGCCGCTGTTTCCGCCCCATCGCTGTCCTCCATCTCATCGTCAGGCGGCACGCTCACCCGTCCTCCTTGCTGTCGCGGCGGCGTGCCAGGTACTGCGCCAGCGCCTCCTCCATCACCTCATAGAGCTTGCGGTCCTCATCCACAGCAATCCTCTTGAGCTGCTTCACGTAGTCCTCGCGTAGCGCATAGCCCCGGTTAACGCGCGACGGCTGGCGCGATTTCGCACTCGTGCGATCTTGCGATTGTGCGTTTTCAGGGGCATCCAGTTGTGCAGCGTTGGTTGTCACGTCGGTAGCATCGACCGGCTCCGTCGAGAGGCGCATCCCGCGCCCGCGTCGGATCTCGGGCGGCATGCCGGGACCGCCGAGCATGTCGGATAAGTTCTGCTTGTTAGACGCCATAGCGAGCCTCCACTTCCCCGGCGAGCGTGGTGTACGCGGCCGCGCCGGCGCTGTCGGGCGCATAGGTCATGATGGACTTACCGGCGGCCGGGGCCTCCGCGAGCTTCACGTTGACGGGGATAACCGTGTTGAATACTAAATCGCCGTAGCTGTCTCGTATCTGTTGCTCGACGGCCTGGCTCAAGCTCGTGCGTCGGTCGGAGAGCGTACAGACGATGCCGCCGATCGCGAGCTGTGGGTTGAGGTCGCGCACGAGGTCGATAGTGGCCTGGAGCTGCGGCATGGCCTTGAAGGAATAGACGTGAACCTGGAACGGTACGAGCACTGAGTCCGCAGCCGCCAAGGCGTTGAGCGTGAAGAGACCCAGCGACGGCGGCGGGTCGATGAGGATATAGTCGTACTCTTCCCTGGTGGCCTTGAGCGCCTTGCGCAGTAGCAGTTCCCGGCCGACCTTCCCGGCCAGTTCGAGTTCCGCCCCCGCGAGGGCTAAGGTCGATGGCACAAGGTCGATGCCGGCGTCCGTGCGGACGGTGGCAAAGCTGACGCCCCGCTCCGGATTCAGTAACACCTCGTAGATGCTGTAGTCTAACTCAGCCGGGTCGATCCCCAAGCCCTGCGTCAAGTTCGCCTGGGGATCGATGTCGATGACCAAGACGCGCCGGCCACGCGCTGCCAACGCAGCGCCCAGATTCTCCGTCGAGGTCGTCTTCGCGACTCCCCCTTTTTGCATCGCCAGGGCTAGCACACGGCCGCTCATTACGCCTCCCTCTAGTCTCCCTAGTACAATGCACCAACGCAGGATCGCATACCTGCGTTACTGCGATCGCGCATGAACGCATTAATGCGTATGCACGTTCCTGCATAATCGCACTTTTAAGTTAATGCGATTACGCAGGAACGCACTTATACGATAGCGCATGAACGCAATGGTGTGCAAGCGCCGGTGTGCAAGCGCAGTAGCGCATAGGCGCATAGCTGTTAAAAGTCGATGCGGGCATGACGAACATGAACTCAGGACAAAAGAGGCGTCGAGGGCTGTTGACATAAAAGTAACGTTACTGCCACTCCAAGACGCGGTAGCCGTGGCGCAGGCGACGGCGCAGGATCGCCTCAACGTGGACCTGAGCATCGGCGCGGTCGGGGTAGTAGTCGATGCGCGTCCGCTCGGGACCGCCCGTGCGGCCCCACATGCGCAGGAGGGCGCCGCCCTCGAAGAGGGCCGGGGTCCAGGTGAGGGTATAGCTGCGGTCGCGGTTACGGGCGGGGTCGACGCTGCGCAGCCGGACGTAGGCGCGGAAGTGCGCGGCGGCGGGCGGCAGTGTCCGGCTCAGGCGTCCCAAGCGTCGCATCGCCGGCCGCCTACCGCGCGTGGTCCGGATCGTCGTCTGCGGCAGCGGCGTCGTCGCGAGCGCCGCCTCCGCGCACCTCGTCGTAGGCCGCGCCGATGCGCGCCAGACCCGCCCGCAAGGCCTCCTGGCTGTCGGGGAGCAGGTACTGCGCGACCTTGATGCGCTTATCGGGGCTGGAGTCCGGGTCGGCCAGCAGCAACTCGATCACGGCGCTGTCCTTCGAGCCGCACAGGATCAGGCCGATGGGGTCGGCCTCGCCCTCGGCGTGGTCGTGCTGACGCGTCCAGGCCAGATAGAGCTGCATCTGCGCGATGTCGGCCGGCGCGATCTCCCCGATCTTCAGGTCGAGCAGGACCGGCGCCCGCAAGAAGCGGTGGTAGAAGACGAGATCGACATAATAATCCTTGTCGCCGATGGGCAGGCGCTGCTGCCGGCCAACGAAACAGAAGCCGTGGCCCAAGGCGAGCAGGAAGTGTTCGATGTGGGAAACGAGCGCCGCTTCCAGGTCACGCTCGGAGAAGGCGCCGTCGAGCCCCAGGAAGTCCAGGACGTACGGATCGCGGAAGGCCTCACCGTACTCGGAGGGGGTGACGGCGCGGTTGGGGTGGGGGAGGGAAGCGGCCATCTCCTCGGGCCGGCGCGACAGTCCGACGCGCTCGTAGAGCATCGAGTTGATTTGCTTCTCTAACTCGCGCGAGCTCCACCTCCCGGTGATTGCCATGCGCTCATAGAACGCACGCCGCTCCTCGGGCAGGCGCATCAAGGTCCGGTAGTGCGTCCAGGTCAATTCGGCCCGCACTGCGGACCGAATTGGGTAGGCAACGTAGAACTGGCGCATGGCGCGCAAGCTCCGCTCGGCGAAGCCGCGCCCGAACTCGCCGCCCAAGGTCCGCCCCACGCGCGCGAGCACCTGTTCTCCGTAAGCCGCGCGCTCCAAGCCGCCCTGCTCCTCGCGCACCAGGCGCTCGCCGATGTGCCAGTAGGTGGCCACGATTTCCGTGTTGACGGCCGCCGCCGCGCGCCCGCGCCCGGACGCGATGATAGCGCGCAGGTCGGCCAGCAGCGCGGCGTAGGCGTCGTTCTCAAACCCGGGAGGGGTAGGCGTGTCGCTCACCGCTCTCCTACCCTCGACGGAGACGCCCACAACGTCGGAGTTAAGTATGTCCCTAACGCCCACCCCTGGAATAACTCACGGACCTGCGCGAGATCGTCGGTTTCCCGCGCTCGCACATGGTCTGCGCTCACGTACTCCCAGGGGGACCAGTGGCCGCAGGCGCCAGACGACAATGCAGCGACCGGCAAGAGCGTGCCTGCGGACAACCGGGCAAAAGCGTCGGATGTGAGCACGTCCCCGCTGTACTCTAACCCATGACGCTCCTGCGCCTGGTCACAAAAAAGGGTGATGCCTTTGTAGAAGAGGCGCGACTTCCAGTAGGCCCAGGCTTGCTCTTCGCAGCGTTCGTAGGTGGAAAACATCACACCGGCGACGGGGCTATGTTCGCTCTCGATGACAACGCCGACGTCCAGCTTGTCCTGGCCGAAAAACTCACGAAACCGCGAGCGAGGTTTCACGTCCTTAATAAAGTGGACGCGGACCCGCAGGTTAGTCGCGCGCCGCGCCACGACACCGGCGCAGAAAGCGTCTGGGCATTTGTACCACGCGGAACGATGGAGCGTGGCGCGTTGCGCCCCCCCCCGCAACCACGCGCGCTCGACATGGAAGGTGTCGCACATGAACGCGATGAGTTCCTCAGTCATGAGGTCGGCCAGGCGGTCGTCATCATCAAGTGCCGAGAGAGGAAAGGCAAAGTCGCGCAGCAGCACCGGGACAACCGAAGGGGGGACGTGGTGCGCGTCGAGTAGATGGCGGAAGCGAGCGCGCATTGTGTCGAGCTTGTCTATCAGCGGATGTGTCGCCTTACGGCCATACCGCTGTGTTTGGAGGGGGGATTGAGGTTCCTGTCTTCCATGCGACGACGTGGGCATCCCACCACTCACGCCATCCCCGCCCGTCCCTGCTCCCGCCTGCACGGTCGCCCGAATTCCGCGGGCTACTTCCCTCCAAGCCTCATCTCGGCTGTGCCAACCAGGTCCCACCACCGGCTTCGCGTCGGTCGGCAGCATTTGCAGGCGGGCAAAGGGTGCCCCCTCCCAGTCGACGGGGCGGACGACGATGGGGATAACGCGAATCTCACCAGCGTCATGCCGCTCCAGCGCCCGCGTCATCTCCACGCCGTAGCAGTAGCGCGAGGCAAGGAAGTCGCTGCTGATGAGCAACAGGACGACATCGGCGGCCTCAAGGTTCCTGTCGATCTCGGCCTCCCACTCATCGCCGGCGTCGATCTTGCGGTCATGCCATTGGTCGATCACGCCCGTATTCTGGAGCAGTGCGAGGTGCGTTTCCAACTCCCTACGCAATTCCTCATCGCGGTGCGAGTAAGAATAAAAGAGGCGCACTGGCTTTGCTATGGGAATCGTCATTGGCTCACCGCTTCCTACAACCCCAGACCAGCGGCGGCGTTTTCGCGGAACAGGTCACCCTCGCGGATATACTTGCGGACCATGGGCAGGCTCTTGTGCCCGGTCTGCGCCATGATGGCGCGCTCGGTCTTGCCGGCGGCGGCGGCGGACGTAGCCAGCCCTGCGCGCAAGCTATGGCCGCTGTACTTGGTCGGGTCGAGTCCGGCCGCCTTGGCGCGGCGCTTGACGATGCGGGCCACGCCTTTATCCGAAAGCGGCCCCGGCGAGAGGGTGCCCCGCCAATCGACGGAGCGGAAGAGTGGCCCCCCGACGATGCCGGAGGCCTCGCGCCAGGCCCGGTACGCGCGTACCGGACAACTCTCGACGTAGGCGCCGTAGGGGATGCCCACTTTGCGGCCCGCTCCCTCCTGGTCGGTCTTTGAGCGGCGCAGCGTCACGACCAAGCCGGCGCGCGTGTCCTCCACGTCGGCGACATCGAGGGCGACCATTTCGGAGCGCCGGAAGGCGCCGGCGAAGCCAAGCAACACCAGGGCGCGGTCGCGGTGGCCGCGCAGCGTGTCGGGCAGGCCGGCGACCATGGCGCACACGTCGTCGGTGACGGCTGGAGCCTTACCCTCCTGCGCCGTACCCTTGACACGCCGGATGCCCGCCCACACCGCGCGCACAACAGGTGCTGTCGTCGGCGTGTCGTAGCCAGCCGTTTTGTGGGCCTGCGCGATCGTGACCAAGCGGCGGCCGAGCGTGGCGGCCTTGCAAGTCTCGGCGCGTACGGTGAGGTAGAGTGCGAGCGTCGCCGGCGTCGCCGGGAGCGCGCTGTGGCCGTGGTGGGCGCACCACGCGGCGAAGTCGGCCCAATCGGCGCGGTAGGCGCGGCGTGTGTTGGCCGCCTTGGACGCGTCGGCATAGGCCTTCGCTTGGTCAGCGATGGCTGGGATTGTCGCCGAGGATACCGGCGCGCTAACTGAGTGAAGTGTTATCGCCATTATCTAATGAGGCTCACTGGATACCTGTACGCGTGTATTTTGTCATCAACGGTCAAGAGCGTTGCGCCTTCAACCCTTGCTTGGGCGATCAGCAATCGGTCGAATGGGTCTCTGTGTTTGAGATAGAACGGTAATCCCTCTAAATCCAGCACATGGTCGACCGTGACCCCCAAGACTGAGACATCGTTCTCTTGCTGCTGGCTCTCAATCAACTCGCGTAGGGGTGTATGGACGATGTATTCCGCCTTTCCTCGTTGATGCTTGATCTGTATCTCCCAGATGCTTACGACGCTCACAATTAGAGAATTGTCGGAGTCCTGGCAAAGCTCGAACGCACGCTGCGATAACCGCTCCGGCTCCTCGGCCCACCAGACGAAAATCTGTGTGTCTAGCAGCAGTTTCACTCGATGCCTAGCCAGAACTCGTCGGGGAGAGGATCGTTGAAATCCTCGCTGAGCTTTATCGTGCCGCGATTCAAGCCTGGGATGCGTTGTTTCTTGGCCGACGTAGGAGACACTAACGGGGTTGGCGTCCCCCGTTGCGTGCTCTCCGTAGCGGCGAACGCCCCCGCATCTTCAGCCATTGGCCCCTCAAGTTCCCCCTCGCCCCCCCCTTTCAGGAGCTTAAATTGATTGCGGCGGAACAGAACCATGACATCACATGCTGCTGTCGAGTAGGCCAAGCTGCCCTTGGGCATGGATTATGTCCTCCATATCGATAACATCGTCTCTCCAGCCGCCCGCTATTTCGGGCGAATGCGTCGCGACAATAATTTGTGAAAGGGGGTTGAGTTCCCTAATAGATGCAATGATTTTGGCCTGCCACTCTATATGAAGGGATAATTCAGGCTCATCGGCAAGAAATATAAAGGGCTCGTTCTTCTGGAGCAACGTTTCTATAAGCAGGATCAGGAGCTGCTTCTCCCCCGAAGACAAGTCAGTAATAGCTATCCTCTTGCGGCCTTTCTGGATAGTTAGGTCGCCGTTCGGATCAATCCTCACCTCCTTGTCATCGATGAAACTCCCAACAATTTGAACAAACTTTTCGATCGGCTGAAAGACATCCTGCTTCTGGTTTTGCGCCTGGAATGACAGATCTATGATGTGTTGCGTCCTCTTTAAAAGCGGGAGAGGCATGATGTCATTGATCTCCACCACTCCTCTCCCATCCTCCCTCTCGCCCTCTTCGAGTGCATCATCCTTCGCTTGCACTTGGCTTCTAAACTGTTGCAACGCGCTCAAGCTGCGATTCAGGACTGCTATATGCTTGTCAATTCTATCGGCTACACTATTGTCGAGCACGCCCAACTCGCTATAAGCTCTGGATAAGGCATCTTTCTCTTTGTCGAGCTCCGCGGCTCGCGTATTACTCGGATCGAACGTGTCGAACTTCTCGTCGTACAGCATCGAGGCGAGAACCCCTCGCTGAAAGGTAGTGGAAATCTGATTGGCACGCTCTGCCAACGTGAGTTGATAGCTCGTGAGCCGGCGCACCAACTCTTCCAACCGCTGATCGATGGCAGGCTGTCGGGGCCGGCGGCGCGCTGCGTATTCCTCTTCGTCATAGACTGTCTCATAAGCCGCCCTGTGGACTGAAAGGCTAGCGATATTTATTAGCCGATCGATTTCCTGTTTGAGCCGGCTATACTCTTCTTCCAAGCGAGGAGTACGCATGCGGCGTCTAGGGACATAGGAGTCCTCAAATAAATCTCTGGGATAGACAGGCAAGGTGTAAGTTTGGGAGCCAACCTGGAAGTCAATTAGCTCGGGAGACACGTTATCACCGCTACGCTTGGTGGCCGTGATCGTTTGTGTTTCCGTTTTGTCTTTGAAGCTGACAAGGCTAGCCGTAATCGATTCAAAATCGAGTGACGTGAGTATCCTTAGGTCAACTCGCAGGACCCCTTGCAACAAATCCATGAACGTTGTCTTACCCGAGCCATTCCGTCCAATAATGATATTGACGTCGGGGTACAGGTCCGTGGCAGCTCTATATTTGCCCCAGAACCCTCCTATCTCGACTTTGGTTATGCGGAACATCACGTCCTTCTCAGATTATTTTTAGGTTGGGCCGCTGCTACGGGGCGCATTGCCCATGTCCACAACAATCACTACAAGGCCCAACGCTTTCAGAAGCTAGTATAGTTGATCGACGAGGGGGAGGGTCCGATAGGGTTGTATTATCGGACCCCCCACCGGCCCCCTTGTCTCCATTCCTGCCCGTACCACCCGACAGAACTTTGCGCGCTATGCGAGATGTTGCTCCATTAACGACCGCACGCCGCTCACGAGGTCGGCCACGTCCCGCTCAGTGAACTGATCCCACTGGCCATGGGCTGCTTTATTTCGGATAGCGGCAAGAAATGTGATACGGTGCTGCGTGAGTGCGTTATAGACTCCATCCTTAGCGAGGTCGGCGTTCATCCTATCCACTTTGGGTTTCGCGTCGAGAGGGACATTGCGACGTTGACACACCTTCCTCAAGCCATCCTCTAAGACACTGCCAGCGACGACGGCGGCCGGCCCGGCGTAGCCGTTGGCGAGCAGGTGCTCGGCCTGCTCCCGGAAGTCATCGAAGACCTCGGCCGTGATGAGGGTACGTACTTCGAAAAGGTAGCCATGCTCGTAATCATCGTGAGCCGCCTTGAGGATACCCAAAGCAGTTACCATCCTCTGCCAATGATAAAGACCTAACCTTGTTCAGGGACGCAGCCCTGAACAAGTGGCTCCTGACGGAGCAGCAAAGATCGACAAAAAATTGTCGATGTCGCCGCCCCAAGCGCCTAGATCAACCTCCTTATCAAACCTCCTGTAGTGGTCGCTCTCTCGGCTAAAGACACGGTTAAGCAGACTGAGGCAGCTTACTCCCCATTGGGATGACGTCTGTATATCGACGGTGCTCGAAAAGCTGTCAGTCTGGACGTGGCGCGCCACGTCCTCGCCAGTCTGGATAAGCTGCGCGAATCCCTCGGCTATTTTCTGATCGACTGCCACACTCAACATACTCTCATTTCATGTCTCCAAAGCGGTCACGGTAATGCATCTTACCGTAACTAGTTAAGACCGAACTACTAGTATTGCAACGAGACTTCAAAGCAAGGAAGCATCAAGAACCAGCAAAGCCACCCGTACAGCACTGATTGCGCCATTGCGGTTATGCGAATTAAGCTGTCGATGGAACCCGCATTACGCCTCGCGCAGTCTCACATTTGCGAAGTCTCGTTGCAATACTAGGGGTTGGTCCACATTCACATAGGGCAGCGTGAGATAGGCATGGGCTAAGAGTGCAAAAGCTGTGTGACGGTGCCATGCTGGCCAGCTCCGCGCTTCGTAGTGATTGAGACCCGCCTGCTCACACGCAGCTTGCATCGCTGGGTGAACCTGTTGGGATGTCTTAACAACCTCCACCAACTCTTGAAGACCTACCCTATCAGGTGCCAGGGCTAGATAGTAGTCAGGCTCATAGCTGTCGTCGTATTCGTCGAAGTCAATGTAGTCGTCGTATTCGTCGAAGTCGATTTCATCCACGTTCCCATCTGTTTTATCGTTATCAATGAGACTGTCGAAATGACTATCGACCGGGGGGAGGAAACTAGTATCCCTGCGTGCGACATGACGAGGTCTCTCCTCAAACTGGGAGGGGTCATACGAATTTTTCAGGAACCATTGCACGTACCCAGCGTATGGTTGTTCGAGACGAATGGCAGTCCACACTCGCCCCTTACGATCGTCGTCTCGTAAGTGTTCACGCTGTATGTAATATAGATCGCGGTCATACTGCTCACCATCATGCGGATGCATAGACAAGATAAATGGTTGTCGTCGCTGTTGCAGGACATCGTACAAGGTAGGTAGGTACAGGAACCGATCGTGGAGAACAACCCAGGCATGCGGCACCTGTGCAGTATCGGCAGCTTCCAACATCTTATTGGCAAGGTCCGCTAGGGTATCAGGTTGTACAGACTCTGGTATGCGGGCCGCTTTGCGTTTCCGGCGACTATGGAGCCATGTGTCATCTATATACAACCGCCGATCAAGAAACGCACACCCGCGCGGCGCGACGTAGCCGAGAAACAACGCTTCTTGATACCCCATTGTGGCGGTGTCTGGAGAGATACCTACCGACTTCGTGCCTTTTTTCCAGATCAGCATGGGTGTAATGACTAGGATGCCATTCGCGTCCCCTATCGCCTCAACGACAAGAGACCGGAGATCAGCCATGATCCCATCGGCTGACCACTTGGCCGTTGTCAAGAATCGCTCCATGCTATCGCACGCACGTTCGCCAGCGTAGGCGGCAATAGAGCGTGCCGTCTTGCGCTCGATTGGCGCAATCAACCCCCCGAAATACTGGCGCGCCCGTTTCTTGACTTCAACCCGATGGAAGTGCCGCTCAATCCGCTCAAATAGAATATCAATAGCGTCGAAACCGACTTCCGCGACTTCGACCCCGACTTCAACGTGGTGGTCATGACCACTCTCAAAAGCATGCTCGCGATTACTCATAGCGTCCTATCTCGCCATCTCTGCACCCTATGTCCAGTGTCAGTATCGGCCAAAAGTGCGGAAGTAGGATAGCGCTGTGGATAAGTCTCTGCGACTTGACGAAGGTAGACCACTACCATGCACTTATACGTGGACGCAGCTAGACCACGCGTAATTTAGACCGTACAGACACGAAAGGGGGTGAACTGCATATGGTACCGACAAAAGCGTACGGCGTGTGTGACACGCCTGCTGGCCGAGATCCTACCCTCGACCACCGCGCCTCTACCACACACGCCGTCTCGCCGTAGACCACCCGCAACCCAAACGTCTGCAACAACGTATATCGCTACTGATGGCCGTTCCCTCTATTGTAGGCACATATGCATGCCCGCGCAATGGAGGGGACGGCGGGTAGCGCCTATGGAGGCTCATACCTATGACCGTCACTAACGACCGCACACCCACACACATCGGCGGCGTAGCCACGCCCAAAGCGACCCCTCAACCGCTCGCCACCGCCATCTCGACCGCCATGCGCCCCGCCCTCGTCGAGCTGGGGTATGTGCGCGGTTGGCAACATGGTCACCAAGCCGCGCGTCAGCTCTACCGCATGCTCGGGACCGATGCCACGGAGGAGGGCCGCTAAGCACATGACCATAAGTTCGGCACGTTTTTCGCGTCTGGATCACACCCAGATAGGCCATGCCAGACTTGTGGACACCTGCTTAGATGGCAATGACTCCTTCCTTTGTCCGTGAACACAAGATGACGCCGCGCCTGGCCGATGCCGCGCAGGAGTGCCTCTTGCGCGCGATGACCCCGAGTGGCTCCGAGGGGTCACAGGCGCTCGCCTGGGGCAATGCGATACACAACCTACTCAAGATCGACATGCGCCGCCAGCTCACGGGACAGGTCGCGCTCGCTCCCGACGAGTTGATCGTGCGCGGGACACCGCGTACTCCCTGGCGCGACGACCCTGACTATTTCAAGCTCGCCCACGCCTGCATCATCGGCATGCGCGCCTACCTCGACGAGGAGGAGTTGGAGGTGCTGCGCGCCGAGGAGTTCGTGCGCACGCGCCCGCGCCTCGTCACGGGGACGACGGACGTAGCGGTTGTGCTCTCGGGTCGCTTGGACCTGGTGTGCCGTCGCCCCGACGGCCGGCTCGTGCTCCCTGACATGAAAACGGGCAGCCGCATCCCGAGCGACTTGGAGCTAGCCGCACTGCCGAGCACGATCATCTACACGCTCCTGGGTGAGGAGCTGCGGCGGCAGGACGCGGCGATCCGCGAGCGCACGACCGACAGCATCGAGATCGTCCACATCCTGCCCCACTTGGCGGCCTACTCGTCGGCGCGGCTCACGCCAGACGAGCTGGACGCGGGGCGCGCCGACGTGCGCGCGCTCGTGACCGCGATCGACACGGGGGAGTATATAGCTATCACTGGCGAGTGGTGCGCCTACTGCCCGCTCTATGCCACCGGTGACTGCCCCGCGTGGACGAAGCGCCAAGAGGGCAGCGGCGGCGAGTTCTAAGAACCCTAGCTATAGTTCCCATGCTCGTCGCCCAAACTCCTAGTCTAGGCGACGAGCGCGGGAGATAACATGATGACCTTAACGCGCAGACCATCTGTTCACGCTACGCGGCCCCACCCTGATCGACGCGCACGGCATGGAAACGTCGCCCCTCGACATACGCCTGCCGCGCCCGCCCAATCTCGACGCGGCCGCGCAGTAGCAGCGCGCCGGCGGCGAGCAGCAGCGCGCCACCGACCCCGAGCGCCTCCATCCGAATTGCACCCATAAACAGCGGCAGGGCCAGGCCCACGATGAGCGCTACGATGGCCGGGACAGCCAGCCAGAGGCCGGCGGCGACAAGGCGCGCGGCCCGCGTCCGTTGTGCCCGGTACCGCTCCTCGCGCGTGGGTCGTCCTACGGGGATCAGTCGGGGTCTGTGGGATATTCCCGCTGTTGATGCCGTCGATACCATCATCGTGTTGCCCTCCTGTCGCCGCCCCTAACGACAACCACGCATCGCATGATCGTCTCCCTACAGCGATACCAGGCCCACGCCTCCCGCGCCCGCCCTTATCCACGACCACGCGCGGGCACCGAGGCGCGGAACGATGATCGCGCGTCACGCCGCCGGCGCTCCCAGACCAGCAGCGCCCCGTCCGTGCTGACCTGCCGCATGTCCAGCTTCTCCAGCACACGCCGCGAGGCCAGGTTATCCCGCAGACAGGACGCGACGACCCGCGCGACACCCGGCTGCCGCAGCGCCCAGTCCAGGACCGCGCCGGCCGCCTCGGTCGCATAGCCGTGACCCTGGTAGGCGGGGACCACGCCGTAACCAATCTCCACCGTGCCCGTCGCATCGGGCGACTCCCGAAAGCTCACCTCCCCGATGAGCGTCCGCTCCGCTCGGTGCAGGATCAGCCACCAGCCCCAGCGCTCATACGCCCTGCCCGCCGGGTCGGCCTGCATCATGTCCACGAGCAGCGGCAGGATCTCCTCATCATCCCGCAACCAGTCGGCGGGCACGCGCACGTCCAGCGCGTGCCCCAGGTGCGCCCGGCCCGTCAGTGCGGTCTTCGCCAGTACCGACGTGAACGGCGTGACGGTCAGATGCGCGGTCTCCAGGGCGGGCATTATCTCCCCTCATCGTCCTCGGTGCTGTCCAGCGCGTTGACCGCAGTACTGTCCAGCGCGGGGTCCACCCCATCGAGGCGCGCCACGTCATCCGCGTCGTCGCCACCCTGCGCATCCGCGTCATCCACGAGGAGCAACTCGTCGTCGATCGCGGCATCGGGGAATAGCCGCGCCTGTTCGCCGTTGTTCATGCGATCTCCTTTCGTTGGTCTGATAGGCGGTCGTCGCCACACACCGCTCGGCCTATCCGTGCACGATCATGGCCGGCTCCTCCGGCGTATCTCGGCGACGACGGCGCCGTGCAGGAGTGCCAGGTCGTCGTCGCCCATCGCGGCTACCTCGTCCGCGACGCGCTCCCTCATCTGATGCGGCGTGCCGGTTCCGTCGCGTACGGCCACGCACAGCGGGCACAGCCAGCGGCGGCCGTCCTTGCGCCAGCCGGCCCGCGTCGCCGGCGCCACCGCCGCGCGCACGTTAGCGGCGTCGAGCACCACCTGACGCCGGCACTGGCCGCACAGGACGACCGGCCGCAGGCGGATGGCCCCGCTCATGCGCCCCCCCACGGCCGACGACAATCCATGATCGGCTGGCTCATGCTGATACCCTTACCTGTACCCCGTGCATCATACGCGCTACTAGCTGCTCTCGCCGGGCAGACTGATGGGGCCACCGATCAGCCGTTTGACCTCGGCTCGCTCCCTATGCCACCAGTGCGGGGAGTGTAGCGCGTCGCCGTCGAGGTCGAACGTGACCTCCGCGAAGCGTTCGCCCGGCGCGATATGGACATGGCGCGGGTCTACATAACCCTCGATGAAAATAATCCCCTCTTTGGCCTGCGGAAGGAGTTGACGCCACGCCTGGGTTGCAACCTGCGCGGCCGCGTTCGTAACGCTCGCGCCCGGATTATCTTTCATTTCCCAAGCTCCAAGCTAGGACGACGGGCAGCGCGCCCCGGCGCTCAAAGACTTGGAGGTAACAGCGCCCCTCGTGCCCGGTCGGGCCGGTGTAGCGAAACATCCCGTCGTAGGAGCGGAACGCCGGCGTCTGTTCCGGCCCCTCCGTCATTGGTCACGCTCCTTGCCCTCTGCCGAAGGGCCGTCCGCCGCAATCTTCGGCTTGTTCTTCGCGCCCTTCGGCCGCCCCTGCCGCCCCAGGTGTGTGCGCCGGTACGCCTCGATGGCCTCGGCCGT
>JAABUJ010004433.1_pt1 | contig 14762 bp, 17 predicted proteins | sample 5559131 | NCBI WGS metagenome assembly JAABUJ01 (sample SAMN10711875, study PRJNA513366) | rock metagenome | isolation source: Antarctica rocks | place: Antarctica: Victoria Land, Mt New Zealand nord | collected 2016-01-07 | reverse complement strand
TAAACGACTAAACAGGAGTGGTAATGCATTCGCGCAACACCTGCAACGGCCTGCTACACTTGTATGCATGTTAAGCTGCCATTACACACGGTTTTGAGCATCCCCCACATTTCCCCCACATCTGGCCGGATGAAATTAATTCCCAGCCTCCGGGCCCCCACGGAGTGGGGGCCCAAATTCTGGGGTCACCGCTTCCCCCACTGTGAGGGAACCGCTGGACCCCCAAACGAAGCACTGCCCAAAGTACAGAGTATGAGGTAGAGAGCAAGCTGTTGACTGTACTGTTCTCCTTGATCCGTTCATTGCAGCACCGTTTTGTTGCTCCACTCAGTCCCTCTGCGTTCCCGTGTTTGGGCCTTACTTTGCTCTCCTCTCAGGAAGCGCCCTTCCCACTTCTGGTACCTACCTATGCAAGCGTGAGTATGCAGAGGGGTCACGCAGCCTCGTGAAGCGACGGTGTGGCAGCGGGTTGCACTGTCCGTAAAGGGGTAATCGTAGGGAGTCTTGGGGACAGGCAGCTCTGTTGGATGGCGCTGTGATGACAGCGCCTGCAGCATATGGCAGCAAGGGGGCGCGTATGCGCGCTGGCCCGCAGCATGCGCGGGCGTGCGGCGCGCACAAGGCGACCACAAACGCCCACGGCGGCGCTGCTCCTCCTCTGCTTGCTCGGCGCCTGCGGTGCGGCCCTCTTGGGTACAGCTTGCGGGCTGGAGCACGCTGCTGAGGTCCCCACAAGGTGATCAGGCGGCGCCAGGGTCCGCAGGTGCGCGCGCGAGCTGGCTGGCCGGACCGTACGTCCAGGAGGACCGCAGCGCACAGCAGCAGCAGCTGCGGAGAGACGTCGTGGACATGTGCGCCCTCCCGTGGTCACTGCGTGCTCACCGGCCTGCACTTCGTGATCGGGGTGCATAGAGCACGCGCGCGGGTGATCCGGCGCGTGTGGGTTGGCTCTGCACAGTGCGGGACTGCGAGTGAGGTTGGGCACCAAGGCACAGCACCCACTGGCGCGGCGCAGGTTCACGCACGGTTACGACAACTACATCGCGCACGCGTTCCCGCACGACGAGCTCAAGCCGCTGAGCCTGTCCTATACTGACTCGCTGGGTGCGCGCGCTTGCTTCGCCTGTGCTGAGGGCAGCTGGTGAGAGTAGCGTTCGGTCAACAGAGGGCAAAAGCTGGGAGTGGGCTGAGACACTCCTGCATGGGTGTGCTTGCCTTCCCAGATATCGCCTGGGCACTCGCATGCAGGTGCAGGGTGGCTGGGTGCCATGACTCAAAGGTGATGTCCCACATCGGCAGCTTCATGCCTGAGCAGCCATGCGCCCCAACACAGCAAGCACGGAAGTGCGACACGCAGCAGGGCGCGCCAAGCGGGGCGCTTATGGGAGCTCTCAGCATGCCCAGGCAGGGCGCGCCACGCGGCCGCGCCGCCGCCGCCCGCCGGCCCGCCAGGCAGGGCACCGCGGCGCAGGCGAGCTGGGCAACCTGGACCCGGACCGCCCGGCGGCCGAGTACGGGGGCGTGGCGCTGTCGCTGGTGGACGCGCTGTCCACGCTGGCCGTCATGCGCAACGGCACCGAGTTCGCCTGGGCTGTGCGCTGGCTGAGCGCCCACGTGCGCTCCCGCGCGCGCCCGAGCGCCCTTGCTGCGCTCTGTCGCGACGCCGTGCCGTGCGGGGCGTCCGCGGCGGCGGCGGCGGCACGGCGGGCATGCTTTCGCTCCTGCATTGCGCGACAGGGGGGGTGCAGAGCGCCAGCCTGCGGCGACAGGCCCGTAAAATGCGCGTGCGGCTGGCGCCGTGACGCTGCTGGCTCGCTGGCGAGCTGCGCACCCTCAGGCTAAAGGCGCAACCCCCGGCCGCTGCGCGTCCAGAGGCAGGCGCGGCTCCCGAGTCCGGCAGGAACGGCGCACCAACGGCCCCCCCGGCCTGCGCGCAGCTGGACTTTGATGTCGACGTGCGCGTCAACGTGTTTGAGGCGAGCATCCGGCTGCTGGGCGGCCTGCTGTCGGCGCACCTGCTGGCCGCCGCGCCCGGCACGGGCCCGGCGCTGATGCCGGAGGGCTACGACGGCGGGCTGCTGCGCCTGGCGCACGACCTGGGCCGCCGCCTGCTGCCCGCCTTTCGCGAGAGCCCCACCGGCGCGGCCCGCGCGGCCCCTGCAGGGCGGCTGTCCGCAGCGGTGACCGGCGCCGCGCGAGCGCGCGCCGCTGCGCTGCTGTCAGCATAGGCGCTCCGAGCTGCGCGGCGGCAGTGCGGCCGTCGCACGGCCGGCGCTGCAGCCGGAGGGATGCCGGCCGGCTGCGACGCATAGGGCCATGGCGCAGGCCTCTGCCTGCTGCCTGTGTGGTGCAAGGCAACCGCCCTGCGCATCCACGCTCCAAACATCTTTCAGCCTGCGCGTGCAGTCACCCGCCCTGTGAGAGCCCCTGCGCTGCCGCCTTCGCGCTCATGTGTGCAGCTCACACACTCTCCACTTGTGACACTACCAGCAGGGAGGCCGAGAGGATCGGCAGTGCTCAGGCATTGGCGCGGGCACGGCCAGGCTGTGCAGCGCCGCCCGTCAGCAAATCCTGACTGTGAGCGGAGTGTCCGCTGTTGGCCCGCACGCCAGGCAGGGATCGTGGCGCAGCCGGGGCCGACCGCCGCGCCGCGGCCGCGCGCAGGCCTGCCCATCCCGTGGGTGAACCTGCGGCACGGCATCGCGGCCGACGAGCTGACGGCGTCCAACACCGCGGCGTGCGGCACGTTCATCCTGGAGTGGGGCCTGCTGTCGCGGCTGACAGGTGCGGCGGCACCCGCCAGCGCGGGCCACGCGTATGCCCTGCCGCCCCGCATGCCCCCGAAGCGGAGGGCAGGTCGGGCGAGCCGGAGTGCACGGAGGCGCCGCGCGGCGCGGCAGCGGAGCACGGTCCATGCCTCCTGGGCGCTGCCTGCTGGAGCGCTGGTGTGTCGGGTAGGATAAGAACAACCTTCCCTAGCCCAAGGAGCGGAAGGTGACGCGGCGGCGCGCAGGCGACCCGGAGTTTGAGGAGGTCGCGCGCGGCGCGCTGGCGGCGCTGTGGGCCATGCGCACGCCGCTGGGCCTGCTGGGCTACGCGCTGGACGCGGCCACCGGGCGCTGGACCGACTCCAACGGCGGCATCGGCGCGTCGGGCGACTCCTGCTACGAGTACCTGCTCAAGGCCTACATCCTGTTTGGTGCGCCGGCGGCGGCGGGCCTGCTGCCGCGCCGACTGTGCGCCCGGCGCCGGCATGCGCGGCGCGCTTGCCGCCGCTTCCAGGGAGGCTTTTTGTTTGTGTGATATATGATATTGATCACCTGCATGGGGGTGTGCACTGGCGCGGTGCGGAGGCCGGGCACCGCCCCTGCATGGATTGGACGTAGCGGCGGTGCATGCCGTGATGAGCCGCTGCGCGGCCGCGGGCAGGCGAGGAGGAGTACTGGGACATGTTCGCGGACGCGTATGCGGCGGCGCTGCGTGCGTACCGCTTCGCCGGCGGCGCCTGGTACCACGACTCCGACATTTTCTCCGGCCGACCCACGCACTACCAGTTCAACTCGCTCCAGGCATTCTGGCCCGGTGCGGCCCCGCGCGCCGCCCCGCCGCGCCGGCGCCGGGCGCGCGGCGCGCGCGCCGCAGGGCACAGCACGCATGGCGGCGCCTCGACGCTGCTGCACAGGTATTAAGCTAGGATTGGGGGAGGGCACATTGCGAGCTGGCCGCCTGCCGTAAGCACCCCCCACATGTCATCATGGAAGAGCGCGGTCATTGTTCCCGGGCTCCGCTGGTGCCCCTTTTGCGTAGCCCCTGGTGCTGCGTTCGCTGCGCTCGCAGCGCAACTGCGAACGCGGCCGTCGACCTCGGAGGTAGGGCCGCGCGCGGGGCGCCCGCGGCCTGACGCCGCGCGGCGCGCGCGCCAGGCATGCAGGTGCTGGCCGGCGACGTGAAGCTGGCGGCGGACACGTTCAACAACTTCATCGCCGTGTGGCAGAAGTTTGGCGTGCTGCCGGAGCGCTACCACTACCTGACCGCGCAGGTGCACTCCACCGAGCGCCACTACCCGCTGCGGCCGGAGCTCATGGAGAGCGCGCTGTACCTGCTGCAGGCATGCCCGGCCTCGCCCAGAGCCCGCCGCCCTCTTTCATCACTCAGCAAGTACCGTCGGGTGGCCGTACGTTTACACTTGTGTTACGCGGCCATGCGCCTGCTGTTTCATCGCTTGGAAGTACCGTCAGGTGGCCTTGCGTTCACACCTGTGTTACATGGCCCTGCGCCTGCTGCGAGCATGCCCCTCGAGGGCCACGCTCCGCTGCAACCGCACGGTGCTGCACGCTCTGCTGCAGCCGCACGCTCCTGCACGGTGGGTGCGCCGCGCACTGCTGACCTGCGCGGCAGCCGGCCTGACGATTGGCGCCGCCTGCGGCGCAGCCAGGCGACGGGCAACCCGCGCGTGCTGGACGCGGCGGGCGCGATGGTGGCCGGCCTGAACGCGCACGCGCGCGTGCCGGGCGGCTACGCGGCCGTCGGCAGCGTGGCCAGCATGGCGCTGGACGACGTGCAGCCCAGCTACTTCCTGGCGGAGACGTGCATGTACCTCTTCCTGATCGCCGACCCGTCCTTCCTGCAGGCGCGCACGCGCCGCCGGCCGGCGCGCCCGCCGCGCCCGGCCCCCGCCGGCCTGAGGCAGGCGTGAGGCGCGGCGCACTGCTGCCGGAGCGCGTACCTTGTGGCGGCCCGATCCCAGCTGCACACGCCTGCGTGCATGTTATCCATGCCGCCAAGCGGCATGGAAGCGCTCCTACATGGCAGCGCTCTTCTGCAGACGAGTATATGCGCCGCAGAGGCGCAGCTCCCCTCTGACAGGGCATCTGGGCCAGTACATTGACAGCTTATAGGAGCCACTTATAGGGTGCCACTCACAGGAGCGCTGCATTCGCGCAGGCGGGCGACTACGTGTTCACGACAGAGGGCCACCCCGTCCCGATCGAGGCCGGCCGCCGGCGCGCCGCGCAGCAGCCGCCCGCGTGCGCGCCCGGCGACCCGCTCGAGGACGCTGGCGACGGCGGCGGCGCGTGCAAGGCAGGGGCCGACAGCCGGGTGCCGCCGGCGCTGCGCTCGCTGCGGCTCGCCAAGAAGCTGGCGCGCATGCGCGCGCTGTACGGCGTGCCCGCGGGCGCGGGCTGGTCGCCGCGGGCGCCGGGCCGCCCGCTCGGCGGCGCGCCCGGCGGCGCGCCGGAAGCGGGCGCGCGCAACGTCTCCGGCGCGGGCTGCGCGGGCGCCCGAAGGGGGGCGGCTGGGCGCGGGCCCCCCAGGCGGCGCCTGGTGCCGCCCGACTGGGGCTACCACGCCAGCAACACGTCCGCGCTAGCCGCGCGCCTGTGCCCGCACCTGGCCGCGCCGGGCGGCACGCGCGTGCTCACCGCCTGCCACACGCGCGACGCGGCCAATGACGGCGCGTGCGCGCGCGACGCCGACTGCGGCACCGACGCGTGGACGTGCCGGCGGCGGCGCTGCTCGGAGCACCGCTTCTGCGTCGTGCCGGAGCAGCAGTGAGCGCGCGCACGGCGCGCTTCCGCGGCCGCTGGGCTCGCGCCCCGGCGGCTGGGCCCCGCAGGGCAGGCCTGCTGCGCGTGCGTCTCGCTCTGCCGAGAGCCGAGCAGCCATGTCCCTGCGCCGGCTGTGAGCAGCACTGCGCGAGGCCTGATGCGAAAGGCGTCGTGCAAGAGCTGAAGTCGCCTGGCTCGATCTGGGGCACGTGCGCCAATTACCTTACAAGCAGCACCCAGCGTGCCAGCGGCACAGCAGCTGCACAGAATCCTAACAAACAAGTGCTGCATCCAGCAGCTGTTACAGAGCTGTTACAGGTGACATGATTGTACAGAGAGTTTAGGGCGTGGAACCGTTTGTCGCTACTGGAGCAGGCACCCCATAGCTGACATGCCCTGGTGGGGCTCCCCCCGCGCCGAGAGCGCCCCCGTCTCCCCCGGGGCCTTCGCCTAGCCGGGCGCGCTTGTGCGCGGACGCCGCAGCAGCGTCATTAGCCAGGCCAGCGGCGGCCTCGGTGCTGGGCAGGGCGCCCTCGGTATCCGCCGCGACCCCCACATCCTCCTCCCGGCCTCGCTTGGCGCCCGCGCCGCTCGCCGCAGCCTCGCCGCTGCCGCCCAAGCCTTCCGCGGGGGCCTGCGGCTGGTCAGGGTGGCAGTCCGGCGGCAGGGTCGCCGCCGCCGGTGACCTGGGTTCAGCGGCCTCGGCGCCCTGCGGTGCTCCGGCCGCGGCCGCGCCGCCAGGAGCAGGCTCCCCGCCGCCCCGGTCGGCTGGCTGCGACGCAGGCGCAGTGTCGTCCGCATGCCCGTGCAGCAGCAAGCCGCGGCCACGCGCATCGCCAGCATCGTGCGGCCCGCTCTCCTGGGCCGCCGTCGGGGCTGCGGCAACCGGCGCGGCACGCTCCGCGTGATCCTGCGGCTCTGCCCTTCCCTCCAGCTCTCGCGCTTGCACGGCCGCCGTGGCTGCTATTGCGAGTGCGCGCGGGTGCGGCGCGGCCTGCGCGTCACCGTCGGCCGCGGCGGCGGCGGCGGCGGCGTCGCCGCGCTGCGCGGCCGACGCCGGCCGCGGCGACTGCGCCTCCTGGCTCTCGGCGCACGATGCCGCGCCCGCCCCACCGATGGGCTGCAGCAGCACACCGAGGGTGACACTTGCGCTGTGTGGACAGAACTCCTCACTACACCACAGGCGGTCAGCGGTGCTGACGTCCCGAAGCAGGCAGGTTCTGGCAGACCTGCGCTCGTTGGTTGGTTGACAGCTGACTCGAGGGACCAGCGGGACCCCTGGGGTGGCCGCAAAGGCAACATCGCGCGTTTGAGCCAGAAGCAGGGAGGGTACAAGAAGGCACGGCGGCGCACAAGCAAGCAACTACAAGCGGTGTCCTGGACCCTGTATGGCGTGGCGACAGTGGTAGTGCACTGGGGCCGGGGCGCACGCGCGAGGCGTCCTCTTCCTCAGAGCCCGGCGCGCTGGCCTGCGCGTCGCTGCCCGGGCGCAGTTTCAGGCGCAGCGTCGGCGCCGCCGCCTGCGTGGCCTGGCGCTGCTGCGGCGACAGCGGCGCGTGCACCTCACTGCCCCGCACCTGCCCCGCCCCCGCCCGCAGCTCGCCCTTGGTTGAACGTCCGCCGTGTGTACCGATAGTGGCTGCAGACAGGTGCACGAGCGGTAGCTGAAAGGGCTGCAGACCACGCGAAGGCTGTGCGCACCGGAACTATGTGTGGCCATCTGGGATGATCTGTTGCTGCCGCTTTCTCGCCTGTAATAGCAGCAGTACTTGCTGGTTAAGGCATACAACCATACATACATGCGCAGCATGTACGAAAGATACGCCGCACCAGTGGGCACCCATTTGAGGATGGTGAGCCGGCGGGCGCCCTGGCCGCCCCCCACAGGCGTCAGCTTCCGGACCCACTTCTGCACCCGGCCCTGAAAGGTCTCCTTGCCCAGGCCGCGCGCGAGGCTGCCGCGCGTCGTCATTGCCGCGGCAACACACGCGCAGGCACAGTCAAGCAACCACTGCGCAACTTCACAGTTGCGATGGCCTGTGGGAGGTCCTGCTCACGTGCCCAGGGTTTCCACCAACTAGCTGCAGTGCACTAGCTGCGGTGCTCACATTGCAGCTTTATCAGGCACAAGTAGCTGACGTATGACAGAGAGCACGCGCTCCGCGAGTTTATCGAAGGACTTCCAGTTCTTCGGCAGACAAGTGTGCTCTGATACCGCTGCCTGATACGTGAAGCTTAGGACACGGCACACAGGCCGCACTGCCAGGCAGGCGCAGCAGACATGACAGACAACACTGAAAACTTGGACCCGTATGTAATCCTGGGCGTCGAGCGTACGGCAACTGAAGGCGACATCAAGAGCGCATGTATCCACTGCTTGGCGTTGACCGCATGGCTGTGCAGTGAAGCTACTTTGATATTCAGCAAGGAAGACAGTGTAGCATAACGCTGTGCGGGACTGGCAGACCGGCGGAAGGCGCTGCGAGTGCACCCGGACAAGCAGCACGGCATGGACACCCAGGCGGCGGAGACTGCAGCGGAGGAGTTTAGGCGGATTTCATGGGCCAACGCCAACCTCTCCGACCCCGACAAGCGCAGGCGCTTTGACGCAGGTCTGCGCGCCCATCCTGGCGCCGCCTAAGAGGTGGCGTGCTCGCCATCGGTCGGCCTTGTTGCACGTAGGCCAGCTGTATGCACCTCTTAGCCCGTGCGCAGAGGCCATGCGCGACACCGGCCTGTGTGCACAGTTTGGCGGGTGTACACCGGAGGCTCTGAGTGTGCGTGGCACAGACAGTGCTGGTCTGCGAGTATGAGCTGGAGAACACATAGCGGCGCCCAGGAGAGCAGGGTGGAAACGCCGCACTGTGTGCCTGTGTGCCTGTGCGCGCTGGGGCAGCGCAAGCGGGCGGCGCCTGCAGAGCTGCTGCCTTGCCCTGCAGCCGGGCGGGATGCTGCGCGGGCCTCCGTATCATGCAGCCGAGCAGGCCACCGCTGCAGCGCCGCCCTCGCGCGCGTGCCGGGGCGCTCCCAGCGGCCCGAAGCGGGGCGCTGACGGGGCGCCGCCGCGGCCAGGCGGCCTGAGCGGCCTGAAGCAGAGCGAGCTGGAGGAGGCGATGGAGATCGACGTATCCGCGCTGGGGCCGCTGTCCACGGCGTTCGCGGCGCTGTTCGCCAAGCTGGGCGTGCCGATCAAGACGAGCGTGCCGCTGCCGGTGCTGGAGGCAGCGCGCAGCGGCAGCTTCCGCGCGGAGCCGCTGCCGTTCGGCGCGGCGGTCGCCGGGCGCGTCGACAAGCACGCGTGCCGCTTCTACACGGCGCGCCGCGCCGCGCACCCCGCGGCAGCTGCCTGTGCCGGCTTCGCGCTTTCGAGACGTTTTGGGCGTGCCGTTTGCTGTCTGCGCGCCTGCTGCCCATGGCTGGTCACGCGCGTGCGGCATGCCGTCAAGCGTCGAGGCGCAGGCTCGCATCCTGAGCTCGCACTTAGGGATCGGCGCTGAGGCGTCCAACTCGTCACGCAAGCTGCACGCCTTTCACAAGCCCGACCGCGGGATCGCCGGAGGCCTGCACCGCGCGCTTGACAGGTAGGCGGACCGCGCGGCGCACGGCGCGCTCGCGGCGCTGCCGCGCGCAACGGCGCGCACGCGTGCCGCAGGTGGACGTGCGCCGGGAGATGCTGGACGCTGGCTTCTTCATCGGCGCGCACTCCGCGGCCGGCAGCAAGTTCAAGCTGCTGCTGTTTGAGCAGGGCGACGACGGGCAGTGGGAGCTGCTCATGCAGGCGCGCTCGCGCGGGGCGGGCAGCCGCGCGGCGTGCGGGGCCGCGGCAGCGCGCCTGTGCGGCACGCGTGCCATTCTGCCCTGTCGTGGGCAGAGTCATGCCTTGGGAGCATGCTCTCATCGCCATGACATTGGTGAAGCTGCTGTGTCGTTTGTCGGGCGCTCCTGTGTATGGCCTGCAGTGTGTCACGAGCGAATGACATTAAGAGTTTCCCATCGAGCATGCCCCACTGTGCCTCTGGCGCGCTCGCAGGAGGACAGCGTGAAGGCGCAGAAGACCATCCAGATCGCCGGCCTGTACTTTCTCGGCTTCGACACGTTCCACGTTGGCCCGCGCGCGTCGCCGCTGGAGCTGCAGGTGCCCCCGCGCCGCCTGCCCGGGCGACTGCCCGGCGCTGTCGCTGCGCCTGGCGCGGCTCGCGCGGCACCCTGCAACGCGCGGACAGCCAGAGTGCTGCGGGCTGCACTCTGCTCCACTGGAGCAGCACGTGCGGGCGGGCTTGAGCCAGGCCTACTTGTACAGTTGCAGGTCGCCGGTGCGGCCGGTGTCCGTGTTTGCGGGCAATACTGTCTTGACTCAGACGTGCACCGCTCACACAGCCCACTGTTTCTGTAGCGTGCCTCCCATAGGGAGACATGCTGTGTGTCAGACCTCTATCAGATTGCATGGCGGGCATCAGGCAGGCAGGTCCTTGGCGAACCCTGAACCGGAGCGCGCGCGTCCCGCGCGCCGCAGGATAGCCCGGAGTCGGCGCTCTTCAAGCGGCTCACGGCCATGGCGCCGCGCGAGCTGCCCATGGAGCCGCTGCGCCCCGGCCAGCTGGTCGTCGCCGTGTACGGCGACAACTGGTGCGGCGCGCTTGAGCCCTGCTGGTCCCGGGTGTTGCACACTAACTCCATGCAAAGCCAAGTTGGTAGCACACTGTTGATGTACGGCAGTGGCTGTGAAGGCGGGCGTTGCAGAGAGTTTGGTCGGCAGCAATCAAGCGTGCAGTTGCGCGGGCGGGCGGCCACCCAGGCGCCGTGTGAGCGGTGCAGAGTTTGCATGAGCCGCATGCAGGGGAGAGCGCTGGCTGCGTGCGCTGCCGCAATGGCAGCAAAGGCCACACTGCACGGCCTGCTTCGGCGCCGCGCTGCGCCGGCGACGCATCTCGGGCCGGCAGCGGCAGCGCCTTTGCTGGACGGGCGGGCGCCACCCGCGTGCCGGTCGCAGGTTTAAGAAGGCCATGTACACGCTGGAGTTCCTGCCGGCGACGGGGCCGGCCGCGCCGCCGGCCGCCAGCATGCGCGAGGCGGAGGCCGCGCTGCTGCGCAAGCGCGGCGAGCTGCAGGGCTTCGAGGCGGAGTTCCGCCAGGTGCGCGCGCGGGCTCCCGCCGGCCCGCCGCGCCGCGGCCGGCGCGCCGCCGGCCGGCGTCAGGGAGTCTTTGCCGCTTTGGTGGGGGCTTGCAGACCTGTCAGCACGCTGGCAGCGCTGCAAGTCTACGTTGGCGTAGCGGGTGCGGGGTGTGAGGAAAGGCGCTGTGTCTGCGGCGACGGCATGCGCGGGGGACCCCAGCGGCACCTGCATGCAGAGCGGCTGCCGCCCTGATGCAACACGTGTGACGGAGGGCTGCGCTGCCGCAGGCACAGGCGGCCTTCATGGCCGCAGTGGACAGGTACCAGCGGGAGGAGGAGGAGGTCGAGCAGCTGCTGGCCGCGAGGGATAGCGCCTACCTGCAGCTGCTGGCGGTGCCGTCGGCCGCAGGCGCGGCCCGCCCGTGCGTGCAGATGAGATTGAGGGCGTTCGTGAGCCCTGCTGCTTACAGTGCGGTCACGGAAAGGTTACAGGGAAGGTTACACGGAAAGGTTACAGGTGAAGGGCTGCTGACGAGCATTCCAGACACTGCTGTGCCTTGGCTGGGCCTATGTACTGCTAATATCTAAGACTGATGGCAGGGCGAGGCTCGCCCGGGAAGCACCTTCATAAGTTGGGCGCGCACGCGCGCAGGGGAGCCGGCGCCGAGTGCCAGACCAACAAAGCGACCCTTCTCATTGTTTGGGCGCTGACCCTGCTCTTCTTGTGCTTGTGTGCTATCAATCATGTGCCCGGCTTGTCCAGTTAACCTGTGATTGGCCCTAACGATTAGTAACTACAACCCTGGCATTCAAACAGCTTCGAGCGCCAAAAGAATAAAAAATAAAAATAAAAAGCACATTGCGCCGCTCAGCAAAAGCCCGCTACAGCACAAATACTTGTGCTTTGGCCTGGCAAAGCTTACAGCAGTAGGGTGGACCGGGAGCCGCGCGGGGCGCTGACACCTTTCCCGCCAATCCCGCGCCGGCGGCGCTGCATGCCCACGTCGTAGCCGGCCACAGTCAGCCCCAAGCCGGCCGCAGGGCCCAGATCTGCCAGGCGCGGCAGCATGGAGGTGTTCTACACTGCCATATTCGCCGCGATGGCCGCGGTAGCCGCCGGGCTGGAGCTCACGCGCTCCAAGGACGTCGCATCGGAAAGCGGCAGCAGGGAGTTTCTGCGCTTCAGGAACAACTATGTGACGGTGTACGCGCTCATGATGGGTGCGCCTGTGGGGCCCCGGCGCTCGTGTTCGCTGCTGGTGGCACTCCATGCAGGCCACCTGCATGTCTTGACTTGGCAGCAAGGGTGGCGCCTAACCTGGGATCACGTGCACGAGGCGCGCGCGTGCGCGCTCACAGCAGAGCACGTGCACCGCGGTGCAAGCGGGCACACGCTGATCTGAGCATGCGCGCGCAGCGGGCGACTGGCTGCAGGGCCCGTATGTGTACGCGCTCTACCAGCACTACGGCTTTGACCGCGGGGACATCGGCCGCCTGTTCATAGCGGGCTTTGGCTCGTCCATGATCTTCGGCACCATCGTCGGCTCCCTCGCCGACAAGACGTGCGGCCCTCTCCTGACACCCCACCGATGCCCAGCGGCCTGCGCAGTGATCTGTGCGGGCATGGGCACACAGCCCGCAGAGTGAGTGTGCTGAGCGACCTCTGCAGCGCTGGCTGCCACCCGCGCCGTGCCAGCGCCCCCCCAGGAGCGCGCGGCGCCGGGCGCGGCGCGCGGCGCAGGCGCGCTGCGGCACCCAGTCTCCTGCCTGGCGCGATCCGCGGCGCCGGCGCGCAGGGGCCGCAAGAAGGCGGCGCTGACGTACGTGGCGACCTACACCATCGGCTGCTTCACCAAGCACTGGAACATGTTCTGGGTGCTGTTCGTTGGGCGCCTGTTCTGCGGCGTGGCCACCTCGCTGCTCTACTCCGCGTTCGAGTCCTGGCTCGTCGCCGAGCACTTCAAGGCGCGCGCCCCGCCCCGCCGCGCGCCGCCGGCGCGCGCACAGCAACTTCCGCGCCGCCGCCCGCTCGGCTCTGCATGGTCGGGCGCATGAGCATACCATGCAGCCAGTGCTGAGTTATTGGTCGAGCCCTGCGGGCACTTGATTGACAGCGAGTAGATTCTGCGCTTGTGCGGGGGACCACGCTGCGTTAAGACCAAGGGCGAACTCGTTGGCTTTTCGCCTCCGCCCGGTATCGAGCGGGTCTGCGAGCGGGTCGAGGGGGCACGCAGCGCGGCTACGACGGCAGCTGGCTGGGCAACACGTTCGCCAAGGCTGTGTTCCTCGGCAACGGCCTCATCGCCATCGTGGCCGGGCTGCTCGCGCACGCGCTGGTGGAGTACGGCAAGCTGGGCCCCGTCGCGCCGTTCGACGCGGCCGCGGCCGTGATGGCGGTCGGCGGCGCCGTCGTGGCGCTGACCTGGAGCGAGAACTACGGCGACAACTCCGAGCGCCGCTCGTTCCGCGCGCAGCTGAGCAGCGCCGCGCACGCGATCGCGAAGGGTGCGCCGCGCCGCGCGCGGCCCTTGCGCACAGAGCAGCGCCCGGAGGCAGCTCAGGTTTGGGGCGCGGCATTGCTGCGGGGCGCGCCCGCCGCTGCTGTCCATGCTTGCGGCTGGACCATTCAAGAGAGCTACACGACTGGCCGAAGCGATGCTCTGCTCCCTGTGCACTACTCCAGAACGCACCTGATCTTGTCATGCTTACCGCTGGATCGGCCTTGGAGCGCTGCCTGAGCTGCGCCGCACCCCCGCGAGTCCTCGCCGGCGCGCACGCCGTGGCACGCGGCCGCCGCCGCGCCGGCCGCCCACCCGCGCACGCCGCTCAGCGCGCACGCGGGCCGCGCGCAGACGAGCGCATCGCGCTGCTGGGCGCGATGCAGTCGCTGTTCGAGGGCAGCATGTACACATTCGTGTTCCTGTGGACACCTGCGCTGAGCCCGGCCGGCGAGCGGCTGCCGCATGGCATGATCTTTGCCTGCTTCATGGTCGCCTCAATGGCCGGCGCGCGCCCGGCCGGCAGCGCGCCCGCCCCCGCTCCTGCTCAATCCTTGCCGCCCCTGAGTCTGCCTCTCTGGCCGGCGCGCGCCCTGGCCGGAGCGCGCCGTCCCGCTCTGCCGCGAAGAACAGCCGCCGCCAGCTGCCGTTCAACGGCAGACGCACACCCCCATGGATTGTGCGGATGTTCAAGCCTGTGTCATGACAGCCAGGGCTCCTTGGCGTGACGGCCGTCACGGCCAGCGCCCGCCTTGCGGGCTGCAGCTGGGACCCCGCCCCGCCGAAATTGGCGCTGTCACTAGCTGGACTGTCCCCTGGCCGCCCGCCAGCCGCCGTTGGTGCAGTGCGCGCTGCGGCTGCGCACAGGCCGACATCGTCGCACCCGGTGCCCGCTGCAGTCGGGCAAGCGCAAGCCGCTGATCGATTACTATTGGACAAACACTGTGGTCGAGGAAGTGTCAATGTGCATTTCCACTGGCAGGGGGCACCTTTATGGTCCGCCTCATCGACCGGCTCTGCGCCGCGCGGCCACACCAGGCTCGGCGCTGGCGGGCCGGCTGCTGGCGAGCTCGCAGTACCGCGTGGAGCGGTACATGCAGGCGGTATTCGCGGTGGCCGCGGCTGCGCTGTTCGTGCCGGTGCTCTTCCACACCACCAACGTGCCGGAGGCGTTGGCAAGCGACAAGTCGCCCGGTGCGCGCCCACGCAGCACGAGATGCTCCGTGGGCAGGGCGGTTTGCTAGGCTGTTGGTCTGGTAGCGTGCGCGGCCCGAGCGGCAACGACGCGCAGGCGGCCAGCACAGCGCTCCCGGCGCCGGCCGCTGAGCGCCCAGCCCCGCTTGCGCTGGGCCGAGCGCGCCGCCGCCGCGCCCGCGCAGGCATCTCGTTCGAGGGCAAGCTGCAGCTGGTGGCCTTCTGCGTGTTTGAGGCCTGTGTGGGCCTGTTCTGGCCGTCCATGATGAAGATGCGCAGCCAGCACGTGCCGGAGGAGACGCGCTCGACCATCATCAACTTCTTCCGCATCCCGCTGAACCTGTTCGTCTGCGTCGTGCTCTACAACGTGCGCGGCCCCTTCCTCCGCCCCCCCCCCTTCCTCCGGCC